>ENA-UEPW01000444-UEPW01000444.1-human-gut-metagenome-genome-assembly--contig:-NODE-444-length-30084-cov-7.812444_pt1 | contig 30084 bp, 29 predicted proteins | sample MGYA00242935_ERZ507936 | MGnify/ENA primary metagenome ERZ507936 (study PRJEB26167, sample SAMN06115469) | human gut metagenome | host: Homo sapiens | place: China:Chongqing | collected 2016-06-23... | reverse complement strand
AACTAATCCGCAACAAGCTCTTGGCTTTATCAAATATGTAGTATGTCTTTTCGTCATAATCAATGTGGCGTGCATCTTCACACGCTTCCACAAAGATAAATATTGCTTCTCTCTTTCGCAAATAAGAATACAAAAAAAGAACGACCGCTAGCAAAAAGCACAGCAGCCGTTCAATCCACGCCCTACTCTCTATCCCATTTTCCCAAGAAGACAATAGCAAAGATATCAAACAGGTTGTATCCACATGGAAAAAAGGTTAATAAAATATATGTTGTATAATCTGTTATTTTAATTTAGATTAAACAAAAATAATATTTAAATTGTTTGTTAATAAATAAATTAATTTGTTCCTTTGTAGCAGGCAATAGCCTTCATGGTGTGAAGTTACACCATACCCACTTTTAGAACGTGATCACTGTGGAGGCAATTGCTGTATTATAACGGCGGTTGCCTTTATTGTTGAACAATGAAACAATGGTTTAAGATACCTTCTTTAAAGAAGTCGAATAAGGATATGTATAGTGATGCTACTTATCATGGTAAAGATGATGGTGGTAATTTTATTTATGTTCCTAAATGGGTGGAAAATCTGTTTTCTGACAATAGAGGGAATATAGATTTTGACATGTCGACCGTTGAAGGGAAATCAAGAGCCTTACATGAATGTTGGCCGTTTGCAATGGTTCTAGATCATTGCGGAAGAATGATGCAGAATGGGCGGTATTATGTGACGGATATTAACGGAAACGAGAAGAGGAGTTTTAAAGACATTGTGACTCTTTTGAATCGTCCGAATGTGATACAGAGTGGGCGTTCTTTTATAAAGCAGATTGAGATATCTTTGAAGTGTTTCGGATTTTGCCCTGTCTATACACTAAGAGCTTTAAAGTCTGATCTCCCTAAATCCATGATGGTAATACCTCCCGAATTATTCTACATGGAATCATTCGGTAAGGGCCCGTTTACTCAAACAGAGCTTTCTTCAATTGCTAGTAAGGTATATATACGTTGGGGAAATGAGAATATAGAACTTGGTGATGAGGAGTATTTTGTCATATACGATTCGATAATGGATATTCCAAGTAATAATGGAGGGAGAATTACCTTCCACTCCCCTGTGGACGCATTATCTACTCATACTCGAAACTATATGGCTCAACTGATAGGGAGAGGAAACCTTATTGTTAATGGAGGACCTAAAGGGATACTATACGGGAATGATACGACTGACGTAGGGAATGCAGCTATTACTCCGTCTGAATCCAAGAAATTGCAGGATGATTTCAAAAGGAAATATGGTATAGTGCATAAGTTGTATGAAATCATGGTGACTCCTAAGAAACTAGGGTGGATTACATTGGGGTCAAATACAGACCAATTGAAGCTTCATGAGGAGGATAAGGCGTGTTTGGAAGCGATAGCTCAGACGATAGGCTTTGACCCCAATCTGATTATACAAGGAAGTACTTATGATAACTCTTCTCAAGCAAAGAAAGCGGCATATCAGGATCTTATTATCCCTGACAGTGAATCTATAACAGAGGTTCTGACTAATGCTATATGTAAGGACAGGGCAATAATCAAAATGGACTTCACTCATGTCCCTTGCCTTCAAAAGGATATGAAAGAATTGGCGGATGCCTTGTCTACAGCCTCTAATGCTGTAGCTTCATTGTATAACAATCGGCTGATTACTTTTGAAGAAGCAAGAACCGAAATGTCCAATTTTACAGATATTGATCCTGATAACCCTAAGGGAGAATTTAAAAGTGAAATAAATAATGATGGAGACAAGCAAATACAAGAACAGGTTGGGGAAGCAGTATAAATCCTTAGCTTTTTATGCAAAGGAGATACAATATGATTCTGGCAGTAGAACTATCAGTGGTTATGCTGCGGTTTTCAATAACATTGATAAGTCCGGTGACATGCTCCTGAAAGGTTGTTTTTCAAAAAGCATACAGGAGAGAGGCCCGGGAAGTTCTGCTAATGATAAGATTATCATGTTGTGGATGCATGACATGCATGAGCCTATAGGACGCATTACGCTTCTGCAAGAAGATGAGAAAGGGCTTTACTTTGAAGCGTCTATTGATGATGTGGAAAGAGGAAATCAAGCGTTGAAGCAGCTTGAAAGTGGCACTTTGAACCAGTTCTCTATAGGTTATAGTTATGTATGGGAAAAATGTGAATATGACAGGGAACGTGATTGCTTGGTTGTAAAGGAAGTCATTCTGTATGAGATATCCGTAGTGTCCATAGGATGTAACGGAGAAACTGAATATCTTGGTCTGAAATCGGCAGAAGAATATGAAAGTGCGTTGGAGTCACTTCCGGTTGAAATAAGTGATGTATGTAAAGGACTTCCGATAAGAAAGAGGGAGGAAATCCAAATGTTAGTAAGAAAAGCGATGTCACTCGCTCGATACAAGCCGGCAGACAAGCCACTTGATGAAGAGGGAGCCGATGAAAAAATAAAACTATTTACAAAACCTTTAAAACTTAAAGAAGCATGAAATTTGACTTTTTAAGCAAAATTGATTTGTCGGTAATGGATGAGGTTTCCGTGAAGTCATTACAGGCGTTGCAGGACGCAATAAACGCTACTGTAGGCGATTTCATGGACGATACTATCGACAAAAAAACTTTTGAGGATAAATTAAATGAGGTTTCTCAAAAGATAGATTCCGAAAAGGAATTGGAAACAGTGCGTAAGGAACTTGGTGAGATGAAAGAGATAATCGTTCGCATGAAAGGTGCAATGCATAAGAATGAAGACGGGCAAATGGTGTTCAAGTCTGTAGACCAACAGATTGAAGAGCAACTGAAGGATTTCATCACAGTAGGCAAGCATGGAGAGAAAACTGTGGACTTGAAAACGGCTTGTAAGCAGTCTATAGGATTTAAGAAAAACCTTACGATTGTTGTCAACAGAAAAGATGTATCTCCTGTGACAAGTACAAATGTGGCACCACATTATAATATGACTATTGATAATCAATTGTCTGTTGAACCACGCTCTCAGACTGTAATCCGTAAATTTGCGAATGTGGCAGCAATATCTACACGATCATTGACTTATGCGGAGTTCAATCCGGGTGAAGAAGAAGCCGAATGGGTTCCAGAAGGCGGTCTTAAGCCTATGATGAGCGGTACATTAGCAGAAGTTACTATCAATGCCGGTAAGGTGGCTCTTGGAACAAAGACATCCGAAGAAACATTATCTGATTTGCCCCAGTTAGTTGCGGAGGTTAGGGCCGAGATTATCAATCGTATTGGGCTAAAAGAAGAAGAAGGCATTCTGTCCGGTACTGGTTCCGGCGGTCAGATTAAAGGGATTGGGAGTGATATACCTACATTCTCTTTGACAGCTCTGAAAGTAGAGAAACCCAACACTTATGATGTTATTGTTGGTATGTATACACAGATTGTATCAATGTCCAATATGGCTTATCGTCCAAACCTTGTGCTTATGCATCCTCTTGACTATGCACAGATGCAGTTGACTAAGGATGTTAATGGACAATATCTCCGTCCTTTCCGTATTGGTGATGAACTGATTCAAGGTTTGAAAGTGGAAACCAGCACTGCAATCAAACAAGGTGATATTTGGGTTGGCGATTTTAACTATCTTAACATCCGTGATGTATGGGTTCTTACCATTACACTTGGATGGGAAAATGATGATTTCACTAAAAATATGGTGACTATCCTTGGTGAAAAACGTCTTATGGTGTATATTAAAAAGCAATATAAAACTGCATTTGTCAAGGATAAGATTGCGACCGTTATTGAAGCTATAACCCCTGCCGGTATTGGCGGATAAATTTATTAAACATTATGAAAGTAAATTTGACTAAAACTTATGAGGTTGAGTTCGCAAAGGACGGGGCCGTTTATAAAAAAGGTGATAAAGTAAGTGTTAATATGTTACTTGCAGGTAAGTTCTTCCAAGATGGACGTGTTGCCACTGTTCCTTCGGAATTGATGGAAGACGCTAAGAAAATCGGTGCTGAAGATTTGTTCAATAAAAAGAAGAACCTCAAAGATATTGTGTAATGTTGGTGGATTATACTTTTTTCCAAGGTGGTATTCTTGATATCGAAGGTGCAGTATTGAATATACATACTCCTTCTGAGACTAATAAGGCAATTGTTGACAGCCTTCAAGGCTTTGTAATGCAATATGAGCCGGAATATTTAGAGAAGCTCCTAGGGGAAAAGTTGTATAAGGAATTCTCATCCTATATTTCCAACGATGGAAAAACTAAGGAAAAAAGATGGGATGATCTTATAGCGCATCTTGTCATGAAATATAGTGATGGCGATAGGGAGATTTCCAAATCCCCCATCGCCAACTATATATACTTCCATTACTTGAGACATAATCACACTCAGGCGACTATTACAGGAGTGAAGGCTGATGGAGATGATGGCCGTCTTGTAAGTCCCGAAAGGAAAATGATGTTTGCATGGAACGACATGGTAAGAATGAATATCAGACTTGTGAGATGGCTTCAAGGCAATAATGCGGACTATCCGGATATCGCCACCGATTTCGAATTGATGGAAACAATTAATTCCTTTGGGTTATGATAATTGATATAATATCAGATGTATGTGCTTCCTTGTCAAAAAGAATGGATCAACAGATAAATTACATATATGGTGACAGTTCTTATATAAGGGAAACACTTCTTCTTCTTGGGAAAAGCAGGGTGACAGCATCGGGAAAATTCCCAATGATAGGGCTGTATGTTCCCTTAGACGAGGAAAGGGATAGTGAGAATTATTTTTGTAAGGCATCTGTAAACATAATAATCGCTACCAATACACTGGAAAAGTATACAAATGAACAACGTCGTGAGATATCTTTTGAAGGTATTCTTCGACCTTTGTATTACGGATTCATAGAAGAGTTAAAAAAATGTGATAAATTTGATTTCGGTTACTCCGGTATTGTAAGCCATACATATTCAGAAAATTATAGTTTTGGAAGACGTGGCGCTGTTGATGTTGACGGTAAGGAAGTTGGCGAAAAGATAGATGCTATTGAAATAAAGAATTTGGATTTAACAGTTAAAAATCAGAATTGTTATGCGAACAGATATTAGAGAGTGCGGCAGCACGTCCGGATTTAATACTGGAATGAGTTACTGCCCCCTGCAACCGGACAAGGTCGCAGGTGTTATATTGGTCATTCATGGCAAAAAACTGCCCAAAGAATTGACTGCTGAGGCTTTGGAGGAAGCCTGTCATGCTGATTATCCGGACAGAATTTATCCTATTACAGGATTTTCGGAATACGCGGTAAGCGGCGGTGAACCCAATACAACAGAAAATGGTTATGCCGGGTCGGAAATAACGGGCTATTCGGCAAGGACGGATACATTCACGTTGCGTAAGTTTAATCTAGCTTTACAAGCTAATCTTGTAGCCAACAAGGATACATTGTTTGATATGTATGTTTTTGACAAGAATAATGTAATCTACGGAGAAGATGACGGGACAGATGAACTTGCGGGTTTTGCATTATCTGGTGTTTACCCTACAGGACAGGCTTATGATTCAAGCGGTCAGAAGGCTTATCTTGCGTTTAATGCGATGTATTCCGATACCGAGAAGATGATGAAAAACATGTCTGTAAAGCAAGCGGGTGTCAATTTGGAAAATGTTCTCAAGGGATTGAATTACGTTGAGTTTGTCAAAATGACATCTCCTGAAAATACATATAAGCTCGTGGATCATTATGACCGCACGGATCTTACTGCATATTATGGATCTATATTGTCTGAGAAGGCTTCAACGGTCGTTTCTGGTGCATCAGCACTGGAATACAGTAACGGTGTGCTTACAGCGACAGGAGGTGTGCCGGTGCTTAAATCTCCTTCTATTTTACAGGCTAATGGGGTCATTGGAATTGAACAATGGGTACAATGAGAATTAATGGAGTCACATTTATAGAGTCCGAGGTGGTCAAACTTTCATTGGATGAGTTTGTCGCTCAGAATATAGATGTATTCTGGAAGGACATTTCTAGAGAAAGGCGGAAATCAAGGCTGGTTTCCGTATATAATAGAATTATCAATAACAGTAATTTAGGAGGCGGGGGAGATTGATCCCCCGTTTTGCTATGACATTGGAGGAATACGCGAGATGTTGGAAGAAATTGGCTGATGGCATTCAGCCAATGATAAGGGATAAGATGGAAAGGGATGTTCCTCAGTTTGAGGAATATATACGAGAACAGCTATATAGTGGTGTTGATGGCGATGAAAGTCCTTTAATTCCCGGATATACAGAGGACCCATACTTTAAAAAAACTTATGGAGAGCATTGGAAGAAAAACGCCGAACGCTATAAAAATTGGAAGACAAAGATACAGAAACCGAAACCTTCATATCTGGGTTTTTCTGCAAGAGGGAACAATACTCCAAACCTTATCATACGTGGAGATTTTTATAGTTCCATCACGGCAATACCAATATCAAATGGTATAAGGATTGCCAGCTATGGCGTTTCTTTTGGTTCTGATATTGAGAAGAAATATGGTTATAAAATTTTCAAGGTAAGCTCCAAAGCAAGGAGGCATTATGTTACGTACAGGCTTATGCCCTCTATTGAGAAATTTATAAGGAGGTGCGAACTATAAAGTATTATTAACAAAAAATGGAATTGAACCGAATTATGAAAAACTGCTTGTGCCAAGGGAATAAGTCAATGAGGGAAATGGAGCATATGCGATCAATCGCAGAGAAGGCTGCTGTTATGGATGAATGTGTTTATATATTATACAAGGTTGGAGATGTGTATAAATTCTGTCGTGAAGGTGAAAACTGGTCGGGTGAGTTTGTTGAATTCATATTTCCGTAAAATGGTGATTTTTATCATTCTATTATTTTGGCGTTTCCCGTATTATTTATTAATTTAGCAACAGCGATAGATAGAGGTTTCGCATAGAAAGATATTATATATTCATTAAGAGTAATGGATATGATGCGGTGGCCGACTCCTCTATATCGGTTGCCGCATTTTTTTATATCCCGTATTAAGATGTACGGAACATCTTGTGAACGAAAAGACATGAAAACGAATCAAATCATGATTCGCCCAATGGGTGAATTTACAGTTAGTCAGAGAACAAAAGATAGCTATTTTGACGGTGGGGACTTGTTACGTCAATGGAATTCAGTAAAAGGAAATGAACAAAGAAAAATGGATGAGTTTCTTTTGGCTAAACGAACTGGAGATTTTATAGAAGCGCTCATAGCTGAAGAACGTGAAAATGGTTTAGGGGAAAATTCCCCTAAAATTGATAATCAGGTAGTTAAGAAGAGTAAGGTTAAAGAGAAGGGTAAAGCTGGCAGACCTAAAGAAGAAGTATGGATGCATCCTTTCTTATTTACCAAATTTGCCATGTGGATTAATCCTCGCTTTGAAGTAAAGGTAATACGCTTCGTATATGATGAGATGATTCAATACCGTAATTTAGCTGGAGATGCTTATCCTGCTATGTGTCATGCCGTTTGTTCAATACTCCCTAGGGATATATTCCAGAAAAAGATTAAGGACTTAGCCAAGTCTCTAAACATCATAGTTTATGGCAAACATGAATCAGAAATGCGTAATAAGATTGGCGATGAAGATAAAATCCGCGAATTATATGAGTTAGAATTACAGATAGCTCAATGGATAGATTTAGGCTTTATCAAAGACTATAACAGCCTTAAATCTACATTGACTAAATTGTATTACCGAAAATATCCCAATGTTCTCCCAATGTAAATATTGATTTTTCCTCAAATGTCTTGTGCGAAAAGATATTTATTTTTTAATTGAAAAACAAAACTATCATTTATGTTGTAATTTAGATTTTGTCTAAATTGTGAATGTAATATTTAATAATTGCGTTACTATATATTACTATGCGTTACTTAGTATTACTATTAATTGATATTGTCTTTTGTTTAATATTCATACCATTGTATAAGATAAAAACATCATTTACCTTTGTATATGTAACAAGTGCAAGGCGTTACTTGATGTTGATTAAATATTCTCCTATTGGAGTTTATATATGACTGTTCCGTAGTAGCTTGCACCTATTACGGAACTTTCTTTTTATACAATTCCAAGCGTGGATAGTATAAGGGAGGAAAGCAGGAGTGAATAATGGCACAATGAGGTTCGATCCCTCACCTGCTACAATCAGTCAAAATAAATCCCCGGAGGCGGAAGTGACTGAGCCGCCAACGGGGAACAATATTAATCTTATATCGCAAAGATATGGAAAATTTTAATAAGTTAATACCTATTGATGGGGAAAATGGCGAAAAAAGAACAATAAGTTCACTGGAGATTGCGGAACTCACAGGTAAGCGACATGATGCTATCTTACGTGACATCAGAAACTTACTTAATCAAGGAGTAAACGCCCACAATTTTGTGGAGGTTGAATACACCGATAAAAAGGGTGAGAAAAGACCTTGTTATGAACTTACAAAGAAAGGTTGCCTAATCCTTGCCAGCGGATACGATGCAAAACTCAGGGAAAAGATTATAGATCGTTGGGAAGAATTGGAAAGGGACAAACAAAACGGGAATTTTCAAACTCCTAGCACCTACATTGAAGCATTGGAGGCTTTGGTAGCTTCTGAAAAGGAGAAAGAACGGATGCGTATTGAATCGGAGCAACAGAAAAAGCAAATCGAACAGAAAGATGCTAAGATAGAGAAGCTCCAGCCCAAAGCTGACTTTGCCGACAAAGCCTTTGCGATGGAAGGCAAATGTGATATAGGACAGGCTGCCAAGATACTCGGCTTACCATTCGGACGAAATACCTTGTTCAAGAAGCTTCGTGAAGCAGGAGTATTCTTTGCTAACAGGAATGAGCCAAAACAGAAATATATTGATGCAGGCTACTTTGAGATGAAAGAAAAGCCTATCCCAAGAGATAATCATCCGGGCTTTGTCGTGATGGTTGTGCTATGCACACAGAAAGGGCTTGCATACATCAATTACCTGTTTGGTGGCAAACGTTCTGACGGAAAATTGATGAAAATAGCCTAATTTAAATCTTACATATTAATCAAGTCTTTCCCACCTTATTTTACGAGGTGGGCAGACTCTTTACATCCATAACAGTTGCGATTCGCAACACGAATAAAAAGACTATGAAAACAATAGATAAACTTGAAATTATACTTCAAAAAATGGAAGAACAAAATAATAGACTTGAACAGATATACGGCAAGCATCTCAAACTGATTGTATGCACTGGGAAAAGAAGTGAGAAGGTGAAATTTAAACATGAAGATTGAAATGCTATGTATCTAATTTATTTATACAATATTCTAAATTGCAAACAAATATGTTGTAATGTTTGCAATTGAATTTGAAAATATTGTACTTTGTAAAAAATAACTAATTAAAAACTATAGATAATGTCTGCTATTTTAATGATTGGAGTGATAGCAATAATAGTAATTGTTGCACTCAACATGGGAAAAGGAACTAAAGCTGAAGATGGGGATTTTGTATTGAGAGCTATTGCAGGGGATAATGATGTCGCTCTTGTTTTAGAAAAAATAAAAAGTGAACAAAAGGGAAAAGTAATAATACCTAAAGGGGTTACGACTATTGGTTATGAGGTTTTTAAAGGAATGATTTATATTACTGATGTTACTATCCATGAAAAAGTAAAAATAATAGGTCAAAGAAGTTTTAAAGATTGTTTGGGCCTTGATTTTTTATATACAGGAGAAGGAACGGAAAGGATTGGAGATGAATCTTTTGAAGGATGCTTAAATTTAAAAGTTATTACTATTGGTCCTAGAACCAAAAATATAGATCCTAATGCTTTTAAAAATTGTCCCAATATAGCAAAAATAAATATAGAATGTTTGACTCCTCCAGATATTTTTGAAAATTGCTTTGATGAAGATGTGAAAAAGAATTGTATCTTATATGTACCTAAAGGTCGTTTGGAAATATATTCAAGGGCAATAGGATGGAGTAAATTTAATAACATTCAAGAAAACGAATGATAAAAAATGAGGTTGTGTCAGCATTTGATACAACCTCATTTTTTATTTTCTCACCTTCATAATATCAATAAAATCACTATCTTTGCTTTTAGAAGGTGCATGAAGTCATGCACTACCCAAAACTTACGAAAAGACCATGGCAGGAGCAGAATTTAAAATTACTGATGCGATTGATCCTAACATCGTTAAGAAGTTAAATGAGATAAGGATTAATATTCAAACCACATCTTCCGAATATGCGAATTTCACAAAACAATTAAGTGATGGCATAAATTTTAAGCCGGGTAATCTAAGAGAATACCAGTCTAAAGTTGACAGTTATAATGCTACAATTACCAAATTATATGCTTCTCAAAATAGGTTGTCTGAATTACAGGCTAGTCAATTAAAGTTATTGACCGATATTTCCCGTAAGATAGAGCTTCTTACCAAACCATTGAATACATTGGCAGACAAGATAACGGAAGTAAAAGTAAATTTGAGAGGTGCTTCCGAAGACTTGAAGAACGTGTCACAGGATGCGGAAACTGCTTCTGTTTCATTCCAAGAGGCATCTAAGAAAATATCCATGACTGCTGCTGATTTTGATTCAATCCGTCAGACGGTAAAGGCTTTTGATACACAAGCCTCCGAATTGAACAGTAGATTAAGTGATAACAAAGAAATAATTTCAGCCTTAAGAACATCTCTGAAAGAATTATCGAAGGAGTATAAGAAAGGTGCTATCAGCGAAGAGGAATACAAGTCCAAAAGAGATGCTACGGTATCCCAGTTACGCACGCTGACAGAGCAGAATAAACAATATTTGGCGATATTGAGAAATCATACACAGGTAGCGATTGCCACTACAGGAAGCTATAACGAGATGAAGGCTTCAATGCTTCAGTTGGAAAAGGAATATTATAACCTTTCACAAGCTGCACGCGAGGGAGCAAAAGGTATGGATATCTTGAACAATATCGGCAAGCTGAATCAACAATTAAAGGATATAGATGCACAGATGGGCAATTACCAACGTAATGTGGGTAATTATGCTTCTGGTTGGAATGGCCTTAATGTTTCCATACAACAGATTGCGAGAGAACTTCCGGCTTTGTCTGTTAGTGCCAATACTTTCTTTCTTGCCATATCCAATAACCTTCCTATATTTATTGATGAGTTAAAGAAAGCAAGGGTGGAATATGAACTTCTTAAAAAATCGGGGCAGACTGCTACACCTGTATTTAAACAGGTATTGAGTTCCCTTCTTAGTTGGCAGACGGCTTTAGTTGTTGGGATAACTCTTTTATCGAGTTATGGAGGTGAGATAACCAAATGGGTGGGTAGCCTGTTTGATGCGAGAAAAGAAATTGATTATCTAAAACAGCTTCAGGAGGATTTGAATAAAGCTCAAAAAGAAGGTGTGAAAAATGCCCAAGATGAAGCTATTAAATTGGATATATTATATAGGGCTGCTGTCAATTTGAATAAACCTATGGGAGAGCGGGAAAAAGCCGTTGAGGAACTGAAAAAGCAATATCCTTCATACTTTAAAAATATAAGTGATGAAAACATTCTTGCAGGTAAAGCGGCTGATAGTTATCAAAGGTTATCTAATGCCATATTAGCTTCGGCTAAAGCTAGAGCTGTGCAAGATCGGCTTGTAGAACAGGCTAAACAAAAATTAGACTTGGAAGATCAGTTGGCAGAAAAAGAAGAAAAACGTGCGAAACTTGAATCTGCTAGAGATCAGATGAAAGCACAATATGAATCCAGTCAAGGGGCAGCTATGGATACAGCTAGAGACATGTATGGGAAGTTAAACAAGCAGGTTGAAGACTTGGATAAAGAAATAGGTTCTTTATTAAATCAGTTATATCAAGCAGATAAGGCTAGTAGAGATATGGCAAGTTCTATTAACATTGGAGATGTTACATTTAATCCTCATTCTGCCGATAAAGCATCGGATGATTTAGCGCAATACATAGAGAATCTTAGGAATAAAATGGCTGACTTGTCCGTTTCTCTCATTAAAGATGAGCATGAACGTAATCTTGCTGCCATAGAGAAAGAATATAAAGACCAGATAGCAGCTGTAAAGGGATATTCTGAGGAAGAGAACAAACTTCGGGAAATGTTGGGCCAAGAGAGAATGCAGAAGATAGCGAAAGAGAATGAGGAATATGCTAAGAAGTTGGCAGAGGCTGAGAAAAAAAGGATCGAGGAAAAGAAAAAGTATACTGATGAGATGCTCAGACTGGAAGAGGAACAATCATCTCTCCGTATAGCAGCTACAAGTACTGGATATAAGGAACTTGAAAACATTATAACAGAAAATTATTCAAAAGGACTGCTATCGCGAAAAGAATACGATGAAGCCATGCGTGAGCTGGAGCGGAAAGCCGCAAACGAGCAATTACAGATACAGATAGATGCTGCTGAAAAAATGATTGAGATAGCGGAAGCATCGGGCGTGGTAAGCAAGCAACAAATTGAAATGCTGAGAGAATCCATAAAGGCTATGGAAGCAGAGATAGGTTCTATAAATGCGGATGATCAGTTGGAAAAAGCGGAAGAGCAACAGGATATCACACGAAGGAATTTTGAAGTGTTGAAAGGTTATTCTTCTGCATTGAAAGATCTTGCATCGGATATCGATAGCCCGTTTGCCGGTATATTTGATGGGATGGATAAGGGATTCAGTATTATGTCTGATAAGATATCGGGTGTTTGGAAAGAACTTACAGACGGTGAGAAGATGGAAAGAACTACCGAGATGTGGGCTTCTATGGTTAGTGGAATTGGTGAAATGATATCATCCATTTATGATCGCCAGATTGAAGCTATTGAGGCTGAACAGGAAGCGAATGAGAAAGCTGGTGAAGAGGAAATTTCCCGTATAGAGGATTTAGAAGAAAGAGGTGCTATAACAACTGAAGAAGCCGAAGCGCGTAAACGTGCAGCGGAAAATAAAACGGCACAAAAGAATGCCGAATTGGAGAAGAAAAAAGCTACATTAAGAACAAAACAGGCAAAGTTTGAGAAAGCTACCAGTATAGCTGAGGCGGCTATACAGATAGCAGGTGGTATTTTGCAGACGATAAAACAATTGGGCTTCCCTGCTGCAATACCTATGATAGCTGCTCTAGGTGCTATGGGAGCGATACAGCTTGCTACTATTATAGCGACTCCTATTCCGAAGTATGCCAAGGGTACTGATTCGCATAAAGGCGGATTGGCTGTAGTGGGTGATGGTGGTGTTCCTGAAACAATCGTTACTGATAAAGGAGCGTATATTACTCCGTCTGTCCCTACTTTGGTTGACATCCCTAAAGGTGCGAAGGTTATACCTTATGCAGTGGATATGGACAGGATAAAGGCTCATGCAAATGATTTTGATGGTCTTATGGCATATAGAAGCGAAAACGATCTTCCTCCTGTATCAATAGTTAATGATTATAGTGAACTGGAGAAAAAGATAGGGCATCTGGAAAAATCACAGCAGATAGGATTTGCAAAATTAGCCAAGGCGATAAGAGAAAACAATTATCAGCAATTTTCAAAAAGTATCTGATTATGAGGTATACAAGTGACATATATGAACTTCCCTTGTCCGTTTTTATAGAGATTTATACCAATGATAGCAATACTATTGAATTTGACGATGAGGACAAAGGGGCTGCATCGGCAAAAATTATCAATGACTATATAGAAATTGTCGGGAGCAAACAGTTGCTCTCTGAGATATTGAATTGTAATGAGCGTATGAATCTTGCAATGACCGTGGAGTGCATGAAGGCATGTGAGAACATGATGAAGTTGAAAATGTATGATGAGGTGCGTGATATCCTGATGAAGATAGGTTATTCGTGTAAAAAAGGTGATGTAATGGCTATGAATGCTAGAATATCCGCATTAAATTCCCGTGCACAATATGATTTGGATAAGATAAGTAAGGAAAAGAATGAGGGACTGAAGGAGAAGCCTACAAAACGTGGATTTATAAATGAAGTTGTCGCTATTGGGAAGTATAATAAGATGTATATCAATCCGAAAGAATGGACCGCCGGATCTTATGCCTGTCTTGTAAGGCAGACATGTGACGAAATCGATGGGTTGAATCGTAAAATGAAATAATTATGTATTATCGATGTGAGTTACTTATAAATGGTCTGAAGTACAGGGTTACTGATGATCTTGAAAATTGGGACGAGGTGAAGGCTAGTTTCAAGAGAAATGACTATGACGGTGTTATCCGTACATTTTCCAACAAATTTTCTTTTGCTGGGGATGCTAGAAAATTGCTGTTAAAACAATATGATGAAGATTATTTGAATGCTTCTGCCTCAATAATAATAAGTACAAGAAATAACAGTTGGTTGTATAATGAACGGTTTAGTTGCGCTCTCAATTTTTCTACATTGCAGGATAATGGTCGTATCTTACAGATAAATGCCGTGGATGATAGCGTGGCGTCCATGATAAAGTCAAAAAAAGGAACTCAATATGAATATTCGGTCGAAGAGGTGAAAAGCCCCATTCCTCTTGTTTATGACGGACTTGAACTTTCAGAATCAGCAAAATGGATTCCTACAGGTGATACATTGGAAGACGATGACACTCTTATTAATGTTTATTTCAGCAAGAAAATGTCACCAATGCCAATATATATAACTGCCAGTGATTCCTTAATAAAGGGGTCTCTTGAATTTAATGATCAAACAGTAGGTGGTGATGATGTATATTCGATAAAGGCTCTGAAATCAATTAGGATAAATATAGAGTTTAATATTGATATGTTTGTGTTTAGGAAATATCAGTCTGGTGCTTTGGGATATGATGTAAGAGGTGTGAGGCTCCAGATTATGAAGATAAGTAATGAGATTGATAGTAATGGGGAAGCGGTGACTACGGAAACGGTGATAGGAAGTTTTGAACTTACGACAGAATCAGAAACGCCAGTGGAAAAGAAGGTTTCGGAATCGTACAATATAAGTCTTTTGCATAATGATAAAATAATAGTGAGAGCTATGTATGTCAATGAGAAAGAAGAGATTGTACCTGTATTGCCGGATTTGCCATACAAAGTCTCAACATCAAGTTATTTTAAAGCATCATGGAAAAATCGAATAAACCCTGTTGAGATGGATGTTATAAAGCCCGATACATTGCTGAACAGATTGCTTAAAAGTATTAATGGAGAGAAAGATGGTTTGACTGGAGTGATTGAGGGGACAGGAGATAGAAGGCTTGATAATTGTATGCTCTTGGCGGCTGAATCAGCCCGTAAGATTCCTGGAGCCAAAATATATACATCCTTCACCAAATTTGCAAACTGGATGAGTTATGTGTTTGGTTATGCTTACGACATATCCGGGAATACAGTAACTTTTCGGCATAGAAGCAAATACTTCTCGGATGATGTTGTCAAAAGGATAGATGATTTATCTGATTATGAGATGAAGGTTAATTCTGCATTGGTGTATTCTCGGATACGGATAGGCTTTGACAAACAGGATTACGACACGGCTAATGGAAAGGATGAGTTCCGTTTTACGAATGAATATACCACAGGCGTGACCATGACGGACAATAGCCTTGAAATGATATCTCCATACCGTGCGGACGCATACGGCATAGAGTTCCTTGCTGACAAGATAGGTGAAGATACTACAGACAACGAAAGTGACACTGATTTATTTATGGTAGGGGTGAAATCTGATTCATCTGGACTTAAGTATATATTGAACAGAGATTATCTTATGGGTGGCGTTCTCAGCCCTGACACAATGTTCAATGCCATGTTTTCCCCTTCTTCTATGGTTTTGGCCAATGAAGCATACATCGGCTCATCTGTTGAGATGCTTACTTTTGCGTCATCAGATGGTAATAGTGATGTGGGTATTGATGGAATGGGGGAAAGTAGGGATATAATTCTCTCAAAAAGGATGTTTACTGTGGCGGAGGTGGAATTTGAGACTTCGGATGTGGAACTCCCGGAAGATCTTACAGGAATTGTTGAACTGGAATACCAAGGCAAAGTTGTACAGGGATATTATCAGCAGGCTGATTACAATTTTACAAAATCACAAAGTTCAAAAGTAACTTTGATCGTGAAAAATTTTAATTCGTTATAAAGATTCAAATTTTAATTGTTATATTTGCAATGAAAGCTTGTGAAGTCACAAGTTACTAGAAACTTACGAAAAGACTATGATATCAATCGGAGATGTTTGTCCGTTATTCTTTAAACCGCTGAAATATAAATATTCAAATGCAGGATGTTTCAGACAAGTATTTTCTGTGTCAGACAACATCCTGCTGCAAATCTTTTGTGATAACGGCGAAAAACCTTCAGCTTATTTGAATGATAAGATCGGCAATATTTCCTCCAAGATAACACTGCTCACTTATGATGTAAATGAAAGCATTAAGATGTATTATGCCTCATTATCTCCTTCGGAGGGGATATATACAGTAACTATAGCCGATAAAGAATGTGAGGAGTTCTGCGTGTGTGAGAATATAGGTGATTCTATTCTGATTGAATATTCCCATAAAGATAATAATTCTGCGTTTGATAATATATTCTGGATTGATGAGGTCCGGCAGATGTTCCAGTTCAGAATAATAGGAGGATTCAAGCCGGATGGGGTGGAGTTGAAAGTTGAAAACGAACAGTTTGTGAATCAGAAGCAGGAGATAATAGAAATGTATTCTCTCCCTTATAAAACATTTGATTTTGTTTTCGGGACAAGTTGTGGCGTTCCGTATTATATAGCGGAGTTTATAAATAAGGTACTTTGCCTTTCTCATGTCAGCATAAACGGTAATTTGTTTGTACGGGAAGGGGATTCTGTCCCGGAAAAGATTGATACAATAGGTAAGAAACAGATGTTTATATATAAAGTGACTTTACGCCCTAGACAAAATGATATCGCCGGGATCGGAGGCAAAACTGAGATTACAACTTCATCTTCAGGCATCGCGTTTTTACTAACTAATCCCGAAGAGGACGATGTGTTGAAATATAAGAAGGCGAAAGCTGCTTTTGTTAATGAAAATTACGTGTAATCATGGCTAGAAATCATCCTATAAAGATATTGTGGTACGGTTCGGAAACGGATGATGAAGGAAATCCGATTATACCGAAAATATCCCCGTCATTTGAAAAGCGACTGGAAGGGTTGAATGAGGGGGAGATATACATACATAATGATGATAATAATCCTTCTATTTACATAAGAACCAATAAAGACAGGGTTGTTGCCATATCGGGAGGTGCAAATATAGAGGAACTTTCCAAATACTTTCTTCGTAAAGATAAGGAAGACACTGCCAACGGTCTTATCACTTTCTTAAAGGGTTTACTTATAGGTAAAAACGGTAGTGGAATTACTGTGCTTGAAAACGGTATGTCACAGGCTGTTGTTGATTATCTGTATGTCAAGGTCAAAGCCGTTTTTGACGAGCTTGAAGTAAAGAAGAAGACGTATGTAGGTGGCGAGCAGGTGATTTCCCATGCAGGTATGAAATGCAACCGTGTGGATGAGTTGGATGATGTCTATCGTTGTTATTTCAAAGAAGAGGAAGATGGAATTGAGATAGAGAACCAGTTTACTCCGGGATCTCTTGCCATAGCCCAGGAGTGCAATATCAAGACAGGCGTTTCTCATCATGTCGGCAACCGCTATTACTGGCGGTTGGTCACAGCAGTGGGTGAGAACTATATAGACTTGTCCAAGACCGTATGTGATCCTAATGTCGAGAACGATGTTCCGGTGGCAGGTGATGATATCGTGGGGTTAGGTCATAAGACCGATATGACCCGACAGGCGGCGATAATTCTCTCTTCGGTGAACGAAGTTTCTCCGTCCATCATCATGTATCAGGGTATTAATGATTTTACCTTGACTGGGAAAGATGTCATTTCTTTTGATTTTGACAAATCTACCGGCAAAGCCCGGATGAAGGTGTACGGAAATGCATACATTGGTGACAAGGATCGGACCACTTACATGGAATATACTCAGGATAAAGGTGTGGATATCAAGGGTATGTTCCATATCGAGCAGGGTTCCACCGGATGGCGTAACATGGAAGGGCTTCCGGATGAGATACAGGCGGCCGCAGATCTTGCCCAAGAGGCCAAGGATGCGATAGACAATGCGGCTGTCGGAAGTGTCAATCTGTTGCGCAATTCCGGGTTTACTGGAGATTACGAAACGGAGGAACTGTCTGCAACTACCGAGTTATCAGCGGCCACCGAGCTATACAGCAAGCAACTCAAGCATTGGACGGGTGTGGCTACCGTATCCTCGGACAGTGCTGCCGGCTCCGGATACTCTGCCGCAATCGGTAGTTTGTCTCAGTCTGTATCATTAATTAAAGGAGAAAGTTATGTTATCAGCTATAAAGCAAAGGGTACGTCTGTGTCTGTTTCATGTGGTGATTTCAGCACAACTCAGCCTCTTACGTCCTCTTATCAGAGATATACCCATAAGATTACCTTCAATGGCAGTGGTATATTTCTCATCAGTGGTACCGCAACCGTTTGTGACCTTCAGTTAGAAAGAGGGACCATCGCTACTGACTGGAAACCGTCCATTTTGGATAACGACAAGGCAACAGCCGGTTTTCAGTCAATCAATTATATCGCCAGTTCGATCAAAGATGGTTCTGTGGATATTCTTGGTGGTCTGATTCTTGCCAATATGATTCAACTGGGCAACTACAAAGATGGTAAGATGCAAAAGGTTACAGCCGGAGTTAGCGGCATATACAATGATGATGATGATGTGGCATTTTGGGCAGGAGGAAAACTTGAACAGGCGATTCTTACCGTGATGAGGTTCCGTAATGATCCTAATTACCAGCCTACGGATGCGGAATGGGCGAACATGGCAAACTTCGTTGCCACTCATGGCGGTGATGTATTTTTGAGAGGATATATCTATGCTTTGGGCGGATATTTCCGGGGAAAAATTGAAATAGCCAATGGTAAGATACTGTTGAATGAGGATGGTTCCGGGCAGCTTGCCAATGGGAACATTAAATGGGATGCAGATGGAAATCCTGAATTTGTCGGGAAAGTGAAAGTTTCCTCACCGTCAGGTTACGAGATAACCATATTCCCTGAGGATGAATATGGGAGACCGTCAATTGATATTCATGATAATGATGGTAATTCGCTCTTAGATATATCCCTTCAATATGGATTGAATGGTATGGTTCCCCGTATTTTTATGAATGACCCTTCCAATAGTGATGTATTGTATTTTCGCCCGGACAGTATGGTTGTCGAGCAAAGAGGAAGTGACGGTTATATATATCAAACCCAGATTATGGGTGGACGAATAATTATGGTTAAAGGTTCTGAGATTGTGTGGGATCAGAGCATATTGCCCAAATAAAATAAAGTGATATGGAACTTAATTCGATCAATAAAACAGGTACTTGGAGTGAGGCGGCAGATCGGCTTAACAACAACTTCAGCAAGACCTCCACTGAAGTGGAGAAGATCAAGCAGAACAGTGTCCGCAACAAGGGATTGTTTTCTACAGTAGAAGCATTGCAGGCTGCTGTCCCATCTCCTGTTGTGGGCGACTGGGCTGTCGTGGGAGATACCATACCGGGTCCTATATATCAATGTACGAAGAGAGGCGTATGGAGCGAAACAGGAACAACCGGAGGCGGTGGAAGTGTTGACCTTTCCGGCATCTTGACAGCCGAGGAGATAGATGATGTAACATCAATATTATAGGTATGAAAATTAATTATCAGTCCGATTTTAAGATCATAGAGAAGAACTTGAATGGGGATGTGAATACTCCCTTCCGGTTCACTTACCGTACAGTCCTGTCGGGATGTGTTGTTGCGGAGTTTGACGGGCACGGGTACAAGAACTGCCGTAGGCTTGATGATGGTAGTCTGCTGGTCATTTTTGACAGGCATGGACTCCGTCCCGGCACTCTGTCGGTCAAACGCGAATACTATCTTTCTGATGCTGATTTTGCCGATGGTATCTGCAATCTTGTATCGGTGGAGATTACAGGTGTTATCCTCGTTTCCGGCAAGACGGATGAGAGCACAGCGGAGATCATTCCCTATCCGGATTATGCCGCATACAATGCGGTGCAGAGCGTATCTCTGTCAGATCAGGAGTATGATGATGTGCTGAGTGATTTTAAGAGTTAATCAATAATTACATAAAATAACAACAGTCCAAGTTCCGGCGGAACTTAGGCTAAAACAGGAGATATTATGGTAAAAATGCATAAACTGACGAAGGGCGGACAAACCATTTACCCGGCTACTATCTATGATGCGGTGGTCAATCCAAAGACGCGTAAGAGCTTGACTACGGAAATATCTGATTTAGACATTGGATTAACTTCTATTAAAAACAAGACAGAAGGTATTTATAATACGATTGACCAGATAACAGATAAAACAATAGCTAAAATTGTAGGGTCCGATTTTAACGAAACGTATGTAACATCATGGGGACAAGGTGGCATATCCACTACGACTGGCGCTATTGAAGAGGGAGGCAAAACAAGAATACATTCAGATCTTATAAATACAGGTGTTGACATTTCAATAGAAAGTGGATATAGATATTATATAATTTATTACAATGAAAATGGGTCTTTTGCTGCTAAAGATAGCAATTGGAAAACTGATAAAAGCACAACATCAACATCTTATAAGAAATTTCGTATCATGGTTTCTTTGATTAAAGAAGCCACTATAGATATAGAATCAGGGAAACGGGTTACTATAAGTAAATTATATCAAAATGAGGCGTTATGCCCAGATATCAACATGTTCAATAAAACGGTTGAACAGATAACTGATGAAACAAAACAAATTGCACAATCATACAATGATTTGAGTAATGAAATGGAACGCAACCTAACCGAGATTAAGGGTGGCAATTATATGGAAAAACAGGATCTATTGTGCGTACAAGGGAGTATCAATTCGCAAAGCGGTATACTACAACCAGGTGGGACCAATAGAGTCTATACCAAGATAATTAATACAGGAACTGATATCATTATCAAGCCCGGTTATAGAATATATGTCATGTTTTATAATGACCCTGCCGGTGAGTCTTTCAATTCAAAAGATGGTAATTGGAATACTGTATATACTACCATTCCCACAAAAACCCAATATTGCAGATTGATGATCGCTAAAAATGATGATACGGACTTGTCCCCATCGGATGCATCTGAGAATGTTCTGGTAGGGGATTTGACCAGTTATCCTTCAATGTTTATGCCATTAATGAATTTGAGCACTAATCCTGCCGGATCATTTATGGCAAAAGATGATTTATTGACTTTATTTTTTTACTTAAGGGATAATCAAAGAAAAAAATACGTAACATCATTATCTAAGACCTATTATGTAAGTACAGTCAATGGCTTGGATACCAATGATGGTTTGTCTGACTCAACTCCGTTGAAGACTTTGAATAAAGCCGATGAACTGATGACCGATGGGGACACGGTCCTTATTGAACGAGGAAGTATATTTAATACAGAGGTACAAGTCTTGTCTAAAGAAGGAATCAGAGTGGATTGTTATGGCGACATGTCCAAGGATAAACCTTTGTTTTTGAATTTGCAGACAATACCGACCGTATCTATATCAGATATTAGCTCTGTTAATGACATTGAGTCTTTGGATAAATTATACAAACTGCGCGGCTATAGTAACATTTATGTTCTAAAGCATCACTATGGTTCGGGCAGCAAGGCCAGATTTGTTTGTCAGGTATTTTTAGACGGGAAAAGAAATGGATGGTGGCTTGACGCACAGAAAAAGTCCAGTTCGGATGCCATGGACTGGCTAGAAAACAATCCGGGTAGCTCCTATTGGTTCAGCGGATACGATTCAGAGTCATGGGGGGAAGGGGATTATTATATATATTTATCAACAACCGATATTGCAGGAAAAATAGTGGAGATAACTCATGAAGTGACAGAGATTGGGAAAAAAGGACAAAAACTGCAAATCACCCAATATGCTTCTGATATTCGTAATATCGTTTTTCGAGGTGGTGACTCTACAGACGGTACTGTTATTCCTAATGGATTTTATGAGGGTGTAGAAAGTTTGGATTTTGGTAGACATGGTTTTCTGTTTAACAGGTCTGCGGCTCCCCATACTCACATGATGCTGAATTGCAGAGCAGTATCAAGAAGTGGAGCAAATGGAGAGTATTATCATCACATGTATTATAATTACCATTATTATGGAGAACTATTGGCATTTATCGGTTGTGAGGCCATAGGCAGACATGAATATCTTGGTACTGCATTTGCCGGGCATGGCACAAGTTCGGTAACAGGGATGCCTTTCGATGCCATGTATCTGTATGACTGCTACTGCGAGGGTGTTAATGTGGTTGTCGGTGCTAATGGAGCGCAAATGAATTATTTAAGGAATATAAGAGTTAAGGAGGTTGGACATATTTGCATACGTACACAGGGATTACATGCAGTAGGTATTTTCGGAACATTGTATCCCCCGCAAAATAATTGGAATGAACCTGTATTCGCTGAACCAATCGGTTATAATGTCTTAAAAAATATACGTATAAGGAGTCGAACAGGAATGGGGACATTACTTATTTATAAAGACTCGGCGAACAAAGATGCAGGAAAGGTGGTTTTTGAAAACGCTACAATTATAGTGGAAAGTGAAGGGAAACAGGCTCCTGTATATAAATTTGGGGCGACTCTGTTTAGATTGGCTGACAATATATCTGTTGTTTTCAATAGGTCATTCGTTGCTGTAGATAATGGGCTGGAAACCACATCCTCCATGTTGTGGGATAACGAAACGACACCAGACATAGAGTTTATAGATTCGGAGCTATACGGTATCAAGGATAATCGTTTGCACAGCGATGATAAAAATTCATATTTCTATGAGAGTATGGATGGGATTTTTTCAAAAATCAACAATCTAACAAAATTAAGTTATGTTGAAGATAACTGTATATTCAATTTGTAAAGCATATACTATGATCCGAGACCTAATCATCAGAATAATGTTCCGTCTGTCCATTGAAGTGCATCCGGATGCGGAATGGTAAAAGTAGAACAGAATATATGGAGCTTAATACAATAAACAAAACAGGAACTTGGAGCGAAACGGCAGACCGCATCAACAGCAACTTTAGTAAGATCTCCATTGAGGTTGAAGAGATAAAGCAGAACGGCGGTGGCGGCAGTGGTGGTGGTAGTGGTGATGTCACCAACGCCGATCACGCCAACTCCGCATATACGCTGGATAAGAATACGCCTGTGCTTGACTGGTTCTTATCCGCACTGAACGATGATGATGCGCAAGGTATAATAAACTTCCTCAAAGGTTTTAAAATAGCCGGGAATCTGATAAACCGCATTGTGAAGCAGGGTGACAAGGATGTTACCTACACCGATGAGGATGTGATGAGCGCATTGCGTGTAATGACTGAGATAGAGAACAGTGCGGAGAAGCTGAAAGAGATATTCTTGCGGAAGGACGTGGCTGATTCCACTAAGTACTTGTTATCCTTACTGGGCGGAGTCTTGATTAAGAAATATGCCAAGTTCGGTGATTTCGTTACTGGTGTATCAGGTGGATACATAGACGAAAAGGGTGACATGGAAATGGGAAGCGGCGTTTTCCGTAAGCGTTTGTTTGTTCCTGAAATAGCTTATAACCGTACAACCTATTTCAAAGGACGTATGGTAAACTCCCCCGGTGGTGGTTGTACCGTATTGTCATATGTGGATAACGGCGATGGAACCTACACCATCACTCCCGATCTGACGGACGCGGACGGATTGAGCCAGTTTGTTGATGATATCCTTACCACCTATTTTGTGACTAAGAATAGCGAAGGCAAGCTGAATGGCTTTGAAGAGATGAAATTCCGGGTGACTGCCGCAGATTATACAGCCAAGAAGTTTACTGTCATTCCCCGTCCGGGGCATTCTGACTGGAAACCTGCCGAGCAGATGGTATTGGCACAAACAGGTAACTTTACGGACCCGGAACGCCAGACTTATATACTTATTGATTCAGTCAACGGAAACAACTGTATTACATTCTTTGACAATGCCAACACTTGGGACCCGGAGCCGGCACAGATGCCTGCGTGGTTCGGCAAGAAAAAAGGCATGACCGTTAACGGAATTGATTGCGAGAAATATTCAGCCGTGTTGCAACAGGTCTTATTGACTGGGCTTATCTTCCAGATAGATGAGATAACGGGAAACAAGGTTCGTGTACCCTTGGACAAGGGTGAATGGGTTGCAGGGAAGTACGCCTACTATGACCGGGTGTCACATAACGGGGCTTTGTGGTTGTGTGTTGATGATAACGGAACGACAACAGAACCGTCAGAAGGTAATCCGGCGTGGTTGAAACAAGTGGCGGAAGGGCAAAAAGGTGATCCGGGATTGTCCGTAGTAGGTGGCGGTCATTGGGAATCCGCCAATACTCCGTATGCCAAGAACAGTACAGTATCGTTTGCCGGAGGATCTTACTTAAGCAAGGTTGAAACCTCCAACCCTCCGATTAAAATTGCAAGGTTCAGAAACGGCAGACTCCGTAGGAAAAGAGACGGCGGATACATCCTCGCCGGCAGATCTGCGAACCGGACGGTACATGCAGACTGGCAGGAGATGGTTGCCCCCGTCGGACCGTCGGCATCCTACTGGCTGGACAGTCCTGTCAGCGTGATCAACTTCACCAGTACGGGCACGCCATCCCCGTCTGGATTCCTTGTCACTTGCAAACAGAATGTGGCAGGCAATGTAAGCACGTGCAGCACGCTTTATCTGGCAGCCCGTAAGTATAACGGAAGCTGGCTGGCTCATGTAAGTGCTACCTTAAGCAATCAGATATCCGTTCCAGCGACAGCCGGATACACCCAGTTTGCCGTCCGGGCTTATCAATCCGCATCGGACGCGAACGCATGGAATAATAATTTTGTCGCTGAAAAAGGGGTGGGTGTAGCTAATGATGGTGCCATAGGAGCAACCGGAGCAACAGGGGCGTTTCCCCGTGACAGAGGTGTATTCGCATCAGGACAGACTTATGTCTGGAATGCGGATTACCGGGATAAGGTCATATATCTGATAGGGGGAGTTTATTATAATTTCCTTGTAAAGAATTACGGTGCTTCCGTTACCGCTGCACCCACATCTGTCAACGGTGATTCCAATTGGGAAGCCATGCAAAAGTTTGTGAATATCGCTACTGACACCCTGTTTGCCGATGGTGCGAATGTAGCCGGCTTCATGTTCAAAGACAAGGTTCTCAAGTCTTTTAATGACAAAGGTGAAACTCTTCTTATCAACGGTGAAACCGGGTATTTTAAATGCAAATTAGCAGAGATTACAGGAACAATCACGGCGGATAAAGGACGTATTGGCCCGTTCTCCATCATTTCGGGGGTATTGTCCTCAAAGATCCTTTATGAAAATGAAACAAATAAATACGTCGGTTTCAATTTGTCTGCCGGACAAATTGAGTTTTATAACGAAAGGACATTTGCAAACGTAAGAATCGGGGGAAACACGCAGTTTGTCACCATTGAAGGGATTAAGTATGATGCTGGAATTGACATACAGAGTCCAAATGTCATGATCGGGATGCACATCAAGACTCCAAGCATTCCTCTATTCGTGGAGGGAGGTAACATTTTCCTTCATCCGAACAATGACAGCTATGTTTCTCTTCGTGGCATAGTTGGCAACTGGAGGAACATATCCGTCAGCACTCCCCTGAATAACAATGATGATAATGTGATGTTTATTAATACGGGCAATATAGAAGTGACACTTCCTCCGGATGTTCCGGGACATACTATATACTTCAAACGTATGAGCGGCGGAGTAAGATTGACAGGAGGACGGATCCTGCCTGCTCCCGGAGGACAGGAGGTGTCTTATATTGATTTGGATTTTGCATCCGGCTTCATTAAGTGTATGGGTAATTATTGGGTTATGTTTTATTGCGGATAATTTAAATATAAAGTATGAGAATAAATTTTGCACAATTCCCTATTTATGATGGGATTAAAAAAGAAAAGCTTATAGCCAGTAACATCACTGAGGCCTTCGGTGACTGGATATATAAGAACGTAGCGGGCTTGAAGGCGCATCTCCTTGCGGAGAAAATCTTCAAGTCGACTGTAGATGGTGTGGAACTTGACGAAGAGGAGGTGGATATCATAAGACGTTCTACCCCTATGTTGTCCGGCTTGCTGGCCGATTCGTTGAATGATTATCTGGATAAAAAGAAGGAGGAACAACATGAAGATTGAGAATTTGGAACGCGCCAGCCGAATCAATGACGAACTGGCGAAACTGAAGCTGGCGAAAAATACATTGAATAACGGAGGCTATGTCCGTATCTACAGTAGCGCCCGGTCAAGTGCCGGATGTGTGGAACTGGATATAGCGAACTTCAATGACGAGGTGAATACGTGTATAGACAACCATATTGCTGAACTTGAATCAGAAATAGAAACGCTATGAAAAAGGTATATTGTAACAACCTTCTGGCAAAGGTGCTGCTTGCGTTCAGTTCTTGCCATACGATAACAATCGGTCCGTTTGTTTTAAGCAAGCGACCGGAAGAGAAAATCACTCAGAAAGTGAGAAACCATGAGTGTACCCACGCCCGTCAATGGGTTGAGATGGCAGTTGCCACCGGTACAGTTATCTGGATCTTGCTGTTGTGTTTTGACCTTTCCGCCTGGTGGCTGGTACTGGCCGGGCTGGCATTCTATCTCTGGTATGGTGTGGAGTGGCTGGTCAGGGCGGTACGGTTGAAGGATGCCGGCAGGGCGTATAAGACGGTATCATTTGAGAGGGAGGCATATTCCAACGAGGATGATCCGAATTATATTGAGAACAGTAATTATTTTGCATGGGTGAAGTATTTGTTTTAATTTTAAAATTTGCATTATGGACTTGAATAATATAGTTGGCTTTAAAGCTGTGGATAAAAACGGCAAAGAACGACAGGTGACCGTCGATGAGATGACAGAATTAGTTTCCGCACGGATTGTTTCCGCTGCATCAGAAATATCAACATTTGCTGCCGCTGCGGCAGCCGGAACAGATGAGTTTGAGGACCAGTTGCCCCAGTCCGACACCTTCTCTTGGCTCCGTACTTTGGACGGTTCCAAGAACCCAACTTTAACATCTTCTTCGGCTGCCGCGAAAGTCCTGGGAGAACTGATTGGTACGGCTACGGCTAATAAGGATGGATTAATGCCTGCCGGACAGGTATTTACTAGCCCTAGTCGTGCTTTAAATGCTGGTCAAGTATGCCTATTATCTACTTCTGAATATAGCGTTGTATATAATGTTGTCGTTTGGCATCCATGGAGAGGAATAGCATCATATCACATATTGTTATCTAATGATTCTAGCAAAGCGACATATAAAGTTATAGCATTGTCCAATTTATCATCACAGAAATTTTATGTTACAATAAGTGACGACAAGACTATAAGTATTTATTTGGAAAATAATTCGGAAGGTCCAATGAATTTATCAATACAGCCAGTTACCAGTTTTAGAACTACTCCTGTGATTGCAACATTGCCGGAAGATGCAATTGAAGTTGTTGTTGAATAATAATTATACAATTCATGCTAAAAATCAGTTCTCCCAGAAGGATTTTACTAATCTTCTTAAGGCAATAAATTTTGATAAGCAATTAAAAAAGGAACCCTGCTTCCTTCAACTCCTTCAATTTTGGAAGTCATAATAGTAGTATAGTCATTTCCAAAAGTGAAAGTAAATAATGTTCCATCAACATATTCTTTATACCCTCCAATATATTCTATTTTTTTAGTCGCTGGAGATATTACAGCTATTGATGGATATAAATTATAATATTGACTACATATCACCAATATGCCATTTGCTTTTATTCTTTTTGATTCACCTTTATGTAACGAAAATGATTCACTAGTAAAACCATTGATAATCTTATTTATCCCTAACAGTTCTCCCAGAAGCATTTTTTGTGGTTTATTTTGTAAATACAGAAGATTTTTTTTTTAACTTTAAAACAAAAAGTTGAATATGTTAGAGAAGATCAGATACCGTTTGGTTTATAACCGACAAAACAAGTTAAATCGACAAGGGACAGCCCTAGTCCAAATAGAAGCCTATTTGAATCAGAGAAAGGTATATTTTAAAACCAATGTTTATCTAAAGCCGGAGTGTTGGAGTAAGGATGGCGCTCAAGTAATTAACCATCCGCAATCGAATGAGCTTAACGCAATGCTATACGAGAAGATACTGGAGTTGCAGGCTATAGAACTTAGCTACTGGAAAAGAGGGCTTGAATCAAACCTTTCCACGTTAAAGGAGGCTGTAAAAAAGGGAATTAAACCAGTTGTGTCGTTTTTAAAATTTGCAATACAAACGATAGAGAATTCAGATAGGAAACCGGGAACCAAGGATAATATGCTGGGTACGGTAGCCACTTTGAAGGAATTTCGGAACGTGATAGAGTTTACCGATATAAACTATACGTTTCTAAAGGAGTTTGACGCATTTCTTCGCAATAAGGGATTGAAGGTAAACACGGTAGGAAAACACATGAGAATACTGCGTACCTTGGTTAACGAAGCAATAAACGAAGGTTATATATTACAGGAGGCATACCCTTTCCGTAAGTTCAAGATCAAGAAAGAGAAGAAGGAACATAACTTCTTGATGCCAGCAGACTTGGAGAAGCTGGAGAATCTTGAACTGCCGGACAGGAAGAACAACAGCCGGCACATACTGGACGCATTTCTCTTCTGCTGCTATTGCGGATTGAGATTCTCTGATTTCAAGCAATTGACTTATAAAAATCTCGTAACAGTTGACGGAAAGGAATGGCTAGTTATGAATAGCATCAAAACAGGCGTAAAACTCAATATTCCGCTATATCTGCTGTTTAACGGAAAGGCACTGGGCATAATGCAGAAGTACGACAGTATCGAACAACTGGCTGCATTAGGCTGCAATTCGGACACCAACAGGACATTGCAGAAATTGGGAAGAATGGCGCATATCGGCAAGAAGTTTACCTACCATACCAGCAGACACACTTGTGCCACTCTCTTGGTTCACCAAGGCGTTCCGATAACCACCGTCCAAAAACTCTTGGGGCATACATCGGTCAAGACAACAGAGATATATTCCGAGGTGTTCGATGAAACGATCATCAAGGATTTGACAAGGGCTAACCAGAAGTATTATAATCGTAGAAATGTAAAACAAAATCAAATAAAATCTCAAAAATCCCCGGAAAAATACCTCAGGCAGTAGAAATCTATAGGAGCTATCTGTTTTATACTTGTTTTTCCGACTTCAATATATTCATATTTTATTTGTAAATAAAAATGTAAATAATTTACCCTTATTTTTCTATGAATATTCCTTATGTTCTATATTTTTTCCTTATTGTTCTAGAAGTAAAAAATATTGCATTAATGGCAATTTTTTAAGAAGATTGGTTTTTGTTTCAACATTGGCTTCTTATAACTAATTAATATAGTTTTCTTTTTGTATTTCGTTTTAGAATTGATATCTTTGCTATTATCTTCAAAGCCTGAGCAAACGATATATAGGATATTGGACAGCAATGGTGTGCCCCGAAGACCGAAGGTTAATGGTGTGAAAAGAATACTTGTTATAATAGAGGAGGACGTGGCAGCTATATTCGATCAGGAGCACTCGGTATCATTATCTGTCAATGAGGCTATAAGATTCTATCACGGTAACCGGCATTAATTGTCGGTTATTTTTTTATTAAAACTATATTTAAAATCACGTTTTGAATCGTGTTGTTTAGATAAATTAAAGTCATATCATTTCGCAATACCCTAAAAATACCCATGAGAAAAAAAATCTTAAAAATATACCAATACTTTTTGTATAACACCCGATGTTTTTTTATTAAAGCTTTGATATATCTTAAAAATATACCAATTATATATTATATTTTTTCGACACATAATAAGCCAAGGAGGC
>ENA-UEPW01000435-UEPW01000435.1-human-gut-metagenome-genome-assembly--contig:-NODE-435-length-30424-cov-283.114443_pt1 | contig 30424 bp, 27 predicted proteins | sample MGYA00242935_ERZ507936 | MGnify/ENA primary metagenome ERZ507936 (study PRJEB26167, sample SAMN06115469) | human gut metagenome | host: Homo sapiens | place: China:Chongqing | collected 2016-06-23... | reverse complement strand
TGGCTCTCGGCAGCGAGATGGATGATGCCATCCACCTTGTAGTCCTGCATCAGCTTCAACATCAGGTCGAAATCACAGATATCACCCTTAACAAAAGTATAGTTAGGCTTGTCCTCAATGTCCTTGAGGTTAGCCAGGTTGCCTGCGTATGTCAACTTATCGAGGTTGATGATGTGATACTCAGGATATTTGTTCACGAAAAGCCTTACTACGTGTGAGCCGATGAAACCAGCACCGCCCGTTATTACAATATTCTTCATTCTAATCAATGTATATATTCGAACACAAATTACACGAATCATTCAGGAGAAACTATAGCCTCTATATTCGTGTTATTCGTAAGATTCGTGTTCAAAAAAATTAATATTCTAAATTCTTCTTTAATGTTTGATCTTTCTCATCAAGGATTGAAAGGAGATATTTGCCATAGTCATTCTTCAACATGGGTTGAGCATTCTCACGCAACGTATCACTATCTATCCAACCTTGACGATATGCGATACCTTCCAGGCAAGCAACCTTCAAGCCCTGGCGCTTCTCCAAGACTTCAATAAAGGTGGATGCCTCAGAAAGGGAATCATGAGTTCCGGTATCAAGCCAGGCGAATCCTCTTGCCATGGTCTGTACCTTCAGCTGCTTATCCTTCAGAAACTCCTGGTTTACTGTTGTGATTTCCAACTCACCACGAGCAGATGGTTTGATATGCTTGGCTACTTCTACCACCTTGTTAGGATAGAAGTATAAGCCTACCACAGCATAGTTGCTCTTTGGATGCTGAGGCTTCTCTTCGATACTCAGGCAATTGCCTTGCTCATCAAACTCTGCCACGCCATATCGCTCTGGATCACTAACACGATAGCCGAAGACTGTAGCCTTGTTGTTCTGCTCAGCATCTATTACTGCCTGATGCAGCATCTGATTTAATCCTGCACCATAGAAGATATTATCGCCTAATACGAGGCAAGCAGAATCATTACCGATGAAATTCTCTCCGATAATGAAAGCCTGAGCCAAACCGTCAGGAGAAGGCTGTTCGGCATATTCGAACTTCACTCCAAACAGGCTTCCATCGCCTAAGAGACGCTTGAAACCTGGCAAATCGAAAGGTGTTGAGATAATCAGAATTTCACGGATACCTGCCAACATCAATACCGATATTGGATAATATATCATCGGTTTGTCGAAGATTGGTATCAGCTGCTTGCTGATACCCTTGGTGATAGGATACAATCTAGTACCACTACCTCCAGCTAATACTATTCCCTTCATATTTCAATACATTTTAAAAATATTTTCGCTTCAAGACAACTATCGGTGTGCAAAATGCAAGTAAAATCATCAACAAATATTGCCCATAACTATAATTTGTTGTGATACTCTTTTTGATATCAGTATGTTCAAAGTTATCAAGTCTTGCAATTACAGTTTTAAAATATCGTACAGACAGATATTTAAATAATAAATCATCTTTTAACTTTCGATATGTACGTTGAGATATTTTTCCTGTTTTATAAGCTTCATCTATCAATGCTACGAAATCAACAGAAAAGACCTTAAAAATATTGTAGCCGCCTTTCTTTGGAACATGCTGATCTTCAAATAAGTTTCTGTCATCCAATACAAATTGAGACTTATAATCTTGCGTCAACAACAAAGATGTTTGAGGAAAATACTTGTCAAGAACAACACAGTCCTTTACCTTGTCAAAATCAGCCTTCCACATACCATAACCTGCACTCCATGAACAAAAATAGGAAAGGCCATCAATATATTCTTCAAAGCCATTATACGTGACAACTTTCTTTTTTTGGCATAGTCCATTAGTATATATTACTTGACTTTGGCTGTCTCGCAAGCTCTTCAGTTGATTTATCAAAATTCTTAATGTTCCTTTCTTGAACATTGTATAATTATTATTCAACTTCAAGAAGTCCCCCTTACCATAAGAAAGAGCATAAAAAGAGTTTTTAAAACCCTCACATTCTGTAATATAATAATGTAAGTTACTATACTTAAACTCAGATATAATAGGTTGCGTAGTATGTTCCTTAGAATTATCAGAAACTACGACCTCAAAATCTTCCATACTAACATCTTCTAAATCTGCATAGATACTCAAAATTGTATTACGCAAAATATCCAGACGGTTATAAGTTGGAATGCAAATAGATAAAATTGGTGTCATATCTTGATTACTTTTTTATCATACTCTTCACCTCGTCATAGAACATCTTAATACCATCCTCCAAATGGGTATGTCCCACATTCACCAAAGAATGAAGTTTTTCAACATCCAACACCATAGAATTGACATCTACACTGCGACTTTCCTTATACTTAACTTCAAAAGGAATTTCCAAGCAGTTGCGGAGACGGTCTATAATATCATTGACAGAATATCCAAATCCACTTCCTATATTAACTATATCATTGCTTACATCTGCATCTACTAATTTGAAGAAAGCATCGGCAAGGTCTTCTATATAGATATAGTCTCTCACACTAGAGCCATCTCCCCAAACCTCAATAGGCTCACCTGCCAATATTTTACCCAAAGCAACAGCTATAAAACCTTGGTTGCCATGAAGTGACTGTCCTTTGCCAAATGGATTTGAAGGACGTACTATCAAATAGTTCAACTTGCCACGTCTATTTTCAAACAAGATGTTACTCTCTATAATTTGTTTTGTCAAGCCATAATAAGAAATAGGAGCAAGTTGGTCTGCTTCCTTAAATTTTTCTCCACATGTGCTATTTCCATAGACAGTACCGCCAGAAGAGAAATATACAAATTTCACTCCTTTATCGGCACAAAGTTCCATTAATCGAGACGTAGGAAATACAACGTTTTCAAATTCTCGCTTGAAATCCTCGTATGTACTGCCTGGCACTAATGTTGAAACCAAATGAACTATCAAATTGATATGATGGTCCTCTACGACACACTTCAGCAAGTCAAAATCAGCTAAAGATCCTCTTATAATCGTTACTTGCTCCTCAACAGAAGTGAGTCTGCTTAGATTTGCAAACGTAGGCTCAAAAACAAAAATACGATACTTTGGATTATTAGCAAAAAAGCCTATCAAGTTGGAGCCGATAAAACCAGCTCCTCCTATAAATAAAATATTTATCATTATAGATTTTATTTTCGTTTAAATATTTATCTGCTTTTTATGATTTTTGCAGGAATTCCTCCTATCACACAATTTTCTGGGAACTCACCTTTTACGACAGCTCCCGCAGCAACTACACAGCCATCTCCCAAGACAGTACCATCAAGAATCGTCACTTTCGCACCTATCCAACAATTCTTGCCTATCTTGATGCCTTTTCCCTCAACACCTTGTAATCTTATAGGAACATTTAAATCCGAAAAAATATGGTTTTCAGGATGAACGCTGACGTAATTGCCAAAGATTGTATCATCACCGATTTCCAAGCCGCCAAGTCCTGCTCCATAATGCCCATGACTACCCAAACCAACATTATTGCCAATGACCATACTGTCAGCTATCTCATGCAAACTACCCGACAATTCTATATGGGTATGAAATCCCAAAGAAATATTGTCTCCACATATCAATCCATTTTTAGACATGGCATTGATATAACATTGGTAGCCGACATTAAAATTCTTACCAAAATGCAATTTCGATGGACATATAATTTTAGCCGTAGGGTTGACAAAAACACGCTTAAAAGTTCTCAATCTTATCATTCCATAAATCATAGAGACCAGTTTTGTCCACATTAGACTTACCAGATAAGTAAAAGGTATGAAGGAATCCACTGCATAATCTTCACCTTTAATCTTTGATATCAGTTTACTCGCAAAGTACCCCCCCCGAATTGTCTTACGGAATATAAAGAACTTGAAAGCAAGCCAATCTCTTAGGAAGAAAAGGATATTGCCAAGATATGGCAAAGAATGGTGGAGTTTGCGAATCTTATAAGACTCGATGATAGCCTTAGTTGAAAAACTCATACCGCCAACTGTCATTCTTGCAATGTGCGCAGGAATCATTAAAGCCTTTAGCTTGCTCTTCTTTCTAAGCAACAATTCATAGTCGGCACAAATCTTAAAGACCAGATTATATCCACCTATTGTTTCAAAAAGATTGTGTCTATTATGAAGAGAGGCTACATGAGCAGCCACCATACCTCTACGCATTTTACTCCATGTAGGCATTTCTCCCAATATCTTCAGCAGTTTACCCTTCATATCAACATACTCATTGTGAGCACAAATATAATCATAAGAGCTTACATCTGGAGTATTGAGTATTGCTTCCATGTAGCTATTAATAGCGTTAGGCAACAAGATGTCATCTGCTCCAACAAACATCACCCAATCACCTTTCGCCTTACTCACACCTTTATTCCATGCATCATATATTCCCTTGTCAGGCTCAGATATATGCACGGCTACTTTATCACCATACGAATCAATGATCTTGTTCGTATCATCCTTACTGCCACCATCAACCAGAATCAACTCCGCTTCATCGGTCAACTGTGGCACTATGCTGTCAAGACATCTTTTCAATGTCTTGGCAGCATTCCATGTTGCTATAATTATCGAAATTTTCATTTTTCCTATAATTTAATCCTCTTCAACTTTTATATGATTAGCGTAGCCCAACTTAACTTTCAATTCTGAAAGATACTTATAGGCAGAATAATCACAAGAGATACAGCCTCGCTGATGCCAATAATAAGCATACATCGATCGTAAAATTTTGGCTTTCTCCCCTCCATTCGTACCAGGACCACGCTTTTTCTTTCTTAATACATATTCCCCATAAGACTTCGATACATAATGATTTATCTGTATCGTAAAATCTTCTTTCTTTCTGAACAAACCCACACGGTTTGTTTTGAAAGCTACATACTTACCAAACTCATTAACAGGAGGAACCTTAATATTAAATCCCAAGAACTTCACCTTACATGGCATCTCATGAAGATATTTCGGTGTAAGCTCAACAATATCAAAGTCTGTATTCACAAACGTTTTGCCTATATCAGAAAGTCTATCCCAAGAACTTATATATTGTTCTATGATTGGCTTATTCATATCATGGTCTATGATACCCGAATCGCCAAAAATCTTCCAATAGACATAAACCGATGGATACTTCTCGTATTTCTTCATCCACAGTTTTATATTATTCTTGTAAATCGGACATATATATTCATCCAAATCTATATAAGCTAACCACTGTGTATCATTCTTATGCTTATTGAAACAATCCATATAAGCCGGAAGCTGAGCGGGATGAGGCTTTGGCCATTCTATCAAATCGACAATTCCTTCATCAACAAACTGCTGAAGTTCTTCTTTATACTTGTCTGTAGAATTATTATTATACAAATAAAAATGATCCACACCTATAATACGATGATATTCAACCCATTGTTTCAAAGACAATTCTTCATCTTTAAATATGGCACATACCGAGAAATAGTATTTCTTAGTTGTGTTAGGTTTTCTATGCAAAGAAAGGATTGCATCCCATGCTACACCAAAGAACGTTGTACATGTCTCTAACAAAAACTTCGTTGTCTTGGGCATTTCACACCCATTTCCATGGATCAAGTTTCGAGTTCCACCTTTTTCATCATCAAGAGAGCCATTAACCATCTTAATGCCTAACAATTTATTAATGTCCATACGTGATATTGTATTAATGCTACTACCACATATCCCATTAACAAATCTTTTACTTGTCAAAATAGTTGGCAATGTTTTTATCCATCCTGACTTTCAAGAAAGGCAAAAAGCGATATATGGTATAGTCTGGTTTTACCGAGAATTCTTGAGTATATTGATATGCCAATACAGAAGTATTATTAGCGAAATCATTTACATCACCTCTTTTTCTTCTTATACAAAAATATTCGAGGTAAGACTTGGTGGCATAATGATTTATCTGGATTGTAAAATCATTAATATCTCTAAAGAACCCTATACGGTTACTTTTATATTTTATAAATTTTCTAAATTCATTGATGGGTGGTATTGAAAAGTCATGCCCCAAAATAGAAACTCTTGCTGGCAAAGAGTGTATATATTTTAATGTCGTTTCAACAGCTTTAAAGCGAGTATTAAATATCGGCTTTCCTATATCACTGTATCGATCCCATGCTATAAAATACTGTTCTGTTATTAAGCGAGATTTATCATGATCTATCAAGCCAGAAGACCCAAACATTTTCCAATAGACAACCAAAGATGGATAATTTTCATACTTTGAGAACCAATCCTTTATTTCGGTGTCGTATTTCAAACATATATATTCATCAAGGTCTATAAATGCTACCCATTGAGTTTCTGTCCAAAACTTCTTCTTAAAATCATTATAAGCTGCAGCTTGGGCTGGGGGCATGATGTTCCAGTCTATTAGAGTAACAATACCCTCTTCTACATATTTTTGAAGTATTGATATACTACTGTCTGTAGAATTATTATTATATAAATAAAAATGTTCAACACCTATCAGTTTATGATACTCTATCCATTCTTTTATAGACAGACTTTCATCTTTGAATATTGCGCAAATAGAGAAGTAATATTTACCCCCCCCGAATTTGTTTTTACTCGTGCGCACGAAAGAAGCATCCAATAAAATATGTCTAAGATACACATTATCAAATTGATACTTCGATAAATCCATTCAGGCATTACTTTGTCATGAATGAATACTCTATTCCAACGCTTTATCATATCTTTATATATTTAGTTAGTCTCTTCTGAATATATCCCGTGTATAGACCTTATCCTTTACATCATCCAGACAAGCATCGTAGCGGTTGGCGATGATAGCATGGCTCTGTGCCTTGAAGGCATCAAGGTTGTTCTCTACTCTACTGCCGAAGAAGGTGCTGCCCTCTTCCAAGGTTGGCTCATAGATAATGACCTCTGCACCCTTTGCCTTGATCCGTTTCATGATGCCCTGGATGGCTGACTGGCGGAAATTGTCGCTGTTTGACTTCATAGTCAGGCGATAGACTCCAATCACGCAATTATGCTCCTTGCTAGCATCATAGCTGTTGGCATCGGCATAGCTGTAATAACCTGCCTTCTGAAGTACGGCATCAGCAATATAGTCCTTGCGGGTACGGTTGCTCTCTACGATTGCCTCTATCAGATTTTCTGGAACATCGGCATAGTTTGCCAGAAGCTGCTTGGTATCCTTTGGCAAGCAATAACCACCATAACCGAAGCTTGGGTTGTTGTAATGGGTACCGATTCGTGGGTCAAGACCTACGCCATCGATGATAGCCTTGGTATCGAGTCCCTTTACTTCTGCGTATGTATCCAACTCATTGAAGTAGCTTACTCGGAGTGCCAAATAGGTATTGGCGAAGAGCTTAACAGCCTCAGCTTCCTTCATACCCATAAAGAGAGTATCGATGTTCTCCTTGATGGCACCTTCCTGAAGCAAAGCGGCAAAAGTCTTGGCTGCTTCTTTCATCATCTCAACATTGGTTACTGACTTGATTGCCTCGTTCTCTTCTGCGAACTCTGGGCGATCGATAACCTTAGGATAACCTACGATGATGCGGCTTGGGTAAAGGTTATCATAGAGAGCCTTGCTCTCACGAAGGAACTCCGGCGAGAAGAGGAGGTTGAACTGGGTCACCCCTTTCTTGGCATACTTCAAGTAGAGGCTACGGGTATAGCCCACAGGGATAGTACTCTTGATGACCATCACTGCATCTGGGTTCACCTCCAACACCAAGTCAATGACTTCCTCGACATGGGTTGTATCGAAGTAGTTTTTGACTGGGTCGTAGTTGGTTGGTGCAGCAATCACTACGAAGTCTGCATCCTTATAGGCTTCCTTGCCGTCAAGAGTTGCCACAAGGTTCAATGGCTTTTCTGCCAAATACTTTTCGATGTAATCGTCCTGAATTGGAGAAATCTTGTTGTTGAGTTTCTCTACCTTCTCTGGGATTACATCTACTGCTGTTACATGATGGTGCTGAGACAACAGGGTTGCTATACTCAGACCTACGTAGCCCGTACCGGCTACTGCAATTTTAATATCTTTGAATTTATTCATAACTCAACAAAAAATATTACACTTTTTCTATATTAATCTTTTTAACAAATTTTGCAGGATTGCCCCCCCCATAGCTCATCAGCTGGAACATCTTTAACAACAACACTTCCAGCTGCAATTATTGAACGAGCTCCAATATGAACTCCTTTACCTATAATACAACGCCCACCTATGAATACATCATCATCTATGATAATTGGAGCAGTTCTGCACTTAGCATTCAGAAGTGGTAATCGTCTTTCTTTATAGTTCATATTATGGAAATTTGTATCAAACATTTGAGTTCCCCCTCCTATATGCACATAATTTCCTATGGTTACACTTTCATCACAGAAAATTGAGACGGAATTTAAACCTGTATTATCTCCAATTATTAATTTTCCTTTTCCATTTACCCTTATATAACAACGAGAAGGGAACCCTATTTCCCATCTGTTAGCAAAATTTACATTATTCCCAATCTCTATAACTCCTTTTCTACTTAAATGTATTTTTACAATTCCACCACCTGTTTTAATTTTACCATGGTTGATATTCAATAAATACATTTTAGTTTTTAACAACAGCAAACAATAGGAAGAATAAATTCTTCTTAGAATATATTGCAACATTTTATAAAAAAAAGCTATTTTACTTCTCATAAAGAAAAAATTATATTACATCCAAATAATGACGACCAGCAGCATCCCATATAAACAAGATAGCATTCTCATCGTAATCGAATAAAAAATTAATAATATGCATACGAATCAAATTGAAAACAACAAATATGCTTGCAATAAACACCTTGTGCCCATATATATATTTACTTTTAAAAAAGACAATATCAGTTAAAGCAACCGCTAAAAACAAATACTGATACAAATGGAAGACATCAATTATTCGCCATAAAATTTCCACTTGATAAAAGGCTGGATACAATATAGTTCCAAATAAACAAAGATTATAATAAAATCCTAGATTTGGATGATTGACCACAACAAACTTTGCCACATAAAGTACCAATAAATCTTGTAAAACTAACATTAACGACAATTGATCTGCTACATAATTTGCCGTTCCAGTCAACCATGCACTAGAATTTTGAATATAACCTGCAAATTGGAAGGAGTCTTCCATTTGTAACAAACTAAGATATTGACTTACAGTTTCCATATACTCTGGTTTGAAAAACAGATACACTAGTAAGTACATTATCCATAAATAGAGAACTTTTATATATGGCTTTATAAAATATAACGATCCCATTATTGCTATAACAATAAGCATAGCATTATGAAATAAAGCTGCTATAACACAAAAGAGTAGTACATACTTCCATTTCTTTTCAACAACAAATGAAACTGCAATCATCAAAAATGAAAAAGACAACCACCAACGTATTAAATTTTCAGCACCTAAGGAATAAAAACAGAATAAAGGCAACGCAAACGGAAGAATTGGTTTCAAGCCTCTCAACGAATAGACACAAGAGCAAGCCAAGATAAAACTTAATGAAAATATAAAACCTTGATAATCTAACCCTAGAATATTAATTAATTTGCAATACGCAATAAACAAGAATTCTTTCGCCTCTTGAAAACCAAATTGAAGTATATCAGCATATTTAAAATAATAACCATTATAATCTACTCCTCGACCAAACCTTAACCCTTCATTTATTGAAAAAAATAAAATAAACATTAATATATACGGAAGGAACTTCTTTTTTTGATAACATTTGTAACCACAAAGAAATCCACTGCATAACATAGTAACTTTTAGCAAAAGGTATATAAATAGAGTTTCCATATAAATTCCATAGAATTAAATATTAAACATTTTTGCGAATATTTTTTTCCTTATACTAAGGAAAATATCCATAACATTCACCAATTTTAAAAAACTATTCATTGAAGGATAAAATGAACATAAATTTATATCCTTATAATTCTTTCTTTCTCTAATTAAAATTTGAAGAAGAAATATCTTTTCCCAAAAATTTGTATTTGTAAATTCTATATGTGAAAGATAATCTTTCGTTACATCTGAGAAATCACTTGCCAAACTTCCATTCAAATAACTATATACCATAACAGGAGTACTAGAAACCACTACTTGCTGATTGTGAGTAACTCGCAAAAAGAAATCCAAATCTTCATATCTTTTAAACAATGGATTAAAACGCATATTGCTCAATATTTCTTTCGAGAATATAGAATTACCCATTCTCAAAAAAGCTTGATCAAACAACATTTGTTTGTTTATATTGTCAGTAACCCCATTATATTTCGAACGAAAATATGGAAAAATTTTATAATCTTTATTCAGAATGAAAAAATTCGCACAACCTATTGAAAGATTTGCATTTTTCACTAAATTGTATAAATGAGACAATGCATTTGGAAACATAAAATCATCTGCGTCCAAAAAGACGACCCAATCTCCAACAGCCTCTTCGATTCCACGATTACGAGCAGCAGATACTCCACTATTATTTTGGGTTATGATTCGTATTTTATCACTTTTGATAGTCTTTATTATATCTAAGCTACCATCGGTAGAACCATCGTTGATTACCAAAATTTCAATATTATCATATGTTTGCTGCAAAACACTATAAATCGTTTTTCTTATGCTGTTTTCCTTGTTATACAAAGGAATAACGACACTTATTTTTGAACTTTTATCCATTATTTTAAAGATTTATATAAAAAAGACATGGCTTTCTCTTTCAACTCCGCAAGACGATTTCTAAGTAACGTAAAATCAATGTAATCAACTGAAGACACATTCAAATTTTCCGCAATCAATCTATTTTCAAGTCCAAACTGACTGAGAAGAGAAAAAAATCTAGACATTCCACGTTTTTTATTCCCAATAACAACAAATTGCTTTTCAAATAAAATTGCAAAAACACAAGCATGAAATGAGTCTGTGATTACAAATTCTGCATCATAGAAACCTCTAAGCCATTCTTCTACTGGAGGTTGTATTCGTTCATTTAATGGTGCGTGAATGTTTTCTGTATTTGAACCTACTCTAAAAGGCTTTAAATTATACTTATCTGCAATATTTTTAATTAATGTCGTTTTATCTGGAGTTTCATCTAAGATATACACTAATAAATTACCCTTGCTTTTAGGGACGTTTGAAGTTTTAATTATCTTAACATAATCAGATTTGTCTAATAGCATTGTTGGATCTAAAACTAGCTGAGCCTTACATTCTAAACATTCTCTGCATAATTTGACTCCAGATTCCTCACGTACAGAAATAGCATCAAAATTATGAAGCAAGGATTTACACGTCTCAGTTTGTAAGGGTGAATACTCCCATTTATCCACTCCGAAAGATGCTGCATAAGCTATTCTTTTAATATTCCAACCACGAGCAAAAGCTAAATAAGCATCATCTACATGATCTTCACCAAAATATATTGGTCTCCAGACTTGGTCACTCCCAACTATAATAGCATTAAAAGTGTCTGCATTAGGTATTTTTGCAAACGTTTTAAATGAAACTCTATGTATATAGTTTTTTATAAACTTATTCGTGTTTTGCTGGATAATCGGCTTAATCTTAGATACATATTGCTCTAAAAAAACAATATTATCTTTTCGACCCAACAATTTATTTACCAAACGTTTGCTATAAACAAATGGACACTTCCATAGCGGCAAAGAAGGTTCCGGCAATATTTTATCAAATACCACCACCTCATGTCCCATTCTTTCCAATACCGTTTGCAAAGCATATGCCTGCAATATTCCTCCATAATTTGTATGGAGAGGTAATGTTAATATTCCTATCTTCATTGTATTCAATTTACTCTTTTTGTTTCCAAGAAGAAAAAACACTTTTCCATAAAGACTTAACTAACGGTAAAAGACAAGCCGTATATAAAAGTGATATACCAAAAGTTATTATTGGCATTTTGGCAGGTGCCAATGAATAAACGAATCTATACACGCTTCCCATGTAATTATCAGCAGCCTTTTCTACCAATAAATACCAGATTATCTGAGATAGCAAGATGCTTAATAATACTAACTTCCAAAAAATTCCGATAACTTTCTTGCGTTTAAATTCAGACTTATCAATCTGCTCTTGTAACTTAGCTATTTCATTCTCTTTAGCTGTCAAAGAACTCTTCAATGTTGCATTTTCATCTTTCAAGAGAGTCTCACGATTTTGAGTTTCAGCAACCGTCTTTTCTTTATCTGCCAATTCTGCATTATGACGATGAACTAATGCTTCTTTATCTTCTTTCTCTTTCTTCACATAAGTTTCAGCCTCTCCTAATGCAATTTGCAAAGACTCATTTTTATCTTTCTCTTCTGCCAACTGTTTTTGAAGTTTACGCTCTGCTGTTTTCTTGGCCTGAGCACGAATTTGATCTGGTGTCATTTGCTTTGCACCATTTTTAAAATCTTCATCGATAATGGCTTCCAATAGTTCTCGTTGTTGGTCTACATTCATTGTCATTTCGGCAATGCCTGAAAGAACTGCATGAATTTGTTCATCTGTCATCTTTACCTCAGTACTTTTGATATTCAAAAAGCACACAAAACTTTTAAAATCGTCATTTGTTCTTTCTACATAACGAAGTATGATACTTAACCATTGGCTTGGAAGAATAACTATAGGAACATTCATAGAATGATAACGTGAATCCCAATAGCGTAATCCTCCATCTGAGGATAGCATAAAATGCTTCGCATCAAAGATTGTTTTTTCGGAACCATTTCTTTGTTGCTCAATCCATTTGATATTTTTTGCATCAAAAAGGGCTGTCTCAAATGTTTTTGTATCAGAAACACCTTTTATTTGTGAAGCTATGTTTTTTAACTCTTCATCTGAATCTTTCAATAAACGATCGTCCTCCACAGTTATATGATATGTGTCTTGTAGCTTCTTATATTCTGCCTTAAGATAAGCATTAAACAAATCAACCGTAAAGTTAATTCTACTTGCTGCCATCAGATGGTAAAACCGCCATATATCATCAAATGTAACATATTCGGTATACACCTTAGAAGATATAGCTGGTGATTCCGCCTTTCTCAATTTCTTTATGTAAGAATTAATAGACTGCTCAAATTCTTCATTCGTTTGTCTGGTAACCAAAATCTCACTATCTAAATCCATCAATTTAGACATGAACTGAAGGGTTCTCTTCTTTCTATCCTCTCCATTTATTCCTATTGCACGATAGAGTATATTTGTGTCTAAATAGAAAACCTTTTTTCGTAGATCAGAGAGTTTTAAATTCGTTTCTCTCTTATTTGTTATCATGCAATATTCCAAAGCGTAGCTTGCTATATTGAATATTGCTACATTCTTACCTTCATCATCCCAATCTAAAAAACCATTGATAATGCTGGCCTCCTCAGCAGTAAACTTTTCGTCACTTGTCACATTATCAACATGCTTAGTCTGCAATAATTTTTGAAAGCTATCAATATTAGAGGTATACATGCCATACATAAACCTCAGTATGCACTCTCCATTCTCTTCATTCAGCTTTTCTTTATTTACATATTCTTCAACATAATCAGGTAAAGTTTTAATTGGTCCCTTTGATTGCAATAAAGATTTTCTTTTTTCAGAAAGTTTGTATTTACACCCATCAGAATTAGGTACTAGAGAAAAATTCTCCTTGAATTTATTTTCCGACAAAGTATTTTCTATTTCTGTAGTTGTAAACAGAAGAGAATATTGCTTTTCTATAAATTCTGCCAATTCCCCTAATTCAACTTCTTTTCCCAACTGAAACAAGGCATCCTCTATTACCTTGCGATACACTTGTTTCAAAGAAATATCATAGTTGTTGCTCGCATACAATACGGCAGCAACTCTAAATATGTTATTGGTATTATCCATAAACGTTCAATTTTGTTTATACTTATACTATCGAACAAAAATACCCGCTATCAGATTCCGTATCTCTTACAGCAATTCATCGTAAGCCATCGGCTAACCCCGTCTTGCATATTCTCTGAAAATCTTGTAGAAATCTTCAAAATTATACAAGAATTTCGGAGATATAAACAGTCTTATTATACTCTTCCACCTTCAGGAACAGGAGATAGCCTGATATGATAAAGAAAATGGGTACTGCACTTCTCGCTATTACTACCGAAAAGAACAATCGGATATAATCATAGACAGCTAATCCTGTTAAACCACTGGCATGAAGCACTGAAACATCAACATCTGCTCCAAAACCATGCACGAATACAACGAGTATGGCGAGAGGGAATTGCAACATATTGATACTCTCCGAGTACCCATCTAATCACGATATTTGACATTTTATACTACTCCGATATCTTTTAATGCAATTTTCGTAAATTTCTTAGCACCTACTTTACTCATAAACAACGAATTCGAAAAATCTCCATCCGAATTAAAACGTTCATCAAACATATAATTCTTAAAGAATACATCTTTGCCATTACCTTTTTTCAAGAAATCATTAATATAATGATTCACAAAACTATCCGTAAAATATTTACGAAGTTCAGGATGTATAGGAGGAATCAACAATACAGGATGCAAATCTCTATCTATACAAAATGTAATCATTTCATCAAGAAGCTCAGCACGCAGATTTTGTTCACATAAATGTTTCTCAGATAAACATGCATTAAAATCAGATATACTAAATTGCTTTTTCCAACAAGATACAAAGATAGATGCATCCTTTTTATAATCACATGAATGTATACTATTCAAAAAACTTCTTTTATAACACCTTAAGAAACCCTTTAGTGTTTTGAGAGGTGCAGCCTTAAGAACATTCTGCTTTTTTAAAGTTAAAGCTTTAATATGTTCACTTTCATCAAAGTTCTGAATGGTTGCCGGATGTAAAAAAGTATAATATTTTAAATTATGCTGTTTATCATATGATGAAACTAAGCATGAAAATGGGCAAAGCGGAATTATTACAGTTGCACCATTTCTCAAATAGCTAAAATAATTTTTCAATATGTTAAAGTCATGCACTAAAGACTGCGGTCCTAATGCCCAATTCATTCCCTTTAAATTCAAACCTGAATAATCAAAAGCATAAACTCCACTATTTGAACCCAGATTTATAACATCAAGATTAAAATTGTTTATATACCAAAACTTATTTGCTCCTCCCCACAAAGATTTAAAATACACAGAAGGGAAAACTATATGATTATTGACAAAACTAGACGTTTTTTTTACAAACTTTTTTATTATCATATTCCTATATTTTTAAAGTCCTGGACATCTCATAGATTCAGCCATATACTGATAATCCATATTAAATGCAAGTAAATCTTTCATTTCTTGATCAGAAATTTCAAACTCAAAAATATTAAAGTTCTTTTTCAAACGACTCGCATGGGTTGACTTTGGAATAGGTATTGTACCTCTTTGAACATGAAATTTGAGAACTATTTGCTCTCTTGATTTATTATATTTCTTTGCCAAATTCTCTACATATGCATCATATTTCTCACATACATGAAAAGATAAATTCTTCAAAGGGGAATAGACCATACATTTCACATTATTAGCATTGCAATACTCTAAAAGAGAACTTTTTGCATTCAGAGGAGAAGTTTCAATTTGATTAACATGAGGAAACACTGAACAGTTTCTCTTTAGGGTTTCAAAGTGTCTTTCCCTACTATTGCATAATCCTATGGCTCTAACCTTTCCCTCCTTATATAGTTGTTCCATTTCATACCATATCTCTTCAAAATAATCAGGATATGGCCAATGCATTAACCACAAGTCCAAATAATCAGTATGAAGTGCTGACAAGCTTTCATTAATTCTTTGGCTAATTATTTTCTTCACTGCCTGATTTTCCTGCATATAAGAAGAAGACTTCCAGAAATATTTTCCCATATTATTTCCTGCATCAATAGTTCCTTGTGGATATAAATCATCACTAATTTTTGAAACAAGAAACATATCCTTGCGTGTAGCAGAAGAATGGCTATATAAATAGTTCAAACTTTCACCTAAATCTTTTTCATTATAGTAATTATCTGCTGTATCAACAAGTCGATAACCTATCTTATAGGCTTCATACAACGTATTAGTCAAGACTCCTCCATACAAAGGAAATGTCCCAAGACCTAAACTAGGCATTTCTACACCATTACTTAAAATTACGCTGTTCATCTTAAATCTTATTTTTTATTAAATTCAAAATTTTCATCCTCATTTCTTTATCCATCCCTAAGGTCAGTACAGAAACTGCTATAAACATTGTAGTCATCACACCTGTTAATAACAAGCGGACAAAAGAAGGTTCCATGAACTTATCAAAACATAAAAATGGAACAATAGCAGAAACACATGATACCAACAAACATCTTCCATGCACATGGAGCAGATATAAAGGTATTGAATATTTAACATATTTCTTTAAGATGAAAATACTTGCAAATTCTGACACTAACATTGTTATGTTAGCCGACCAAAAAACTGCTTCAGGGACCATTCCTAATTTCAAGAATAAATATGCTAAAGGGAATGCTGAACATAAAATACTTCCAACAACCATATTGGTAAGTTTTATGTGACCTGTTGCATGAAATATGGTAGTTCTTGGAGTTTTTAATGTCTGAATTAAACATAACACCAACACTAAATTAAGAAAATTTACAGTATGCTCTGGATATTCTCCTAACCATAACTTTAAGATATAATCAGCCTCAAGCATGATAGGAAATGAAATAATCCACATCAAGTAATAAGAAAAACAGCTGCTATCCACAACTAACTTCATCATCACTTTGAGATCTCCTTGAGCATACGACTTGATGATTTGTGGTCTAACTGCAGTCATGAAGTTAGTGGAGAACTGGGTAACCGCCCCTTGTACTTGATAAGCAACTCCACGGGCTGCATTCACGACTGGTCCAAAGAACACATTCAACAACAAATTCAGCCCCTGTCCCTGAGCAAGAACAGAAATATTTCCAATCAAATCAGAACCGGCATATCCAAACATTTCTTTATACAGTCCCTTATCCTTATAAAGTTTTAAAGAACTTTCCTTATATTGTCTTGAACAATATATACGATAAAAGCATATAATAGATACTTGAATCAAACAGAGCAGGGCTGCATAAAACACCAATTTATCAAAAGGCGAGATTACCAACAAATAAACCACCAATAATTTACATATCACTTCCACAATACCAACCCAAGCATAAATCTTCATATTTTCATGAGCTATGATGGTTGCATTATATGGAACCTGCGTCAATGTAAAGAAACAAGTGAGGATAGAAATCTGATATACCCAAAAAGCTGCGGACATTCGTTCTTCAGGGATTGTCATCTTTTCATAAAAGAACCAAAGACCTATCGTTTCTGCCAATACAATAACAAGTACACCAATTAAAAGATGTATCAAGAATGCGACATTAAAAACTTGGTTTAATCGTTCATAATTCTTTTTACCTAACTCAAAAGTAATATAACGAGAAGTAGCGGAACCCAATGAACCATTCAAGAATGTAAACATCGTAACAATACCACCAACCACATTATAAATACCAAAGTCTTCTATTCCTAAAGTTTTCAGTACGATACGTGAAGTATAAAGGGTAACACCCATTATCAGCATCATTCTGAAATACAGGAACATGGTATTCTTTGCTATTCGCTTATTATTTGCCATATATTCTTTTTTATTATGGTCTCCAATAAATGTTTTCAGCAATCACCTTGGCTGGATTACCTGAAGCGATGCAATGAGCAGGGATGTTAGTTGTAACAACACTATTAGCAGAGATGATTGCACCCTCGCCTATTGTAACACCCTTCGTGATACTAACGTTTGAACAGATCCATACATGGTCACCAATGATGACCGGTGCCTTGTCTTTGTATCCCTTAATGATGACATGATGACCGCCATTGTTATCTCGTATCCAAACATCACGACCAATGTGAACATCATCCCCCATAACGATCTTCTCTGAACAAACGATTTTCAAACCTATGTTGGTAGCACAACTACCTATTAACATCTGTGCGCCCTTGAATATCTGTATATCGCTATCATATTTAAAGTAAGAATGACCTTTACCAAAACTCAGTGTGGCACCATCCTCTACCAAAAGTCGAAACTCACCCTTACTACCACGTGTTCGCTTCTGATTAAGACTTACCTGACCACCAACTTCAATATTTGCAGTCTTGGCGATATCTATGGCACAATGAGAAAGGACATTGAAGACTTTTCCTTCTAACAGGTTGCTATGGATATTCTTTCTACAGTAATTCCAATAGAAGATACGGAGCAACTGCATTGGGTTCTTCTTATTGTGATAAATGACACGAAGGATATTCTTTACCTTTCGCTTAGCAGAAATCTTATCATTACTCTCGTATGGGAAGAACTTAGCTGCACATTTATCAAATGGTATTTCATCAAGAGCCTTAAAGAATTCATCTCGATTGATATTGGCAGGATAAGGAAGCTTACCCCCCATTATAGCAGTGCTATTACCTGGGACAATATCCTTCAAAGTAAACTCTTTAACAACTAACTTATCCTTAATTTTATCAAAGTATTCCAAACCTTTCTTGGAATTAATCATGATAAGGGAGGTTCCTAAGTTCTGTTCCAAAGAAGAATCTACCTGACCAATTCCCCAGAAATCACCAAGAGTGATATCACTCATACGTGGAATACCCTTGAACTTACATTCATAACAAGAAGGGCGCTCAAAGACATTGTCGTGGTATCCACGGCGATAATCATCCTCATGACCTTCGCCATAATATACCTGACCATTCTCGAATGTTATCTTTCTGGCAAGACTATGCCAACCGTGATCCTTGTTCTTGTCCTTAATAGATACAATCTTAGAACCATAGCGAGCTTCCAAAGACTCCTTATATTTCTCAAAAACCTTTGGAGAGTTCGTTGCACGACAAAGGAAGTCTACAATGATAAGATTATCGTAATCCTTACGAAGGAAGCTTCGCAGAGCAGCCATCTGACAAGGTGAACCACAGGCTAAAACCTTTTCGCCAACTATCAGCAACTGCTTGATCTGCTTATATAAACCTTCAGCATTACTCTGTACATACTTGGAACTACGAAGACGCTTCAAATCTTTCTTGTCATTAGAAATGAAGTTGAATACCTTCAAATCATCCGTATAGATGGCACCACTAACATATCCCTTCTGCTTATACCTGGCTTGTGCAAGAAGAGTAAAGATACCACCAGATGTACTATCAAAGCGAATAACAATATCCTTGTTATAACCACCAAAAACTTTTGGCTCTGACAAATCATTATGCTTCAACTTGTCGATGTTAATCATCGGACAAATTTTCTCGCAAAGATGACAATCAGTACACTTTTCCTTATCTACCTCTGGATACCAGAATCCCTCATGGTCTGTACGGAAGGTAATCGCCTGGGCATGGCACACATCACCACAAGCATGACAACCACAACAATCTTTTTTATTTTTTATATCAATCATTTTAATAAACCTCGTTGAATTTTTCCATTCTGAGTCTTTGGTATTTCATCTATCCATTCATAGTGAACAGGAAGTTTATAAGACTCTAGTTTACCGTTCAGTTGGTTTTTAATATCATCAAAAGTAATGCCACTATCTTTGTCTTTCACAATGAATGCCTTAACAACCTCGCCAAGAACACCTTCCTCATCTGACACGCCAATACAAGCGCAATCTGCTATACCAGAAATCTTGAATAACTGCTCTTCTACTTCTATAGGACTTACCTTTTTACCACCGACATTAATCAGTTCTTTCTTTCTGCTTATTAAATAAATATATCCTTCTGCTGTCTTATATCCCCAATCACCAGTACGGAAATAATCACCAAAGAAAGATTCCTCAATTGGCAAATCAAGATATCCATGAGTAACATGGTCACCCTTTACGCAGATTTCACCTTCTTGATTAACAGCACACTCTTTTCCATTTTCATCCAACACCTTGATATCTGTATTTGGTGAAGCCTTTCCTACAGAATCCAAATGTGCCTTATCCTGATGAAATTCCATAAAAGCAGAACGAGAAGCCTCTGTCAAGCCATAGTGCATACATACTCTGGTATGAGGAAGCAGATCGGCAAGTTCCTGCTTCTCATCCTTAGAGAAGAAGGCACTGCCCATTTCTATATATCGAAGCTGATCTTTGAAATCACCCAGTTTATCGCCTGTAAGTTTTTTGAGGTATCTCCAACTGGCAGGAACCATTGTGAAACCAGTTACATGGTCTTCCTCTATCGTGCGATATATCTTCTTTACATTGGCAAAGCTACCGAGCAGGATTAATGTCGCTCCCTTAGACAGACTGCATCTTACTCTACCCAAGCCAAAGGAATGACTGACTGGAAGAGCTAGAAGTTCAACATCTTCCTGTGAATTACCAATAAACTCATTGATATTTCTTGCTGCAGCAGCCTCATTATCATAAGTCAAAGGTACCCCTTTAGGTTTACCTGTAGTACCTGTTGTAAAAAGGATATCTGCAACTTCATTTCCATCAGAAAACAAAGGTGTAGAGAAATCAGCAGATAACTCTGCAAAGTCTTTCAATCTAGCCTTAGCAATCTCCTGCTCACTTTCATCAAAACCAACCAGAAGATTAGCATGCGTTTGTTTCACTATATAATCCAATCTAGTAGGATTCGTTGCAGCATCAATTGGTACCACCTTTAATCCAGCTAGGTGTGCACCAAAATATGCATATACAAATTCTATCTGCTTACCTGCTGCAAGGATAATAACATTTCCTTCGTTTTGTGATAATTGAGATTTGAAATAATCTCTTGCTCCCAATATGCGTTGACACAACTGAAGATATGTTGCAGATTTCTTTCCACTTTTTACAGCTATCTTATCGGGCTCTACGACCGCCCACTGCCATATTTGTTTTTCGATACTTTCTAACATATAAATATTCTTTGTTTTATATTGTTTTATCGTATCGTCTCATAAATATTCTAAGAACTTTAAGATTATATTATTCTGTCAAATCTTCTATGAGACTAACAATATCAGATACATCCTCCAAGTCCATAATCATATCAGATGTAATCTTCACATCAAATTCCTTCTCCAACTGAGAGATAATCTCTACATTATGAAGAGAGTCCCACTCATCTGGTTCACCAATTTCGGTATCCATATCGATTTCTGTTGTTGGTACATTAAGTACACGAGCAATCAATTCTATTACTTTTTCTTCCATAATTTATTTTGTATTTAATATTTTACTATTTTTATACCCTTGAGCCACACTTTCTTAAACTTCTATCTAAGACGGTACTGAGGTATCCTCACTGCTTTCAATTTCGATAATAGCAAATCAATCGCAGTTTTTTTATTTTCCAAACTCCTTAATTCTCTGTTCCTCTTTCAATGAGCAAACAAGTAGTTGTCCGTGTTTCTCGGCTACGATATAGCCATCCAAGCCTTGAACTACCACCTTGCTTTCATCGGCAGCATGAACCACGCAGTTCTTGCATTCATACAAGCGGATGTCCTTACCTACCTTGGCATTGCCAGCCTCATCCTGTGGAAGCAAGGTACGGAGGCTGCCCCAGCTGCCTAAGTCGCTCCAGCCGAACTCGGCTGGCAAGGTATAGATTTCCTTCGACTTCTCCATCACGGCATAGTCAATGCTTATCTTCTCGCAGGTTGGGAAGAGTCTGCCGACTACCTCTTTCTCCTGTTCGGTATAGAAAGAAGGTGCCATCTCGTCCATGATGCTGGCAAGCTGAGGCTGGAAGGTGCGGATTGCCTTGCTGATGGTATCAATGTTCCATACAAAGATTCCGGCATTCCAATAGTAATTGCCAGCGGCAAGGTATTGCTCGGCTGTCTCCAGGTTTGGCTTTTCCTTGAAAGCCTCAACCTTGTAGATTTCATCTACGGATGTTGGCTCTGCTGAGGCGATATAGCCATAGCCTGTTTCCGGGCGGCTTGGCTTAATACCTATAGTAACGATGGCGTTCTTATCGGATGTATAGCTCAATGCCTTGCTGAGCACTCGCTGATACTCCGAGGTATTGATGACGAGGGCATCGGATGGTGTCACCACGATGTTGGCATCAGGATGCTTCTTCTGAATCTTCCAGCAGGCATAAGCAATACATGGAGCGGTATTGCGAGCCTCCGGCTCTGCTAATATGTTATCTACAGGCATGTCAGGGATTTGCTCCTTGACTATGCTTATGTATTTCTCGTTTGTCACTACCCACATGTTCTCGACAGGACAGATTGGCTTCAATCTATCTACTGTCAATTGAATGAGGGAACGGCCGACTCCCATCACATCCATGAATTGCTTTGGGTAATCGGGGGTTGACATAGGCCAGAAGCGGCTGCCTACGCCGCCAGCCATGATTATGATTTGTATGTCATCATACATAATTTTCCGTCATTAAAAGAGATTAGATCAGCATTAGAAGCGAAAAGTAGCTCATAAAAAATGCTAGTGGTGCTTCGCCTACCGAATAATATTGTTATTGTTTCGAAAACTATTCTTCAAACTGCTATACAATAGATTTCCGAGCATTTCCTGTGCAAAGGTTAGTAACCAAACATGGTACAAGCAATACCAAACATGCAGAATACAACAAAGTCTTCTTTGCTATTCGTTTATTAATATCTGATGTTTGAGTTGACATAGTTTTACCTAGACATACCATCATTCCCTATATTCATCAATATACTATCTTGCCCCATTGCTTTTCCTGCTGTACGAACGGAGCCTTTGATAACTTCTTCGGGATCCAAATATTGCAGAGTTATACCACAAACAAGAAGCAACCCCAAAAAAGAACCCAAGGAAACAATCTTTTTCTCCCATTTTAAATGGATAGCTATAACAGTTCCTACAATATCTAGAAAAATAAGTACTATAACTGCAGAACGCCATGATTTATCCAAATTTGCAAAGATCAGGACAAAGCAAAGAAATACATAAGCTATAACTGATGATATTATCCACAAAGGATGGACAGAAACTACCTTGGCACCAATAGGCGATGTTCCTGTCATATTGAAAAAAGCAGCCAAATCTTCCGGCTTGCCTTCCGTACCATCACTCAATCTAATATTATCCGACATTTTTTCTACTAATTTTGTTTAAAATAACTCCAACATCCTTTATCGCGGAAACATTTGTCCAAGTATTAACCTTTGCATCTTTCACCAAAGCTATCTTACCCTCAGGGAAGAAATACTCCGTACCTTTTATCTTTACAGAAGAACTTAAAGGAGTAAATAACTTGGTTGCATCCAAAGCTTGCCTTATATTTTGCTTTGGGCTCAGTACCTTATCTCTCACTAGCATTCCTTCGCCCAAAGAACAAACCACGACTGCTCCGTCAGTCCAAGGGACAATCTCGCAACTAACTCCGACACCATTTTTAAGGTGTGGTGCTAATTGTATCCTCAAATTATTTATATATTGCTTTATTACATCTTGCTTCATAACTTAAACCAACCTTATTAGATATACTTTATTTATATTATATGCCGTTACTTCTCTCGAATAACATGAACCGCATAATATTTCTTCAAATCTTCTATAGTCAATTTATTTGCAATCAAAAAGCTATGAATCTTATCAGTTGTCATGTCATTTAAATCGTATCCTTTAAACTCATGGATAAACTTTGAAAAATTGTTTTTAAACTGAGTCAAACATTCGACATTCATAACATGAATTTCATGAGTAAAATCCGCATTTTTAGCAAGAACATTTGTAGGAATTATCAAAATTCTTTTAACATTATGTCCCTTACCATATTCCGACTCAAACCATCCGCAATGATTATTCATCTGACCAGCTTCATCCTTTGATATGGCTACACGAGCAAGATTGACCTCACTTTTACATTCTATCAAGAAATAGGTATCTTTTACACCACTCCATAAATTATCAGGTCCTTTTCTTATTTCAGAATCTGGACGCTGACTCTCAAATCCTAAGAGAAGTCCAATGTCTTTCACTGCCTGCTCAAATTTATTAGCGCCCATCCCAAAAGAAAAATTGTTCAAGACATCATCATAATATAGTCGTAACTCTTGATAACTACCATATTTATGCAAGACTTTCAATACTGCCTCTAATTGGCTTGCACTTTTATTTATGAGTTTTTTATATGTTATACCAATTTCTGGCTTTAAAAGATTTGTATTATTTTCGTAAGCAGTCTTCTGAATTTTGATAGAATTTTCACGACTATCAAAATAAGTATAATAAGCTAAAAGCTGCATATACCATCCACGCTCACTTTCATCAGCTACATTCTGCAAGATTTTACGAATGTAATCACAGGCTTTATCATTATTGTTAGAATAACTTGCCTTGGCTGCCAAAAATTCATAATTAATCGGGTCATAATTACGAGTCTTAGACTTTACCACAATGTCATCCATACTTTGTTTATAATACTCTTTCCAATTTTCATCACGAGTTAAAAACAAGCGAAGCAAATCGTGAATTTGCTTATATTCTTCACCTTCTTTTACATCTTCCTTCGCATCTTTTGCTATATCTAGCCCAATCTCTATCTGCTTTTGGGTTTGAGGTGAAAAATATGAAGCAGTCCGCTTACTCATTACAAATTTTACCAAATCAGTTCCAATTAGAAATATCGCACTATAATCCTTCTCTCCTCTTACGCTTCTTCCCATACCTTGCTCTATACGCTGAGCAATCTTTAAGTTGAGTAATTCACTATTTTCACGACATTGAAGTTCATATCTATCCGTCAAAGAATCGCAAACAGGGAGGGAATCAAGTATCAAAGTACGGCAAGCATCATCAGGTAAATCAATTCCATCATACCTATTGGCTAGAACTAACACATTGGAACATTTGCCCATACGAAGGTCTGCTATATTCCCATTTATATTTTCATTATTTGCAACAATAGCTCCAAATTTCGTATAATCATCTGCCATCTGAAAGCTAGGTGTAATTGCTACCCGCCCATATATGCGCTTTACATTTGAATGTCCTAAATATGCAACCATCACATTTCGCCCCAATTTTTCGTCTATAAGGGATGGTATCAATATCATCTTTTCTCCAGACCAAAGACGGTTTGGGTCAAATAATGGATGTTGTATCGTATCTATACCAAAATGCAATCCTTTAATGAAGAACTCATCATTTTGAGTCGTCGCAGACATTAGTATGCGATGGTTCGCCTTGTCAAAGAAAGAAAACTTCTCTATTGGAATATAATTTGGTACAATCTCTATGACTTCACTAGAAATATAAGCATTGCAATGAGACAAATCATCCTTTATTAAAGGCCAAGTAAACTTAATCCATTCTTCATCATCCACATATTTGCTCAATATGGATATTAGCTCATGTTGCTTATCAAGCCAAGCCCAATATGGAATAGGCATCACTGTACCAGACTTGTCATTATTGAGATCTAAATAACTACCTTCACCTTGTTGTAGCAAAGACTCTCGAAACAAAAGCTTAAGTTCATTATATGCATTCGACTTACTCGGTATTTTCAAAGTAAAGTTAGCTTGTATGGTTTCTATACATGCATGGGAATCGTCCAGGATACAGCATCCAAATGCGATAGACTGTCCTCTACGTCCGAATATTGTACGACCATTAAATACCTTATGCACATAAGTAATCAAAATTTTGTCTCCATTTTCATACTCCACAGGAAGATATGAATCAGTTATTGTGCAAAAGGGAATACCAAATTTTTTAGCCTCCTTCATTACTTGTGCTGCCAAATTCTTGGTTGGGCATATGTATATAGAAGGGCCTGCTTTCTGATTCAATATAGACTGTAAGATCAACAAACCTATTAAAGTTTTTCCCTCACCAGTATGAAGCTTGATAATTAAATCTTTCCTATCTCTATGATGCTCATACCATTCGTTTAATATAAGTTTTTGTACTTCTCGCAAAGGACCAGCTTCGGTAGTTCTGTCAAGACTATCGTATATTTCTTCAGGACGCAAAGCCTTTGCTACTTTTGCCTCTTTCAATTTTTTCCCAAAATCTATCATAATAGTATCATATTAAATCATTAACACTAAATATTTGCTATATTTCAAGCAGATATACAAACAAATTCACAATGATGTCGAATGGGCTATAAATATATCACCAATACAGCATCCCCACTATACTATAAGTAGTTACACTTATCTGTTTTTGAAAAAAATATTTTGTATCGTTATTGCAGAAGATAAGCAGCACTCGGCAATTTGAAAGCCATTTTTCATGCGGGTAAGGATGTTTTTTCTTATCAACATACCGACTCATTTACTGCGAGTTTTCATATTGACTTACCTCTCTTCCTTCATTCCAAGGCAACAGCCTATAGTTCCAACTCTTTTGTTAGAGCTGGGTGAAAATCCTTCAGGGACGCATGTTTCTAAGAGAACAAACGTTCCACCAGATTTTCATCAAGACGCTTTAGAGCCTCCTCAACTTTCTGCCAAGAAGCAACAAAGTCAGGATCATCTGTTTTATTCATCATAAATATACATTTTAGATTGTATTCCATTGTTTCCATAATTCACATATAAGATTTTGGATGCAAAGGAGAAATACTTAATGTGTTAAAACCTTACGCTGTAATGGTGATATACCATATTAATTGATTCCATAACAATCTTAGCCATAAGACTTTGAAAAGTCTACTATTAAATAGTATTCTTTCGCTAGCTAGCTGTTTGAAGTCTATGTAAGTCTTGCATTTTCTTTAAAGATCTTTTCCAATCACCACCTCTTTCTTTCACTCTAGATTCTGCCAACATCCCATTTTCAACTGCTTTATACAACAGTTCTTCCAAAGTTGGAACATCATAATACACGTAATTATCAACACATTCAATTTCTTTCTTGATAAACTCTGCTAGAAACCCTTGATGCCAAAAATCCTCTAAGATCAAATTAGTATGCTTATTATTCATTCTATCAAAATACGATAATCCTAATTCTTCATGCAAAGCAACTGTCCATTTATACTTTTTCTGAATTTTAGACAAATCTATCTTCACAATGTACAATTCCTCGATTTTAGACCTAGTCATCGCTAAAGCCAATGCTAAATTATCAATTTCTTCTGAATGAATAGAATTTCCAGAAAATTTCCATACAGACAAATCATGATCGATTGTCGATAATTCTGATATTGCATCAGAATCTAAAGCAGGCTTAGCAAACCAAGTTTGCTCAGATATTTTTCTTAAATAGTACATCTTTTCTCCAACGATGATAAAAGTCTCTTATATTTAATGTTTAACCACGGTTCAATTGGTTCTTGATACTTTTTTAATAGTGACAAGCTTTCCTGGTTTCCCCAATGCCCCAATAGGCGGAATACAGCGGAAACTACTTTTATTGATTTTACTGAATATGCAGAAGCTGCAATAAGTTGAGAATAAGGACGTAAATATTCATAATCATAGTCTCCTAGCAAAGACAATATCTTTGTTAACAAAACCTCGTCTAACGAATCTTCTTCCAAACCTTTTAGGAAATATTCTTGAAGGAGCGTCATCGTCATATCCTTATTAATTTCTAACAACTCTTTCATTTTATCAGTTGCAGCATTATATTCACCATCCTCAAATTTTGCATATTTTATTATATTTAAAAACAATGCTCTATTTTTTATTTTAAACTCTTCATCTGATAGCGGCTGAACATTGACAATAAAAGACGTTTTGTTTTGACTAAACAACGTTTGCTCTATATATCGATATAGTTGATTCGAATCAGAATCAAAGGAAAAATAATCTAAGACACCAGAAAATTTATCTATGTCAAATAAACTTTGCCCAACAACATCCGAATGTCCATTACGAAGGTGTTCCAGTAATGAATAATCAATAAAATTATCTCCTATTGTCATTATACTGTTAATATTAACGTTCTACTTTTATCTAAGTATTCATTTATTATATCTGCTGCCTTCGTCCAAAATATTGACATACTCTTTTTTAAAACATCAACATCAATACCTAGTGGAGTATTAACCTCAGCAGATAAGAGTATTGCATCTTTTGCAGGCGAACCATTTATTCCGATTTGGTTTCTTGAAACTGTATAAACATTATTTATAACAATAGTATTATCTTCACTTAGATGACCTCTCAAAACTTTTTGCATTTGCCACTCAATTGGTTTTTCTTCTGAACCATTAACAAAAAGTCCATAAGATTTATCTATTTGTGCTATATCAAAGAAATAAGCTTCCGAATCAAATAAGGCAAGGCGTACAATTGGTGATTTTATTAGATTTTGAAGAATTGAAGTTGCCTGATTCACTAATTTCAAGAAATCCCCCATTGACTCATCTTTCTTCGAACTTATTATCTCGATTCGATCAGGACCACTAGTAATCTTAAAAGAATCATCAATTTTTTTCATTTCAAAGGTATTTACAGGTTCCTGTACAATACCTTGAGGAGTTATTTTCAATGACATTCCTTTATTAATAGACGGTAGCAATTTCATGGTAGAAAAAGCTTTTGTATATTCGAATACTTGCTGCTCGTCAATAATTCCACTTGGAGGAGTCACAAATAGTGTAGCCTTCCTATTTAATACAGCCTTATCAATATTTTTTTCCATTGTATATAATTTTATGTTCTATCAAATATAAGCAATTTGTAAATTAACTTATTCAAGTTTCGTAAGATCAGTAAGCATCCAACCCCTATGACAATATAACTCCATCCCCAGTGTTTACTGGGGATACAGGGTATTTTAAGAAATTGGACTTTTCTGATTTTTAAACAGTTTTAACTAAAAGTGCCTCTGTTATCAAGGCATAATGCTTTATATCACCAATAAAGCATCCCCCACGATTTTATAATCGAGAGCATTTGCTCTAAAAATTCTTTATCTGGCATCAGATGCCTATTTGTATAAATCTACGTTGATATCGAATGGTGAACCGAAGTCCTTCAACATCGCATGCTTCGTATCTTTCTCTGAGAGATTGGCATGTTCTGTTGGTATCTTCCAATCAATGCCAAGACTATCATCAAGGATAGAGATACCTCCGTCTGCCTCTGGATGATAGAAGTTATCACACTTGTATTGGAAGACGGCAGTCTCTGAAAGGACTGCGAAACCATGAGCAAAGCCCTTTGGGATGAAGAACTGGACATGGTTGTCTTCAGTCAACTCTACGGCTACATGTTTGCCGTAGGTTGGTGATCCTTTGCGGATATCCACGGCGACATCAAGTACTCTACCTTTTACGCAGCGTACCAACTTACTCTGAGTATAAGGTGGGCGCTGGAAGTGCAAGCCTCGCATCACGCCATAACTGCTCATAGACTCGTTGTCTTGGCAGAAGTGAACACTGTGTCCCAGGATTGGGGCAACCTTTTCTTCAAACTCTCGCTCGCTGAAGCTCTCGAAGAAGTAGCCACGAGAGTCGCGGAAGAGGCGTGGCTCTATAATGAGTACGCCATCTATATTGGTTTTGATTATATTCATTGTTTTCTAATATTCTAAATTCTTTTTTAATGTTTGTTCTTTCTCTTCAAGTATTGAAAGGAGATACTTACCATAGTCGTTCTTCAACATGGGTTGAGCATTCTCTCTCAACTGTTCTGCGGTAATCCAACCTTGTCGGTATGCGATTCCTTCCAAACAAGCTACCTTCAAACCCTGTCGTTTCTCCAAGACTTCAATAAAGGTGGATGCTTCAGAAAGGGAATCATGGGTTCCGGTATCGAGCCAAGCGAATCCCCTAGCCATGGTCTGTACCTTCAACTGCTTATCCTTCAGGAACTCCTGGTTGACTGTTGTAATTTCCAACTCACCACGAACGGATGGCTTGATATACTTGGCTACTTCTACTACCTTGTTAGGATAGAAGTATAAACCTACCACTGCATAGTTGCTCTTTGGATGCTGAGGCTTCTCTTCAATGCTCAAGCAATTGCCTTGCTCATCAAACTCAGCCACTCCATATCGCTCCGGATCACTTACACGATATCCAAAGACTGTAGCCTTGTTATTCTGCTCTGCATCTACTACTGCCTGATGAAGCATTTGGTTCAATCCTGCACCATAGAAGATATTATCGCCTAATACGAGGCAAGCAGCCTCATCGCCAATGAATTTCTCTCCGATAATGAAGGCTTGGGCTAAGCCATCTGGTGATAGCTGCTCAGCGTACTCGAACTTGACACCTAACTGGCTTCCATCGCCTAAGAGGCGTTTGAAACCTGGTAAGTCAAATGGTGTTGAAATAATGAGTATCTCGCGGATACCTGCCAACATCAATACTGATATTGGGTAATATATCATCGGTTTATCAAAGATTGGTATCAGCTGCTTGCT
>ENA-UEPW01000409-UEPW01000409.1-human-gut-metagenome-genome-assembly--contig:-NODE-409-length-31840-cov-19.407235_pt1 | contig 31840 bp, 26 predicted proteins | sample MGYA00242935_ERZ507936 | MGnify/ENA primary metagenome ERZ507936 (study PRJEB26167, sample SAMN06115469) | human gut metagenome | host: Homo sapiens | place: China:Chongqing | collected 2016-06-23... | reverse complement strand
TTCCAGCCGTTCCAGCTCCTGCTCCATCGTCCCGCCTCCTCGTTTTGACACAACTATATATAGTATAGCGGTTTTGGAGGGATTTGTAAATACAACAAAAGCTCCCCCGAAGGGGAGCTGTAGGCGAGGTTTAATCCCCCACCCCATATGCATTTTCTTTCATCAGCCGATTGCGCACTGCAAAGTACGCCGGGATGAGGAAGAAGCAGGCGAAGAACCATGCCACAGGGTTGGCAATGCAGGCCGCAAAGTAGCCCCAGAGCGGCACGAACCAGAAGCCCACCATGGCACGGGCGACCATCTCGGCCACGCCCGCGAACATGGCAAGGCCGGAATAGCCCAGGCCCTGGATGGTGTAGCGGTAGATGATGAGGACGGCCAGCGGGATGTAGAACACGCTGTTCCAGAAGATGAAGCTGCGGGCATTCGCCATGATCTCCACCTCGCTGCTCTCGAGGAAGAGGCTGATAAGCGGCACATCCAGCACACGCAGGATGAGGAAGGATGCCACGCTGTAGACGCAGCCAATGCCCAGCGCGGTATTGACGCCCCGGTCCACACGCTTGAGGTCGTGAGCGCCCATGTTCTGGCTGGCGTAGGTGGTCATGGCGGTGCCGATGCTCTCCAGCGGCACGCTGAGGAACTGGGCGGCCTTGCTGCCTGCGGTCTGCGCGGCCACGATGCTGCTGCCCAGACCGTTCACCGCGCCCTGCAGCACGACGCTGCCGATGGCGGTGATGCTGCACTGCAGGCCCATAGGGATGCCCATGTTGCAGAGCTTGAGGCAGTGGCTGGCGCTCAGACGGCCCTCTTCCCTGCTCCATTTCAGCTCCGGGTAGTGGTGGCCGATGTAGATGAGACTGCCGATGCCCGCCACCGCCTGACTGAACACGGTGGCGAAGGCCGCACCGAACGCCCCCATCCGGAAGATGAGGATACAGAGCAGGTCGAGGCCGATGTTCAGCACGCTGGCCACCAGCAGGAAATAGAGAGGCCGCTTGCTGTCGCCCAGCGCGCGCATGAGGGCGCTGGTGACGTTGTACAGCAGGGTGAAGGGGATGCCCCAGAAGATGGTGCGGATGTAGATGTCCGCGATGTCGATGATGTTGTCGGGGGTGTTGGTCCAGACCAGCACCGCCCGGGTCAGGGCCACCGTCACCACCGTGAGCACGACGGCGAAAAAGAGGCTCAGCCAGACGGTATTGGCGGTGTAGCGCCGCATCTCTCTGTAGTCCTTCGCGCCGAAGGTCCACGAGATGGGGATGGAGAAGCCACAGGCGATGCCGTTGACGAAGCCCAGCACCAGATAGTTCAGACCGCCCACGCTGCCCACCGCCGCCAGCGCATCCACGCCCACGAAGCGGCCCACGATGATGGTATCGGCCAGATTGTAGAACTGCTGGAACAGACTGCCCAGCATCAGCGGCACCGCAAAGGCAAGGATGAGCTTGAGCGGGCTGCCCTGTGTCATGTCTTTTGTCATACAAAGCCCCTCCCCGGGCGGTCACTTAACATTTCTTTGCCGGATCTTTACCGACAAAAACGCCCTGCCGGACGAGGGGCAGGACGTTTTGCGTTTCATGAGTGGTATTATACTCAGCTCATCGTGATTTTGCAAGGGGTTTTTCTCAGATTTCTTCGTACAACATTGCTATTTTCTATCGGTGGTTTTTGGTGATTGTGCGCAGGGGAGCGGCAGGGCCCTCCTGCTGCACTCCCTCTCAGCCTTCATAATCGTACTTCCGTATGGAGTCATAAAAGGAATTCCACCAAGCAAGATCCGGCGACTGACTGACCCTTACCCATTTTCTTGTCTCCCAATCTCCTCTCAAATCCGGCGGCTGACTGTCCCTTATCCATTTTCTCGTCTCCCAATCTCCTCTCAAATCCGGCGGCTGACTGTCATCCTTGCCCGGCTTCCACACCCAGTCACCCTGACTGTCCGTTACCCATCCGCCTGTTTCCGGCTGCTGGGTGCTTGTCTCCGGCTGCTGGGTGCTTATTTCCGGCTGCTGGACCGTGGTGAGGCTGTCCGGCGAGAGAGTCGTCGGCCCGCTGAGGCCACCGACGGAGGGGGCCGGGTCGTCCTTCTTGCTGTCCTGCTTCCCGCCCACGAGCTTCACGATGTTACTGGTAAATGTCTTCCACACCGTCGGGTTGGAGGCGGGCTGCTCGGACGGACGGACCGTGATGGAGCCCATGTCGAGGATGGTGGGATCCTTCGGGTTTGCGCTGAAGCCGGTCACGCTGCCGACGGTGTCCGTTCCCGGCTGAGTCAGCCCGGGCTGTCCGCTCAGGGAGCCGCCTTTCAGACCGGAGAGGACCGTTCCCCATTGCTCTTTCTCCTGCTTGCGGCGGGCGATCGCCTCCTCCACCCGGGCAGCCTCCTGCGCTTTCTGCTCCTCATCGCCAACGCGGTACACGAGGATCAGTTCCTTGCCGCTTTGGCGCAGGACGGTCTCATCCGAGAATGTTTTTCTATCATATCCCGTCTGCCCGACAACATGGAATTGATAACGCCCCTCATGGGACAACTCGAGTTCGAATGCGCCATTCACGCCGACCAGATCTTTGATCCGGGCCAGCGGAATGACGGCCTCCATTTCCCGCCCTTCCCCATCAAGGAACCGGATGCGAAGCTCATGGACTTCCTTTGCAAGCTCCCGCAGCGAGTCGCCTGTCATCCGAAAGAGTGTGCTGTGGGCATCGAAGCTCAGGACCTTGTTGACCGGGTCATACTCCGCCGTGGCCACGTCACCAAGCTCCTGTGTGCCATCCAGATGGGTGATCACGCCGACGGTCTCGTACATCTGCTTCACACGGTCCGGCACCTCGCCGGTCTGCACGCTTGGAGCGTCGTCCTCGTCGTTCTCGGTATCATCGGGCTGTTCCGGCTTGTCCGGCTGCTCTGGCTTGTCTGGCTGTTCCGGCTTGTCCGGCTGCTCCGGCTTGTCCGGCTGTTCCGGCTGGGAGGGCGTCCGCCGGTCGTAGCTGTAGTCCTCCATCTTCTTCCCGTCGGGGTCGTAGCGGGTCAGACTACCGCCCGTCACCTTGTGGTCGTCGTCAGAGAGGGCGTCATTGGGGATCTCGCCGACTATGCCGCCGCCGATGGCCGCAGTTTTGCCGCCGGTGCTTGCGCCCGCCTTGGCCTCCACCTCGGCGTCGCCGGAGATGATGATGTGATTGGGGTTGCTGGGGTTGCTGGGCGGTGCATCCGGGTCTATCTCGCGGCCTTCCGTGCCTGCGCCGTCGCCGATGCCTGCCGCGCCGGGGCGGGAGGCATCCAGATTTTTATCCGCATCGCCGCCCGTGGCCGACACCTTGCCGCCGGAAATCTCGATGTCGCGGCCCGGGCCGTACACACCGCCGCCGATACCGGCAGCACCCTCGCCGCCCACGGCTTCTACCGTGCCGCCGGTGATCTCGATGTTTCCGGCACCGCTTTCGTAGCCGCCGCCTATGCCTGCGCCGCCGCCTTCGCCGCCCTTGGCGGTGAGGGAGCCTTTGGTGTCGTTGTCGTCCTTGATGGTCAGCTTGCCGGAGGACTCATGGCCATTCTTCTCGAGGCCCGCATTGTGGCTGCCGCTCTTCAGCTCGTTGGCGCCGTCCAGCTCGATGGCGGCATCGTGGTCACCCTGCACGGTGACGGCGGCTTTGCCCGCATCGACTGGGCTGTCACCGCTGACGTCCCCCTCGGTCTTGCCGCTGCCATCCACCTCGGTCTTGCCGCTGACGTCAATTTTCAGGTCGTCGAAGGTGACGTCCACGTTGCCCTCGGAGGTGTCGATGGTGACGGTGTTCTTATCCGACTCGCCGGTGATGACGGTCTCCCCCTCATCCTTCTCGAAATCCTTTTCACCCTGCTTGACATTGTTATAGTTTCCGCTTTCATCGCTCGCACCTTTGACCGTAATGTCGCCGTCGGCGATGTCCCATGTTTTCGCATAGGCCGGGATGCCGGAGCTCACCACGATGCCCGCGATGACGGCGGCGGCCACGCCCCGCCGGAGTGCGCTTTTCAGTCTCATAGTACGTCTCCTTTCGTTCTGTGTATCATGCAATGCCGTCGATGCGGCTCAGGCTCTCCTTTGAGGGGCTTATGAGATGCTCCAAGTCCTCCGGCAGCCAGATCTTTATCTCACCCTGGGTATCCGGCAGGTCGTCCCAGTCGTCACCAAGGTCGGTATAGCTCCGCAGGTCACTCTCCAACAGATTGGTATACTTTGTGCCATCCGGGACGGTGGTTTCCAGCAGGAAAAGCCGTGGCTTATCCTCCTCGGGAGCGATGGCCTCAAATCGGGAAGCCAGCTGTTTCAGGGACTCCTCAAGCCCGATTCTCGGCGTTTCCGTTCTCGCAGGCTCGAGCCACCAATCCAAACTCGGGAGATCGTCCCTTTTTTTCGCGAGTTGGAAGTCCATCATATCCAGCTCTTGTTTCAGGGACTCGTCATGCCCGATTCCCGGCGTTTCCTCTCTCGCAGGCTCGAGCCACCAATCCAAACTCGGGAGGTCGTCCCTTTTTTTCGCGAGTTGGAAGTCCATCATCTCCAGCTCTTGTTTCAGTAATTCGTCGCGTTCACGTCTGAGCTCTTCACTCGTTTTTTGCTCTACCCCTTCGTGGGTCAATATCAGCCTCTCCTTCACCTCTGGCGTCTGCACCGGCACCCACTCCTGATAGCGCTCCGACAGGTCGTCCCGCGTTTCGCCGTCCAGCCGGAGGCTGATGTCCTCCCTGTTCTGCTTCAGCTCCACGTCAGCGTCCTCGCCCGCCGCGTCGGCCATCTTGTCCACGCTATAGTGGGTCATGGTGTCCTCATAGCGGAAGAAGATGTCCTCCACGCCGTCCTCCCGGAGGCTGGAGATGTCGGTGGTGACGGTGGACCGGGGAGCGGCGCTCTCAATAAGCACCACACCCCCCGGGGTGAGGACCTCTCCGGCGTCGCCGGCCATGGGGTCGGTGCTGCTCTCCGCGACCACCGCAGGGTCCAGCCACTGGACAACTCCGACGCTGCCGGCCTTTACGCTGCCGACCATGGGGTCGGTGCTCTCAATAATGGCCAAAGCAGAATCCAACCGCTGGATGGTGACCCGGCTGGAAAAGAAGCCGCCCACCACCATGCCGCCGGGCAGGGGTTCGGGAGCGTTCTCCTGCACCGGGGGCGGGACGTCATCATCATCGTCGTCCTCGTCGTCGTCCGGCTGGGGCTTGGGGGTGGAGGTGTAGTCGTAGCCCATCCCCTCCATCACGGTGCCGTCTGCGTTCAGACGGGTCAGCCGTCCTCCCGTCACCTTATGTTCATCGTCAGAAAGGTTCTCCGTGGGTATCTCGCCGTACTTTCCGCCGATGGCCGGGACCTTGGCGTCCGTCGTCTGGCTTCCCGCCTTGGCCGTCACCTCGGCGTCGCCGCAGATGATGATATTATTGGGGTTGCTGGGGTTGCTGGGCGGTGTGTCCGGGTCTGGCTCAGACCATGGGCCTGCGCCGTCGCCGATGCCTGCCGCGTTGCTCCCGCCCACAGCCTCGATGGTGCCGCCCCGGATGGTGATGCTGCTGCCAGTACTCCCGATGCCTCCGCCGATGCCTGCGCCGTCGTCGCCGCCCTCAGCGGTGAGGGAGCCGTCTTTGCCCTTGTCGTCCTTGATGGTCAACGTGCCTTTCGACTCATGTTTGTTCTTCTCGAGGCCTGCATTGCCGCTGCCGCTCTTCAGCTTGTTGTCGCCGTCCAGTTCGATGGTCACATCGTGGTCGCCCTGCACGGTGACGGCGGCTTTGCCCGCATCGACTGGGCCGTCACCGCTGACGTCCCCCTCGGCCTTGCCGCTGACGTCGATCTTCAGGTCGTCGAAGGTGACGTCCACGTTGCCCTTGGAGGTGTCGATGGTGACGGTGTTCTTATCCGACTCGCCGGTGATGACGGTGTTGGTGTCGTCCTTGTCGATGGTCTCGCCCTGTGAGACCTTGTTCTTTCCTTCGGCGTCGCCCGCTTTCACGGTGATGTCGCCGTTGGCGATGTCCCACCGGGCCGCATAGGCCGGGATGCCGGAACTCACCACGATGCCCGCGATGACGGCGGCGGCCACGCCCCGCCGGAGTGCGCTTTTCAGTCTCATAGTCTATCCTCCTTTGGTCTGTTCGTCTTTTGAAGAATCAGCCTTTTCTGATGCAAGTTTACCAAAAAAGCCGGATGATGTAAATAAAAACTGCGCGAATCGTGGTGTTTTCGGCGTGAATGGCGCAAAAAAGCCCTCCCGAGCGGGGAGGGCCATAGCCTGTCTTATTCAGAGTAGTGCGCCAAAAACTGCTTGGTGCGTTCCTCCTGGGGGTGGTCGATGAGCTGGCGGGCCGGGCCTTCCTCCACCACGACGCCGCCGTCCATGAACATAATGCGGTCGGCCACGTCGCGGGCGAAGTGCATCTCATGGGTGACGATGATCATGGTGGTCTTTCGGTCGGCGAGATCCCGCAGGACACGGAGGACTTCGCCGGTCAGCTCCGGGTCAAGGGCGCTGGTGGGTTCATCGAAGCAGAGGATGTCCGGGTGGAGCGCCAGTGCGCGGGCGATGGCCACCCGCTGCTGCTGACCGCCGGAGAGCTGGTGGGGGTAGTGGCCTGCCCGCTCCGACAGGCCCATCTGGGCCAGCAGATCACGGGCCTGTGCTTCCAGCTGGGCGTGGATGGCCTTTTTGTTGGCCTTGTAGTCGGGCTGCTCCTTTGCCAGAAGCTCCCCCGCCAGCATCACGTTTTCCAGCGCGGTGTACTGGGGGAAGAGGTTGAAGTTCTGGAATACGAGGCCGAAGTGGAGGCGCTTTTTCCGCACCTCGCTCTCCCGCTGGGTGGCAGGGTCGGCGGCGTCCCACATGGTCTCGCCGTTCACCCTGATGACGCCGGTGTCGGGACGCTCAAGGAAATTCAGGCAGCGCAGCAGCGTCGTCTTGCCCGAGCCGGACGAGCCGATGATCGCCAGCGCCTCGCCCTGTTCCAGTGTGAGCGAGATGTCCTTGAGAACTTTCGTCTCGCCGAAATTCTTCCCGATGCCGGAGGCTTCGAGTAATGCCATAATTCAGTATCCTCCTTAGCAGCGGAAATAGTCCATCTTTTTCTCGGCCCAGTCCAGCAGCAGGGTAAGTGCGCCGACAAAGACGAGGAAGAAGATCGCGGTGGAGAACAGCGGCCAGATAAGGCCCTTGGCGCTGTACTCCTTCGCCATCATGATGATCTCCTTGTTGGCGATGACGTTCGCCAGCGAGGTATCCTTCACCAGCGTGATGACCTCGTTGCCCATCGGGGGCAGGATGCGCTTGACGACCTGCAGGAGCGTGACCTTGAAAAAGATCTGGCTCTTGGTCATGCCAAGCACCTGACCGGCCTCGGTCTGGCCTTTCGGCACAGCCTCGATGCCGCCGCGGTAGATCTCAGAGAAGTAGCAGGCGTAGTTGATGGCGAAAGCCACCACCGCCGCCACCAGACGGCCCGAAGAGCCGGAGGGCCAGGGGTTGGTCATGCCCAGCAGGCCGGGGCCAAGGTAGATGACGATGATCTGGAGCATCAGCGGCGTACCGCGGATGACCCACACGAAGGTCTTGACGACGCCCCGCAGCGGTGCGCACCGGCTCATGGAGCCAAAGGCCACCACAAGGCCCAGCGGCAGCGAAAACAGCAAGGTCAGAAAGAACAGCTCACAGTTGAGCGCGAATGCGCCAGTCAGACGCTCCAAAATCACAGTCACAGAATCACTACACCTATCCGTTTATAATGTAAGTTACTCAGCCAGAGTCAGGCCGTACTTGTCGGCCAGAGTCTGCATGGCGCCTTCAGCCTTCAGCTCGTCGAATGCATTGTCCACAGCCTCGGCCACATCGCTGCCCTTGCGGAAGGCCACGCCGTACTCCTCGACGTTCAGCTCATCCACCATCTTGAGGTTTGCGTAGTCGGTACCCTCGCCGATCATGGCAGAAGCCAGAGTCAGGTCGAGGATGGCGGCGTCAGCAGTGCCAGCGGCGACTTCCATCAGGCAGTCGGTCTGAACAGCCTTGGAGATGAAATCAGCCTGAGACAGGTCGGCGTTCTCGGTGATAGTGGTCTCACCGGCAGAGCCGGCCTCGGCTACCACGGTCTTGCCGATGAGGTCGGCGGTGGAGGTGTAGTCTGTGCCGTCCTTCACCACGACGACCTGGGCGTTCTTGACGTAGGGCTTGGTGCAGGCCATGTTCTCCTCGCGGTCATCGGTCAGGGTCAGGCCGTTCCAGATGCAGTCGATGCTCTTTGCAGCCAGCTCGGTCTCCTTGGTGTCCCAGTTGATCTCCACGAACTCCGGCTCGACACCCAGCTTCTCACAGACAGCGGTGGCCAGCTCGGTATCAAAACCGGTGAAGTTGCCGTCGGCGTCGGTGTAGTTCATCGGCTCATACACGGTGTAGCCGATGACCATCTTGCCGTTGGACTGGATATAAGCCAGGTCGCTGTCAGCGGCCACGGAGCTTGCCGGGGCGGCAGAGGCGGCGGCAGAAGAAGCAGCCGTAGAAGTGGATGCAGAACCGCCGCAGGCGGCAAGGCTCAGCGCCATCGCACCGGCCAGAAAAGCAGATACCAGACGTTTCATGTTGTAATTTCCTCCCTCAGATTCAGCAGAGGCGGCGCTTCGTTTTACCGCTTTACCATGCTAAATTGTTAAACTGTGACTATAGAATAGCGCGTTTTGCCCCGTTTTGCAAGAGGAAAACCGATTTTTTCGCGTTTTGCCCGCAGACCGCCCCTTTCCGATCGGGTTTTCGGTGTATTTGTACAAAGGACAGGGTGCTCCGCAAGGCGCAAAAATCCCCCTCGGGGAGTCTCTCCGAGGGGGATGCTGTCCGTTTTTCTTATCTTCCCGCCGCAGGAGCGTCAGCTTCTTTCCGGGATGTCGCCTACCATGATGACGAAGAGCCTGGGGTTGCCGTTCTCATCCTTCCACCTTCCGAAGCCGACCCGGTAGCTGGATGCGAGGAAGCTGATAGTGGTCCAATTCTTCTCATTCGGTTCCGGCAGTACCGGTCTGTAGTCGTTACAGAGGTCGATGGCCTGCTTGACGGGGTCGTCCGAGCCTCTGTCCGCTCCAAAGTAGAAGATGACCTGTTTGTTGGCGGTGCCGGGGGCGATGCCGATGGTATCCAAGAGAGCTTTGCGAGGCTCAGGACCGCAAGAGTGGTAATTGCCCCACTTCAATTTGTTAATGAGAAGAGTGCTTCCATCCTCAGAGCTCACGTGTGTGTACCTCTCCGCCGCCTCACTCAGCTGCGGGTCGGCCTCGCAGGTGATGTTTACGCCACGCTGTACATTTATGATGTCTGCCAGAGCCTCGGCCCGGAGGGTATCCTCCGGCTTATCGCCCGGCTTATCGCCGCAGCCGGTGAGCAGGGCCAGCGTCATCACGCCAGCAAGGGCAAGGGCAAACAGCTTTTTCAATTTCATCATCGTTTCCTCCTCTGTCAGTTCTGCGGGGTCTTGATGGTGGCCTGTGTTTGCAGTGCGAGGTAATAGCGGCGGCCGTCACTCTTCTTGCCCGTCATTGTAAATGCTATGGCTTGCAGAGTCGATGTGTTGGGAGCTAGCGGAGCAATCACTATCTCCTGGATGTACTTCATACTCTCCGCCTGCGCCAGCGCACTCTGCTCCGGCTTCACTTCTCCGACCCAAAGCCAAACGCTGCCTGTCACCAGATAGTTTCCCAATTCTTTTTTAATGATGTTCTGTGCATCCCCGGTCAGCCTACCATTTTTATCATCCAGCCAGCTCGGCTGGAACTGCCGTGCGATGACCTTGAGCTTTTTGTCCAGCGTCTCGTCCTTCTGATAGTCAGCAAATTGTCCCCTCCTGTACCGGAAATACTCTTCCACCTGCTTGGCTTGGGAGCTGCTGTCCGAGCATCCGGTGAGCAGGGCCAGCGTCATCACGCCAGCAAGGGCAAGGGCAAGGAGTCGTTTTGCAGTTTTCATCGTCGCTACCTCCAATCGTGGGGTGTGTCTCGGTGATTTTATTATACCATACCCCCCCCCCGGGGCAAGTGCGATTCATGCAGATTTCAGGCCCTTTCGCGCAGGTTTGGGGGTGAAAAGGCTCCCAGAGGCTCACGGGCAGGCCCGTCTTTGCTAAACCTCTCCGTCATCACTGCAGCTCACGGTCAGGCTCTCCTTCGTACAACCTCTCAGGCGCTTCGCGCCAGCTCCCCTTGTAGGGGAGCCTCTGGCGAAGAGGTGAAGCTTTACGGTATGCCAAGGCCTCTCCTACAAGGAGAGGTGGCATTGCGCAGCAATGACGGAGAGGTTGGACAAAGGTGAAGCTACCCATGAGCGAAAGACGCAAAAAAACCGCCACCTCACGGTGACGGTCAGACTTTCCGTTCAATTTATAATGACGCATTCTCAAACGCATCCCCTGCGGCCTTTTGCAGGGCGTCGATGGAGATGGTGCAGAGGGCCGCGAGGTCGGCGTCCGAGCCGTCGGCGGGGATGTCCGCCACCTCTTTCTCAGTCTTGCCCTTGAGGTAGCTGCAATAGCCCTCGCTGTGCTCGTACCACTCCTTGCCGAGGCTGGATGCGTTCCGCATCCCGTAGCTGTCGCCCAGCTCAAGCTTGGAGCGGACGGTGTCCGGGGCGGTGACGCCGCCGTCTGCCGCGATGGTCAGCGCAGGCTCTGCCATGTCGCCGATGGCGCTGGTCACACGGCCATCGGCATCCAGAGTCAGGGCCACGACGGTAAGGTCAACTTCTGCGTTCACATCCTTGTCGTCGGTGGCGGTGATGTCCGAAGAGGCATTCTCCGTCTCCACGCCGAGGCTCACCCGGTCGCCCTTCGCCGCGCCGAGGGCGGACGCATTCGTGCAGGCTTTCGCCACGGCGTCGCGGTACTTATCCACCCGGATGGTGCAGCCGGACAGCAGGTCGGCGTCCACAGCCTTGCCGTCCTTATCCGTTTCCAGCATGGATGCCTGTTCCGGCGTCATGCCGGTGAGGTAGTCGGCGAAGTCATCGGCCTGCTCGGCCCAGCCCTTTTTCAGCGAAGATGCCGCCGCCAGCGGGTAGTCGTCCCCTTTCTGGCGCTTAGTGCGGTAGTCGGTGGGCATGGTGACGACGCCTTTGCCGTCGGCGGTAACTTCCACTTCCAGCTCATCCAGCATCACGTCGGCCAGCTTGCCGTCTCCGTCCAGCAGGACGGCGGCGGCGATGGTATGGATGGTGCCGGTGCGGGCCTCATCGGAAGCCTCGGTCAGGATGCCGAGGCCGGTCTTCCAGCCGCCGGTCTGGGTGGTGCTGGCGCTGCCGGACGAGCCGGACATGGCGTTCGAACTGCTCATGCTGCCGGAATCGCTGTTGCCTTTGCGGCAGCCGGACAGCAGCAGTGCCGCCGCCACGGCACAGCTCAGAAGAGCTTTTTGTCTCTGTGTCATAAGCGTTACGCTCCCTTTCATCTCTTTGGGAGTAGTATAGCCCGACACAGCGCTAATCATGCATGTTTGCTCTGAGACCGACGTGTTATCTGGCAAAGTTCCAAAATACCAGCGTGTTATCGTCACAAATCAAACTTTGCCCCGTTGGCAAACTTAAGGCTTGCTGGCAAAGTAGGTAGTTTGCCAATCAGGAGAACTTCGCCAGGTTGGCAAACAATCAATATTGAACGATATATCATTTAATTTATGGAACTTTGCCACTTATTCTACCGCAGTATCGCTCACATCAGCGGGCTCAACAGGCGGAGCACACTGTCCAGCAGCGTCCCGGCCAGCGAGGTGCGGCAGTCGGCCAGCTGCACTTCCCGGCACTCTGGCAGGGTGCGAAGCACATCGTCCCGCAGCGCAATGACCTGACTGTTATAGAGCAGCAGCGCCCCGCACTCAAAGTGGAGGAAGAGGCTGCGGTAATCCATGTTGATGCTGCCCACCACGGCGGCGCGGTCATCGCTGACGTAGCACTTGGCGTGGAGGAAGCCGGGCGTGAACTCGTAGATGCGCACCCCCGCCCGGAGCAGCGGCACATAATAGGAGCGGGTCAGCCGGAAGATGAGCTTCTTGTCCGGGATGCCCGGCAGCACCAGCCGGACGTCCACGCCCCGCTTTGCCGCCGCCTTGAGGGCTTCCAGCATGGTCTCGCCCACCGCGAAGTAGGGCGTATAGATATAGACATACCGCTGAGCCTGATTGATGATATTCAGGTAGACCGTCTCGGCCAGAGCCTCTTCGTCCAGCGGGCTGTCCCCGTAGGGCTGTATCACTCCGTCCGACTGGGCAGACAGGGACTCAGCCTGAGGCATAAAGGGCGCATAATCCTCCTCGCTGGGGCGGAAGGCGTTCCAGTGGTCGAGGAACATCACCGTAAAGTTCCAGACCGCCGCGCCTTCGGTGCGGAGAGCTGCGTCCTTCCAGTAGCCGAACCGCTCTTCTTCATTGATATACTCGTCGGCCAGATTGATGCCGCCCGTATAGGCTGTATTTCCGTCCACGACCACGATCTTCCGATGGTCGCGGTGATTCATGACCAGCGACACCAGCGGCACCACCGGGTTGAACGGGATGCAGCGGATATGCGCCCGCTCCATCTGCACCACGAAATCGGACGGCAGACCCAGCAGACTGCCGAAATCGTCGTAGATGAGCCGGACGTCCACCCCCTGCGCCGCCTTGCGGACAAGGATGTCCTCTACCCCCTTCCACATCTTGCCGGTGCGGACGATGAAGAACTCGAGGAAGATGAACCGCTCTGCCTTTTCGAGGTCGGCCAGCAGGTCAGGGTACATGGCCTCACCGCAGGGGTAATATTTTGCCGTGGAGTTTTTCCATGCGGGGTATGGCCCGTACTCCGAAACATACCGGCTCAGTCCCCTGCTGGCGGGGTCGAGGGCGTCGGTCTGGCCCGGCTGCTGGGCGAGGTCGGCGGTGTGCTGGCGCTCCACCGCCTGCATCCGCTGGCGCATCCGCTTGGCGGGGGCCTTGTTGCCGAAGGCCAGATAGAGCGCACCGCCCAGCAGCGGCATCATGCCGATGAGGACGAGCCAGATGATCTTATAGTCGCTGTTCTCGTCCTTCCGCACGAGGTAGAGGGTGATGAAGAGGCTGAGGACGTTCAGCCCTGCATTCACCCACACCTTTCCGGCGGTGAGGGAGAAGAAGGCCCAGAGCAGCCAGCCGATCTGCAGCAAAACAAGGGCCACTGTGACCGTGGCCCTGTTGATGACACGATTGAAGAACCGTACGACCGGAAGCCGAAAGAACATCTGCGCCTCCCCCGCTGCCTTTCGGCAGCATTTTTATGGGAATAGTATAGCGCAGAGATGCGGAGATTTCAAGCTCAGGCGTCCGCGTCCTCGAAGCCCACCATGAGGCCGCCCAGCTCGGCGTAGTAGCTGCACAGGCCGCCGCACTCGGTCACCCGCACCTGTGCGCCCTCGAAGACAGCCCGCACCATGTGCATCAGGCGCTCGGCGGCGGCGGGGTTGCCGCAGTGGGCAATGATGACCTTGCCGTTCGTGTAGCCGTGGCCTTTGAGCTCCAGCACGATGCGCTCGAGAGCGCCGTGCTCGCCGCGGGTCTTGCAGAGGACGTCCAGTTCGCCCACATCGCTGGCCTTGCCGATGACCCGGATGTTGAGCATCCGCGCCACAGCAGCCACAGCGGGCTTCACCCGGCCATTCCGGGCCAGATTCGCCAGCGACTCCAGCGAGAACAGCAGATGGGTGTGGTGACGGTAGCGCAGCATCTCTTCGCACACGTCGTCAAACGCCATCCCCTCGGCCAGCAGGTCGCGGATGTGCTCTGCCAGCAGCACCAATTCCGGGCCGGCAGACAGGCTGTCCAGCACAAAGACATGAGCACCCGGGTGCTCTGCCTGATACTCTTCTGCGGCCAGCTGGGCGGCGTTGCAGCTGCCCGACAGGGTGCCGGTGATGGTGATGGCATAAATTTCATCTGCGCCCTCATAAGCCTCCAGCCAGTCGCCGATGTTGGGGCAGGAGGTGCTGGTTTTGCCCTTATAGGTGCGCAGGGTAGTCGCCATTTCCACGGCGTCCAGCGTGCCGTCGTCGAGGTATTCCCTCTCGTCGGTCACGATCTTCAGAGGCACAGCAGCAAAATCAATGCCGTCCAGCGCATACAGGCTGGCAGAAGAGTCCACAACGATTCGTTTCATCTCATCTATCTCCATTCCGGCGGGTGTCCGCCGCATTTTTTACGTTCGGTGAGTCCACTATATCAGTTTTTCAAAAACCTGTCAAGCGATTTGTAAAATTGTTAACGTCGTTTTCATAAACGGTTGACCCCGACTCAAAAATGCGCTATACTACCACCATGAATCAGGAAATGAAACGCCGTGTCACGGCCTGCGCCGCCGGGTTTTCCCTGCCGCGCTACCGGGAGCTGCCCTCCGTGGGGCTGTATCTCGACCAGACCGTGCAGCTCGTCAACAGCTGCTTCCGGGGCTTCCCCGGGGTGGAGCTCACCCCCTCCATGGTGAGCAACTACGTCAAGAAAGGAGTCATCTCCCACCCCGTCAAAAAGAAGTATTCCCGCGAACAGCTGGCTTCTCTCATCTATATCGTATTGTCTAAAAATGTCCTCTCGCTGGAAAACATCGACACCCTCTTTCAGATGCAGCGGGCTCACTGCACCGCCGCCGAAGCCTACGACTACTTCTGCGACGAGGTGGAGAACTGCCTGCCCTACATTTTCGGTGCCAGCCGCACCATCCGCGACCTCGACCCGGATGCCGCCGACGAAAAGCGTCTGCTGCGCGGTACCATCGTCGCTGCTGTGAACAAGATGTACCTCGACTGCTGCTTTGTCGCCATGCGGCAGGAGGAAGCGCTCTGGCCGGGGATACTCGGCGACCTCGAATAAAAAGAAAAACGTCTGTACCTCCAAACGAAGTACAGACGTTTTTGTTATGCTCTGATTTTAGGTATCCTGCAGCTCACCACGGCTTGCAGCCTTGAGGTAAGCGAAGATGAAGCCATCGAGGTCGCCGTCCATGACAGCGTCCACGTTGCCGGTCTCGTAGTTGGTGCGGTGGTCCTTGACCATCGTGTAGGGCATGAAGACGTAGGAGCGGATCTGGTGGCCCCATGCGATCTCGTTCTGAACGCCCTTGATGTCGTCGATCTTATCCATGTGCTGCTGCTTGGCGATCTGGTACAGCTTTGCCTTCAGCATTTCCATCGCGTAGTCGCGGTTCTGGAACTGGCTGCGCTGGGTCTGGCAGCTGACCACGATGCCGGTGGGCTTATGGATGAGTCGGACAGCGGAAGAAGTTTTGTTGATGTGCTGGCCGCCGGCACCGGAGGAGCGGTAGACCTGCATCTCGATGTCCTCAGGGCGGATGTCCACCTGGATGGTGTTGTCCAGCTCGGGCATGACTTCCAGCGAAGCAAAGCTGGTCTGACGGCGGGCGTTGGCGTCAAAGGGAGAGACGCGCACCAAACGGTGGACGCCGTTCTCGCTCTTGAGCAGGCCGTAGGCGTTGGCACCCTTGACCATCATGGAAGCACTCTTCATGCCGGCCTCGTCGCCGTCCTGATAATCCAGGACCTCGACGGTCATGCCGTGAGCCTGCGCCCACTTGTTGTACATACGGTAGAGCATCTCGGCCCAGTCCTGTGCCTCGGTGCCGCCAGTGCCTGCGTGGAAGGTCAGGATGGCGTTGCTGTGGTCGTACTCACCGTTCAGCATGGTCATCAGCTGCAGCTCGTCCACAGCCTTGCCCACGGCGTTGACGGCCTCTTCGGCCTCCGGCACCATCTCGGGGTCGTACTCCTCGTCCAGCATGACCAGCATGGTTTCTGCGTCATCGTACAGGCCCTGCAGTTTCTCGAAGCGGGTCAGCTTGCCCTTCAGGTCGCCCACCTCGTCGAAGACCTTCTTGCTCAGCTCAGCGTCGTCGTAGAAGCCGGGGCGGGACATGGTGTGCTCCAGCTCCTGCACGCGCTTGCGGGAAGCGTCGATGGCCAGCGCCTCCTCCAAGTCCTTTACAGCGGTGTGGTATTCAGCCAGCTGTACTTTCAGTTCATCAGTGGTGATCATCGTTTTATTCCTCTCGTCTCAAAGAACAGGAGCAGCCTCTTCATCATCAGCCACGCACACGGGCAGGCCCGTCTTAGTACAACCTCTCAGTCTCGCTGACGCTCGACAGCTCCCCTAGTAGGGGAGCCTCTGGCGAAACCGTTCACTTTGCGGGGACTGCCAAAGCCTCCCCTACCAGGGGAGGTGGCACGCCGTAGGCGTGACGGAGAGGTTGTACGAAGGAAAGCCTGCCCGAGGACTCGGCCAATGACGGAGAGATTTACTCCTAAAAGATACAGTTTATACACAGATACTTCATTAGTATACCCAGAATCCATGATAAAGTAAAGAGGAAAAAATACCATTGTGCTGGAAATTTGAAGATTTTCGCCTTTTCTTTTCCGCATTTTAAGTGTATAATACTGATAAACTACCATATTCATTGGAGGATGTTATGCCAAAATACTATGGCTGTCCGTGTGAGGGCTGCGGCAAGCCCCTCACACTTCAGGATGACATCGTGGTCTGCCCCGACTGCGGCGCGCCTTATCACCGCGTCTGCTACGAGAAGCTGGGCCAGTGCATCCACCGCCCCGCCCACGCCGCCGGCTACGAGTGGAAGTTCCCCTACGAGGAGAGCCAGCTCCGCACCTGTCCGTCCTGCGGCGAGCGCACCCTGCGGGACGAGGAAACGTGCCGCTGCTGCGGTGCTGTGCTGCCCCCCGAGGGGCAGGAGCCTCCTTCTTCCCGCGGCAGCGGTGAAGAGACTTTCGACTACTCCCAGATGTACCGTCAGTTCGGCACTTCCGCTGACCCGGAAAAGGAGTTTTTTGAGGACGCCTTCGGCAAAGAGGCCAAGATGGACGGCATCGCCCGTCAGGACTGGCTGGACTATATCGGCCCCGCCGCCCCCGCTTACCTCGCCGCTTACAGCCGGATGCAGCTCCAGAAGAGCAAAGTATCCATGAGCTTTTCGGCTCTGCTGTTCGGTCCCTTCTACTTCTTCTATCGCAAGGCGTGGAAGCCGGCCTTCGGCTTTCTGGCCGCTGAACTTCTGCTGGCAGCGCCCACCTTTATCGAGATGCTCCAGCTCTCCGGCAGCGCCCTCGCCCCGGCCATGAGCGCTTCAGCTCTGACGGTATTTGCCCGCGTCTGCTCTGTCCTCAGCTTCGTGCTGATGCTGGTGCGCGGTATGTACGGCAAGTGGCTCTACCGCAAGAGCGCCGCCGACCACATCCGCCGCATCCAGTCTGAGTTCCCCGATGCCCAGCAGCGTCAGGCCGTGCTCCGCGCCCAGGGCGGCGTCAGCTTCGGCGCGGTCTTTCTCTGTGTCCTGCTCCTGAGTGTCTGCGGCAGTGCGTTCACCCTGCTGCTCGGCCCGGATCTGCAGGCCATCCTCAACGCTTTCTATGGCTGATACACCCAGCCGTGAATCTATCGCAAGTCAAGAAATTAGTGCAACATCCAAACAGCATATTTGCGATATGCAATTCAACGCTGTTGCATTAAAAAATTGAATTGTTATAAATGTGAAGGAGTTTGAACCATGAAAAAAGTCACCAAGGCAGTCATCCCCGCCGCTGGTCTTGGCACCCGCGTGCTGCCCGCCACCAAGGCGATGCCCAAAGGAATGCTCCCCCTCGTGGACAAACCCGCCATCCAGTATCTGGTGGAGGAGGCTGTCCGTTCCGGCATCACCGACATCCTTATCATCGTGAGCCGCAATCAGGACATCATCCAGGACCACTTTGACCGCAGCCCCGAGCTGGAAGCAAAACTTGCTGCTCCCGGCAAGGAGAAGATGCTGGAAGAGTGCCTCGGCATCTCCAATCTGGCCAACATCTTCTTCGTCCGCCAGCAGCAGACCCTCGGCCTCGGCCACGCTGTCAGCATGGCTAAGCCCTTCACCGGCGACGACCCCTTCGTGGTCATCTACGGTGACGACGTCATCTGGGGCGAGGACCCGGTCTGCGCCCAGCTCATCCGTGCCTACGATGAGTTTGGCCGCCCGGCTGCCGGTGTGTCCGCCGTGCCTTGGGCCGACGTAAGCCGTTATTGCAGCCTCAAGACCACCCCCATCCACGACAACTACTTCTTTGTGGACGACATGATCGAGAAGCCCAAGAAGGGTCAGGAGTTCAGCAACTACTCCATTCTGGGCCGTGTGCTGCTGACCCCGGAGATCTATGACATCCTCGCCAGGACCAAGCCCGGTGCCGGCGGCGAGATCCAGCTGACCGACGCCATGGCCGAGTATGCCCGCAGCTACGGCGGTATGACGGCTGTGGAGTTCACCGGCAAGCACTACGACATGGGCAACAAGCTCAAAGTCGCTGAGGCACAGGTGGAGCTGGCCCTGCAGCATCCCGAGATCGGCGAGGCGTTCCGCGCCTACCTGAAAGAGTTCTGCAAGACGCTGTAACTTATCAAGCGCAAAGAGCTTCGGGATTTCCCGAAGCTCTTTTCTATGCCCCTGAATGACAAACAAAAAGCGCTCTCACCTTGTCATCGGTGAGGGCGCTTTGCTGATTGCTGATTATTTTGATTGGGTTGATTATCTCAGATTAGTCGCTGACGTAGGGCATCAGAGCAACGTGACGAGCACGCTTGATAGCCACGGTCAGTGCGCGCTGATGGAAAGCGCAGGTGCCGGTGACACGGCGGGGAATGATCTTTGCACGCTCAGAGACGTACTTACGCAGACGGGGAACGTCCTTGTAATCGATGGTGTCGATGCGATCGACACAGAAGCTGCAAACCTTCTTGCGGCCACGACGCATGGGGCGTGCGGGGCGAGAGCCTTCGGTTCTTTCAAAAGCCATTGCTTATTACCTCCTGTTGGATTTTTACGGTTAAAACACCGGTTCGGGAATCAGAACGGCAGGTCGTCGCTGTCGTCGATGACAGCGAAGTCATCTGCATTGCCGGCAGAATAGCTGGGAGCTGCCTCCACAGCAGCCGGACGGGCAGGAGCTGCGTTCTGGTAGGACGGAGCAGCATTCTGATAGCTGCTGCCGCCCTGATTGCTGCCATTCGATTTGGAGCCAGCAAAGTTGACGTTGTTTGCCACGACCTCCACAGCGGTGCGGTTGTTTCCGTTCTTGTCCTGATACTGGCGGGTCTGGAGACTGCCTTCGATGGCGATCAGACTGCCCTTCTGGAAATACTTGGAGACAAACTCTGCCTGCTGGCGCCATGCGACGATGTCGATGAAATCGGCCTGACGCTGCTCGCCCTGACGGGCAAAGTTACGGTCACACGCAATGCGGAAGCTGCACACATTGGTGCCGCTCTGGGTGGTGCGAAGCTCAGGATCCGCCACAAGACGGCCCATGATCGCTACAACATTCAACATAATACGGACTCCTTTTTCGTCACGAAAAGATTACTCCTCGTGGGCAACGATCAGGCTGCGCATAACGCCCTCAGTGATCTTGTACACACGGTCGAGCTCAGCGGGGAAGCTGGGGTCAGCAGTGAAGTTGATCACGGTGTAGACGCCTTCCTCCTCATCGTTGATGGGGTAGGCCAGACGGCGCTTGCCCCACTCATCGATGGAATCGATGGTACCGTTAGCCTCGATCAGGGACTTGAACTTACCGATGAGAGCGGAAGAAGCCTCCTCGTCGAGAGCAGCGCTGGTAATCAGCATGGTTTCGTACTTTGCCATTTTGTAGCACCTCCTTTTGGACTTAAGGGCCTCAAGAATATGAGGCCAAGGGTACACAGCCGGCGCGGCGTCGCGCGGACTGTGCGGCGTGTCTGTTCAGACAGCAACTCATTATAGCAAGCCCCGCAAAAAATGTCAAGCCCTCCCTCAGGATTTTTTTCGTATTTTTGATCGCATGACAGCAAAATCCCCCTCATCATTCTTTTTATGTTTTTCCAGTATATCCGTCATATCTCTTTTATATGGCATCCTTAGCCATTTCCAAACTGATTCTCCTTTGCATTCCAGCGAAAAGAGGACTATAATAAAGGGTGTTCTTCTCCCCTTCTGTCTTTGTGCGCGGCGCATGGCAGGGCTTACGGGGGAGCGAAACGACTACTAACGTCAAAGGAAGGATCGCCTATGTATTCCATCTTTCGGAATCTCGCCCTCATCCTCATCAGCGCCAAGTTCTTCGCGCTGCTCGCCCGCAAATGCCGGGCGCCGCAGGTGGTGGGCGAGATCATCGCAGGTCTTGTCATCGGTCCCTGTCTGCTGAATCTCGTGCAGCCCAGCGACTCCATCGCCATTTTTGCTGAGATAGGCGTCGTGCTGCTGATGTTCACCACCGGCCTCGGCACCAACCTGCAGGAGCTGATGCGGGCAGGCCCCATCGCTACCCTCATTGCCTGCGTAGGCGTGGCGGTGCCTCTGGCGGGCGGCACTCTGCTCTACAGCCTGTTCTACGGCTTCTCGGCGCTGGGCAGCCCGGAGTTTTATCGGGCGCTCTTCATCGGCACCATCATGACGGCTACCAGCGTCTCCATCACCGTCGCCACCCTGCAGGAGCTGGGCAAGCTCAAGAGCTTCCTCGGCACCACCATCGTCAGCGCAGCCGTCATTGATGATGTCATCGGCATCGTGGTGCTCACCTGTGTGCTGGGTGCCAGCGGCGGCGCAGACACCAGCCTCGTGGAGGTGCTGATGGACACCATCCTCTTCTTCGCGGCCGCCATCGTCATCGGCCTCATCATCCACAAAGCCATGCTCTGGCTGGACCATCGCAACCCCCACACCCAGCGCATCACCATCGTCAGCCTCGCCTTCTGCTTTGCGATGGCCTACATCGCCGAGCAGTATTTCGGCATCGCCGACATCACGGGCGCTTACATCGCGGGCATCGTGCTCTGCTCCCTTGAGGATGCATCCTACATCGAGCGCCGGGTGGACATCAGCAGCTATACCCTCTTCTCCCCCGTCTTCTTCGCCAGCATCGGCCTCAAGACCGACATCAGCGGCCTGACGCCCACCATCCTGCTTTTCAGTGCCTGCTTCGTGATCGTCGCCCTGCTCACCAAGATCATCGGCTGCGGTCTGGCTGCGAAGCTCTGCCGGTTCAGCTGGTCGGACTCTCTCAAGGTGGGCGTCGGCATGATGACCCGCGGCGAGGTGGCCCTCATCGTGGCCCAGAAGGGCCTCGGGGCCGGTGTGGTGAACTCCGTCTACTTCACCGCCGTCATCCTGCTCATCGTCGTGTCCTCTATCGTGACGCCGCTGGCACTGAAGGGGCTGTTTGCGAAGGGTTGAGCTTCATCCGGAAGCTTTCCCTCTCTTCCCTCAAGGCAAGGTCGTCCTCTGTCCAACCTCTCAGTCTGCTTCGCAGACAGCTCCCCTTGTAGGGGAGCCTCTGGCGAAGAGGGAAAGCTTTGCGGTATGCCAAAGCCTCCCCTCGGTAGGGGAGGTGGCACGCCGCAGGCGTGACGGAGAGGTTTTCACCAAAACGCCCCCTCTTCCGACTGGAAGAGGGGGCTTTCTGTTTATCTTACTGATTTTCTTCTAAAACTCAAACGACCTGAATGCGGCCTGCGCCGTACGGATTCTCATAGTTCAGCAGGTAGCCCGGATAGCTTGCCAGCGGGCTGTTGGCACTGCTCAGAACAGGCATATCGTTCACAGCGTCGAAGAACATGGCGTAAGTGGACATGACGAGGTAGTCCTCAGAGACATAGTCCTTGATGAGCTCTGCGCCGTCGAACATGGCGAAGCCATCGCCCAGATTGCGCAGGGTGTAGTTCATGCCGGCCAGCGCATAGGTGCGGTTCAGGTCCAGCGGCTCGTAAGTGCCGGTCTTCTTGTTGTAGATGCGCACGTTCTGGACACGGGGCGTGCCGGTGGCGCTGCCCATCCAGACATTCTTGTCGTCGGTGAGGACGGTGTTGGGGATGTCGGTGTGGATCTCGTAGGTCGCACCGGCAACATGCAGGAAACCGCCGTTCTCCTTGCCCTCCGGGCCGACGAAGCGGGCGCCGAACTCCAGAGCATCCTGGATCTGCTTGCCGGTAACAGACATCAGGCAGGCCACGTTGCCGAAGGGGCTGATCTGCTTGCAGGTCTTGAAGGTCCACTTGCCGGCGTCCACATCGGTGCGGATGCCGCCGCCGTTCATCATAGCGATGTCGCAGTCCAGCTGCTCGACCTCATTGAAGTAAGTATAGATGCCGTCGGCCACGAAGTCGCCGAGGTTGGTCTCGCCCATACGGATGCGGCGCTTGCCGGTAGCGGGGTCGTTGATGTAGAAATTGATGTCAGTGGTCGCGATCTGCTCGCCCAGCATAGCGTCCACATCGTTGATCCAGGCTTCTGCGGTAGCGGCCACAGCGGCGTCGGAGACATCAGCGGTGGAGATGAGCTCGGTGGTGATCGCGCCGTCCTCGGCGATGGTCATCTTACCGACGTTTGCCAGATAAGAGCCGGTCTGAGTCAGGGTGACAGCCTTGCCGGCTGCATCGTAGACCTGTTTGTTCTCCATGACGGTGTGAGAGTGGCCGTCGATGAAAGCGTCAAAGCCGGTGGTGTTGGCAATGACTTCCTCACTGGTCCAGGGAGAGGAGGACGGGTCAACGCCCAGATGGCCCAGACCGATGATGATGTCTGCGCCCAGGGTCTTGGCCTTGTCGATGGCCTTCTGCACGGCGTCGTACAGTTTCCTTCCGTCGTCACCGCCCAGGATGTCGTAGATGTACTTGGTCTGCTTGGCGTTCATGAAGTAAGCAGGAGTGGACTTTGTGAAGGACTCGGGGGTCGTGATGCCCACGAATGCGATCCACTTGCCGCCTGCGGGGAACAGCTTGACAGCAGGCAGGACGCGCAGGCCGGTGCGCAGGTCCACCCAGTTGCAGGAGACATAGGGGAAGTCCGCTTCCTTGATGATGGCCTTCGCGCGGGCCATGCCGTAGTCGAACTCGTGGTTGCCCAGGGTAGCGATGTCGTAGCCAGCCTCGTTCATCAGCTCGATGATGGTAGCGCCGTCGTCCATGGAGCCGTAGGCAGTACCCTGAATGTGGTCGCCTGCGTCCACCAGCAGGACGGGCTTGCCCTCATCCACATAGCCCTGCTTCATGGCAGCGATAGCGGCATAGGTCAGTTTGGGAGACTTGTTGTCGATGTAGGTGTGGACATCGTTGGTGTACAGGATGGTGACAGCGGCATCCTTGCCCGTCAGGAAACCGGCCGAAGCCTGAGGAACGGCAGCGGCCATGGCGGAGGCAGCGGCGGTGACACCGGCAGCCTTCAGGAAATTGCGGCGAGAAATAAAGTGTTTCACAAAAAGGACCTCCTTTATGTTCCAGACCAATTTTTACGGCACAGCCTCTCTTCCGCTGTGCCGCATTCTTTGTTTTAAGCTTACCACAGAACCGCCGAAAGAGCAAGCACAAAGATAGTCATCCTGCATAATAGTTTTCTTTATGAGTACGACTTTTTATGAAATCTCGCGCAAATCAGCACAAAAGGCCGGGTGCTGTTTCCTGCCTCAGGCATACAGCACCCGGCCTTTTGTTTTGGACGGTATTGTTCCGTCGTGAATATCGTCTTATCAGATAGCGTTATACTGGCGCAGGAACTTCTCGAGGTCGGTGCCTTCGATCTTCTTCAGCGCCTCCTTCAGGGCGATGCGGCCCATAAGGGGCAGCTCCATGTCCGTGAGCTTCCGGCCGTCCCGCAGCTTCACCGAGGCATCCACCAGCGCCCGGACGTCATAGGTGCTGCCCCAGACCTCCGGCACACCGCGGTCAATGTTCAGCAGCCGGTACACGGCCTCCATGCCGGTGCGCATGGAGTATTCGGTGGTGAAGATGGTGTCCCGGCCGGTCTCGGCGAACTGACCGAGGAAGGCAAAGTTCACCGCATCCTTCGGCACGATGTCGGGGCGGTCGCCCTTCGCGCGGGGCATGAAGAAGGCGTCGATATAGGGCATCATGACCGGCACGGTGTTGGCGCTGTGCTCGGCAAGCTCTGCGATGTCCTCCACCGGCACGCCCAGATGGTAGAGCCACTCCATGCAGATCTCCCGGCCGGTGCAGTCCCGCATGGGCTTTTTGACGTAATCGCCGGGCTTATCGCTGAACAGGCCGTACACCCAGACGCAGAGCTGGTCTTTGGGCTGTGCGCGGAACTGCTGCTGCCGGTTCAGGGTCCAGCTCATGAGCCACTTAGAGTCCTTCACCGTGACGATGCCGCCGGTGACGGTGCGGCCGCTGAAGGGGTCGCGCTTGCAGATCTTCTGGATATACTGGGGGATCTTCTCATCCAGCGTCGTGATGGTGGCGCTTTCCCAGTTGGTCAGCTCCGGCTGGCTGCAGAACTTTTCCGGGTGGCCGAAGGAGTCGTCCAGCGCGGCGATGCGCTTCCAGAGGTCCCAGCCGTTGCCCGGCTTGATGGTGGGGTCGAAGCCCGGGGCCTTGTTCTGTGCGCCGACGGTGCAGCTCTCCACGCAGCCGCCGTTGGTGATAAAGAGCAGGTCGTCCTCGGTGAGGTCGATGGTCTCCACCTCGCCCTTGTGGTCTACCGTGATGCCCACCGCCTGCTTTTTGCCCGGCTCGAGGCTGAACTGGACGTCCACGACCTTTGTGTCGTAGTAGAACTGGACGCCGTGGTCTTTCAGGTAGGTGACCATGGGCAGGATGATGGACTCGTACTGGTTATACCGAGTGAAGCGGAGGGCCGTGAAGTCGGGCAGACCGCCGATGTGGTGGATATACCGTTTGAGGTAAAGCTTCATCTCGAGGGCGCTGTGCCAGTTCTCAAAGGCGAACATGGTGCGCCAGTAGAGCCAGAAGTTGGAGTTGAGCACCTCATCGTCAAAATAGTCGGTGATTTTTTTGTCCTCAAGCTGCTCGTCGGGGGTGAAGAACAGCTTCATGATCTCCATGGCGCCCTTATCCGACAGGCCGAACTTGCCGTCGGTGTGGGCGTCCTCGCCCCGGTTCACGGTAGCGCGGCAGAGGGAATAGTTGGGGTCGGCCTTGTTCAGCCAGTAATACTCGTCCAGCACACTGGCTCCCTCCGTTTCCAGCGAAGGGATGGAGCGGAGCAGATCCCACATGACCTCGAAGTGGTTGTCCATCTCACGTCCGCCCCGCATCACATAGCCGACGTCGTACTTGTAGCCGTCGCAGGCACCGCCGGGCAGGGGGTCTTTTTCAAAAACGTGTACCCTCTCCCCCTTCATCTGGCCATCCCGCACCAGATAGCAGGCTGCCGTCAGGGCCGCCAGGCCGCTGCCGATGATATAAGCCGATTTGCGATCCACGCCTTCGGGCTTGCGGGGCCTCGCAAAGGCTTCGTAATTGCCACTGGAATAATACATAGACGTGACCTCCATTTTGTTCTGTCCCGGCAGCACGTTCGGCCCCGGTTTGTTTGATTCTGGCATCAGTATACCCCGCCGCTTCCCGCCCTACAACAAACAAAACTGCCCAACTGCCGCAATTTTTGTCATACAGGCAGGTTTGCATAGAAAAAATCCGCCCCCGGCGTACCGGAGACGGATAAAAAGTTTTATGATGACTCAGAATGTCAGCCGCATCTGATGCCAGACGACATCGCCGTGGGTGGAGACGGAAACGCCCTCATCCACGAAGCCGAACTGCGCATAAAAGCCGATGAGCCGTTCCTTGCAGGTAAGCACGATGCCCTTGCGCCCGGCGGCTTTCGCGTCGGCGCAAACCTGACGCAGAACACGGGAAGCACAGCCTTCGTGCCGATGGGCCGGGGCGGTGACGACGCTGAATATCATCTGCCACGCACCCTTCGGCGTGTGAAGATGGGGGTCATCGTACATCTCATCGGTGAGGTCGGGCATATCGGTGACGAAGCCATTGACAAAAGCTTTCACCTCGCCGCCCTCGTCCAGCAGCCAGAAACAGTCCGGGTAGACAGCCACACGCCCGGCGATGCTCTGCCGGGACGCCCCCTCAGCGGACGGGTAGGACGCAGCTTCGATGTCGGCCAGTGTGTCCACATCCGAAGGCAGTGCATGACGGATGCTCATACTCTCCCCTCCTCAGGCTTTGGCGGCGGGAGCCACTTCAAAGTCGATCTTGCCCAGATTGACGTCGGCGCGGACGATGGTGATCATCATCTTGTCGCCGAGGCTCCAGGTCTTGCCGGAAGCGGGGTCGGTCAGGCGGACGCCCTCGGTCAGGCTGGTGCCGGAGGGAGTCAGGCTGGAGGCAGGCACGAAGCCCTCCACGCCGTTGTCCAGCTCGATGAAAAGGCCGCGCTGGGTCACGCCGGAGATGGTACCCTCGTAGCACTCGCCCAGATGGCGGCGGGCATACTCGGCCTTATAGCAGTCCTCAGCCTTCCGCTCGATCTGCATAGCGATGACCTCACGCTCACTGGACTGCTTGGAGGCGCGCTCTGCGAAATCGGTGTAGCGGAGGATCATGGTCTCCTTCTCGGTACCCTTGAGCATATCGGTCATGATGCGATGGATGGCCAGGTCGGGGTAACGGCGGATGGGGCTGGTGAAGTGGGCGTAATCCTTCAGCACCAGACCATAGTGGCCCTTGGGCTTCTCTTCGTAGAGAGCCTTGGACATGCAGCGGAGCATACCGGTGTTGATGATCTGCTCATAGGGGGTGCCGCGCACACCCTCGAGGATGGCGCTCAGCTCCTTGGGAGTGGGAACGTCCTTGGCGAAGTGGTCGTTGATGCCGCAGGCCTGCAGCAGAGCGTGCAGACGCTCCAGCTTCTCGGCGTTGGGCTCTTCATGGACGCGGTAGACGAAGGGAATCTGCTTGACGCGGGCAAAGTGGGCAGCGCACTGGTTGGCCAGCAGCATGAACTCCTCGATCATGCTCTCGCTCTCGCCGGAAGTGCGTTTCTTGACGTCGATACAACGGCCATTCTCGTCGAGGATGAGCTTGACTTCGCCGCTCTCGATGTCCATGCAGCCGCGCTCCTTGCGCAGGCGGGCGCGGTGGCCGTACAGCTCCTTCATAGCGGGCAGCTGGTCGATGACGTCGGCATACTTTGCCTTGATCTCGGAGTCGGCAGTACCGGCCAGCAGGGCGTTGATCTCGGAGTAGACACCCTTGACGCGGCTGCGGATGATGGACTTGACAAAGCGGTAATCCGTCAGATTACCCTCCTTGTCCAGACGCATCAGGCAGGAGAAAGCCAGACGCAGCTCGTTCTCGTTCAGGCTGCAGATGCCGTTGGACAGGGCCTTGGGCAGCATCGGAACGACCTGATCTGCATAATAGACGCTGGTTGCGCGGCTGAACGCCTCGTTGTCCAGCTCGGTGCCGGGCTTGACGTAGTTGGAGACGTCTGCGATGTGGACGCCCAGCTCAAAGCCGCCGTCAGAGGTGCGGGTCAGGCTGATGGCATCGTCGATGTCCTTGGTCTCGGCACTGTCGATGGTGAAGATGGGCAGAGCGCGCAGGTCCATGCGGCCCTCGCAGTCCTTCTCAGAGACCTCTGCGCCCTCGAACTTCTTGGCCTCATCCCGGACTTTATCCGGGAAGCGGGTGCGGATGTCCTTTGCGTAAAGCAGAGCCTTGGCGCAGCGCTTGGCCTCGTCGGAGCTGCCGAAGCGCATGGCGACGCCCACGCGGTGGTCTTCCTGACGGTTGCCGCGGTTCAGGATCTCGACGGCTACCTTGTCGCCGTCCTTTGCGCCGCCCTCGCAGTCGCGGGCCAGAGGCATGGTGATGGCCGGGCAGTCGTCCGGCACGAAGCGCAGACGGCCCTCGACCCGGCGCACAGTGCCGACCAGATCGTTTTTCTCGGTCAGGATGGCGAGGATAGCACCCTCGTCGCTGCCCTCCACACGGGGATGCTCGAATTTCTCCACCAGCACGTCGTCGCCGGGCATTGCGCCCTTGGTGAAGCGGCCGGGGATGAAGATGTCGCTGGTGCCGTCCTCCAGCATGACGAAGGCAAAGTTCTTGCCCAGCTTGACCACCTTGCACAGCAGAGCCTTGTCGGCACGGCCGGAGCGGACGGTAAAGAACACGCCCTGACGCTGGCAGACGACAGCCTCTCGCACCAGTTCGTCCAGAGCTTCCATCACCTTGCGGTCTGCGCCGCGCTCGCCGCCGAACTTCTGCTTCAGCTCTTTGACGGTGCAGGGCTGGTTCTGGATGGCATGTTCGATTTTATCGCGCATTGACATAAATTTTCTTTCTCCTTAACTACCATAGCCCGCCCTCCACCGGGGCGCGGCTTCTTCCCTCTTATCTCTTTTATAACAACATATAGACACAAAAACAGCCCCGCTTTCATCACGGGGCTGCGGGCGCATACTCAGGCCAGACGGCTTGCGAACACGCAGGCCAGGATGGCCACCACCAAGAAGATGATACCGGCGATGCGGGTCACCTTTGCCAGCATCTGGTCCGCAGGGGTCAGACGGGCGTTGTTTGCGCCGTAAGCGCTGCCGTTGATGACACCAGCCAGACCCTGACCGTGGGTGTGCTGCATCAGGGTGAGGGCAAAGATGACCACCGAGACGACGAGCAGAATGACGCCGCCGACGATTTCAATGACTGCCATGGATGAAAACGCTCCTTTTATTGTTAAATTTGGATAACAAACATACAAATACAAGTATATAGTAACATACCTCAGCCAAAAAAGCAAGTCAAAAAGCAAAACCATTCACGCCCCGGCGCTCAGTGCGTCGCACAGGCGGGCAAAGATGGCTGCGCTGGACACTTCCGGCTCTGTCTGGGCGTCCTGCATCACCACGATGGTCCAGCGGGGCTTTTCTGCCGGGTAAAAACCGGCGAACCAGTAGTTTTTCAACTCTTCGCCGTCCCGGAACTGGCCGGTCTGGGCGGTGCCGGTCTTTCCGGCGGCAGTCCCCTCGGAGGGGGCGGCCTGCTGGCCCGTTCCCTCTGCCACGACGCCCGCCAGCAGCTCTTGCAGCTTTTCCGCCGTCTGCTCCGCGAACACCCGCCGGGACGAGCTATGTGCCAGCGGCGTGAGCTCTTCGCCCGTCGTCTCGTCCACGGTACACTCCACGAAAAGCGGGGTGTGGTAGACGCCTCCCGCCGCAATGGTGTTCATCATCCCGGCCACCTGTAAGGGCGTCGCCAGAAGCTCCCCCTGTCCGAAGCAGAAGTTGGCAAACTGCCCCTCGTTTTCGAGTGTCTCTGCTTCGGGCAGAACGCCAGAAGCTGACCGGAGGCCGTCTGCAATGTCCTGTCCCTTCCCGAAGCCCAGCGCTGCCGCCATCTTCCGGACACGTTCCGGCCCCAATTCCCGCCCCAGCTCGATAAAGTAGCCGTTGCAGCTCTTTTCCAGAGCGCCGTCCAGCCCCACGAGGCCGTGAGGTACGCTTCCGGCACAGCGGTAGACCTGACCGTTCAGGGCGTCGTAGCCGGGACACTCCCGGATGAAGTCCCCTTCTCCGGCTTCCAGCGCCGCTGCGGCCAGCACCGGTTTGAACACCGAGCCCACCGCATAGGCCGAAAAAGCACGGTTCAGAAGCGGGCTGTTCGGGGCAGTCAGACTCTCGCCCACATTGGCCGCATCAAAACCCGGCAGGCTCACACAGGCCCGCACCTTGCCGCTGCTTACATCTGTAATAAGGACGCACCCGGTGGCCATGCTCTCCGCCGCCACCCCTTCTGCGGCCCTCTGGATGCTGCGGGAGAGGGTCAGCCGCACACCCTGCGGGGCAGAGTCTGCTTTTTCTAAAATCGGCTTGCTGCCCCGCTGCAGCCGTCCCTGCGCTGTGATCGCACAGTGCAGTGTATCCCGCTCGCCGGTGTAAAGAACATCGTCCAGCGCAGCCTCAAGGCCCGCTGCGCCGTGGCCCTCGCTGTCCAGGTAGCCGATGAGCTGTTCTGCCAGCGGGGCAGCGGCGTACCGCCGGGGAACGGCATAGCACCGCACGCCCAGTCCACTTACATCCTGCACCACGTCCAGCAGAAAGGGTCGGGAAGTATTCCGCTCCCGGTAAAGCCTGGCCTGCCCGTCGGCGTCCGCATAGGGGTAGAGCCGCGCGTAGCTGCTCTCACCCGGGAAGCAGAGGGCCAGCCACTGCTCCGAAAGCCCCGTCAGCGGCAGACCGTCGCAGTCGTAGAAGTTCCCCCGCGCCGCAGGCAGGCGGAGGACCGCTTCGCTCTGCGCCGCCGCCCGCACGGCGTAGTCCGTGTTCGAGCAGAGCCAGTACAACCTGCAGACCACCGCCGCAAACCCCAGCAGCAGCGCCCCGTACAGCGCAAGCACTCTTCGTCCCGACATAAAAAGCCCCCCTTCCCTGCCCGGTAGTATGGGCAGAAAAGGGGGTCGGTACACAAAAGAGGCAGAGCCTCCGAAGAAGCTCTGCCTCAGATACTGAAACAGTATGCGTGTTTTGGGAAAGCCTGCGGCTTAGTACATGCCGCCCTTCCAAACCACACTTTTGGAGCCGAATCACGAATATCGGGAAACGTAGACTTTTGTAGAATTATCAAGGCCACAAGCCGATTTTTCCAGATTCTCCGTTTTTGCACGATCCACGCTTTTCTACGCAAATCTACGCCACTTACCGGGTGATTGGCGTAAGTTTTGGCGTAAGTTTCGGCGTAAGCAATTCCGCTTCATGCGTCGAAAATCACAGGTTGCCGGCGATCTGTTCAAAGGCTCTTTCAACCGATTCAAAGCTGCTGTGCGTGTAGACATCCAACGTCACACTGGCATTGGAGTGTCCCATCAGGTATTGCAGGCTTTTTACATCCAGCCCGGCCTGCTGAACATTGGTGCAGAAGGTGTGTCGCAGCACATGAGGTGTAATGCGCGGAACAGGTTTGCCGTACGCCTTCTCAAACTTTCCCTGCACGCCACGCATATAATTTTCCAAGTGCATTGCCACCTTCGGCATCCCGGACTTGTCCAGAAAGAGAAATCCGCTGCAGCCATCCACCAGCGCTTCCACTTTCGTGGACGCTCTGGCTTTTACTACACGCCGCAACGCTGCACAAACGGTATCTGTCATGGGAACATTGCGGATACCGCTTTTTGTTTTCGGCGGTGTGACAAAGTAGGGCTTTTCAGCCGTCCGGCAAAGCTGCCGCCGGACATGGATACAGTGCCGTTCAAAGTCGATATCTGCTCGTGTCAGGCCATACAACTCACTTACACGCAAGCCGGTTCCCATAAGAATGACGATATCATCATAATAGTTGCCGCCATAGTCCTGAACGAATTGCAGATATTCTTCCTGCTGCTCTCTGGTCAGTGCATCACGCACATAAGCGTCCTTCGGCACAACATCCGACAGCTTGAACTTGAATGGATTCTTGCGGATGATGTCATCCTCCACCGCCATCTCAAACGCCGGTCTGACAACGCTTTGCAGGATTCCTATGGTGTTTTGCTTGAAACCGCTGTCATGCAGAAACACGAACCAGCCTTTCGCATCGGACAATTTTACCGTTTTGATGGCTTTTTGCCCGAAAGGGTCAGCATGAATCCGCTTGACCGCTGTGTTGTACGACCGAAGTGAATTGGGTTTCAACCCACGTTTCAGGTTCATATAGCGGTCAACCAGATCAGCCACCGTCATCTCTCCGGCGGCGTAGTCGATGCCGTCTGCCAGATCGCGCCACAGTTCTTCCTCTTTTCTCCGCAGCTCTGTCAGGGATTTAGCGTAAATACAACGCCGTTTCTTGTGGATATCGGTATAACGATAGTCGTAGGTGCCGTTTGCTCTCTGGCTTTCGCCATCCTTCAAAACACGGCCCTTGCTATCCTTGCGCTTTTCAGACATTTAGAAACTCCTTTCTGTGAAAAGCGCATCTATAAGGTCAGTGTCAGTATAACACATCAACCATGCGATTTCCACCCGCAGCGAATGAGAAAAGGACGGTTTCACATTTGCAGCCTTTGGCAG
>ENA-UEPW01000408-UEPW01000408.1-human-gut-metagenome-genome-assembly--contig:-NODE-408-length-31914-cov-6.619813_pt1 | contig 31914 bp, 23 predicted proteins | sample MGYA00242935_ERZ507936 | MGnify/ENA primary metagenome ERZ507936 (study PRJEB26167, sample SAMN06115469) | human gut metagenome | host: Homo sapiens | place: China:Chongqing | collected 2016-06-23... | reverse complement strand
GCGTCGGCCAGTTGGGGCGGCAGGCGGCGGGCCGCGGCGGCGCGCAGGGCGATCTTTCCGCGCCGCCCGGTGCAGCGGTACCGCCGGGGCAGGGCCTGCGCCGCGGCCAGCACCTGCCGGTCCAGGAACGGCACCCGCAGCTCCAGGCTGTGGGCCATGCTCATGCGGTCCGCCTTGCGCAGGATGTCCCGCGGCAGCCAGGTCTGCCAATCGACCCACTGCACCGCCGTCGGCTCATCCAGCCCGCGCACCGCGTCAAAATAGGGCTTGCAGCGCTGCGCGGGGGTCGGGGCGCAGTAGTCGCGCTTCAAATATTTATCGCGCTCCTGCGTTGTTTCAAAGACATAGTTGGCCCGGGCGGACCGCTGCCAGCGCGGCAGTGCGCCCCGGTGCAGCAGGCCGCAGCCGGGCAGCAGGGCCGCCAGCGCCCGCCGCACGGCCCGGGGCATTTTCTGCCAGCGTTCGGCCCAGACGGCCTGCCGGTACAGCGGATAGCCGCCGAACAGCTCATCCGCGCCCTCGCCCGAGAGCACGACCTTGACCCGCTGCCGCGCCGCCTTGCACAGGAAATACAGCGGCACCTCCGCCGGGTTGGGCATCGGCTCGTCCAGATACCACTGAATGGCGCGGTTCGCCGCAAAAAAATCATCCGCGGTCACGGTGGTTTCGGTCAGCGGCACGCCCAGCGCCTGCGCCGCGGCACGGGCGGCAGGCAGCTCGGAATACGCTTCCTCGGCGTAGCCCACCGAGAAGCACTGCACGGCGGGCTGGCGGCGGGCCATCTCGCAGGTGATGAGCGACGAGTCCACCCCGCCCGACAAAAAGCAGCCGACCTCGACATCGGCAATGCGGTGGGCGTCGGCGCTCTCGGCGACAGCGTCCCCGATCTCACGCGCCCAAGCCCGCAGACTGCGCCCCCGCTTTGCCCGGAACCGCGGCGCGGCATAGCGGGCCAGCGTGACCCGGCCCGCCTGCCAGGTCAGCGTATGGGCGGGCGGCAGCTCATAAACGCCGGTGAACAGCGTCTCGGCGTCGGGCAGGTACTCCATGCTCAGCCAGTCTGGCAGACGGGCCTCGTTCAGGCGCTTTTCAAAGGCCGGGTGCGCCAGAAATGCCTTGATCTCGCTGGCAAAGAGCAGCGTCTCGCCCTTTTTATAATAGCAGAGCGGCTTGATGCCGAACAGGTCCCGCGCACAGAACAGCGTGCCGCGGGTGCGGTCCCACACCGCAAACGCGAACATCCCGCGCAGGCGGCAGGGCAGGTCGCGGCCCCATTCCTCATACCCGTGGAGCAGGACCTCGGTGTCGGAATCCGTGGCAAACGTGTGGCCGCGCTGCTGCAATCGGGCGCGCAGGGTCTTGTAGTTGTAAATTTCGCCGTTGAACACGACCACCAGCGTGCCGTCCTCATTGAGCATCGGCTGGCCGCCGCCCGCCAGATCAATGACCGACAGCCGCCGATGCCCGAGCGCCGCGGTGCCGTCGGCGTAGCAGCCCTCGCCGTCGGGGCCGCGGTGACGGATGAGGTTCGCCATGCCCTGCACGATTTGTTTGGCCGCCGCCGGGTCCTGCCCGGGCGCGGTAAAGCCGACGATGCCGCACATGTGTTTGTCACCCCTTTTTAAGTGGATTTACGGAGACGTTTTTACGCCCACCCGCGGCGGCCAGAGGGCTGGCCGCCCTACAACCTCCCGCTCGCGTTATTTGTAGGGGAGGGATTCATCCCTCCCGGGATGCTTGCGGCGGCGGGAACGGGCACGGGCGAGCAATGCTCGCCCCTACAGCTTACGGCAATAGCCCGCCTGCCTTGCCGCAAACCATATCCGCCGGGATGCCCCCTCCCCCGCCGCCAGCAGGTGTGTCGTCGCCCGCCCGCGGCGTCTCAAAATCCCGGCACGGCGCAGGGCAAGCCTGTTCGGGCAGGCGCGGCGCACGGCGTACCACGGCGCGGTATACCAGACGGCGGGGCGCAGCGTCGGCGGCGTGACCGGCCCGCCGTACAGCAGGTCCTGCACCGGCGGCACGGCCAGCGGTGCGTCCGCGGCGTCGCAAAAATAGGACGCGCGGCCCTGCCGGGGGTTCAGCTCAAATAAAACCGGCTCACCGCGGCGGTCATACTTCAAATCAAAATTGGCAAAGCCGTGCCAGCCCGCCGCCTGCAAAAGGCCGCGCAGGGCATCCAGCAGCGCCGCGTCCTGCCGGGACGGCTCCACCAGCACGGCGGCGTAGTTGCCGGTGCCATCGGGCGTGCGCTCCTGCAAAAGGGGCTGGCCCTGCACAAGCCACGGCACACTGCCGTCCGCCGCGCAGTAGGCGTTGACGACCCCGAGCCGTGTGTCCGGGCCGGGGATGTACTCCTGCACGAGCCAGCTGCCAAAATAACCGCCCCGCGCCGCGGCGGCAAGGAGCTCCCGCAGCCGGGCGGCGTCCTGAACGAGATACACCTTGCGCCGCCCCGGGAAATCGTAGCGGGCGTAGGCCGCTTGGTCCGCGGGCTTGGCGATGACCGGCCAGCCAAACGGCAGCGGCGGCAGGGCGTCCGCCGGGCACAGCGTCACGGTCTGCGGTGTGCGCAGCCCTGCGGCGCGGCAGGCCGCAGCAAACTGCCGCTTATCGGCCAGATGCAGCGCCGCGGGCGGCGGGCAGGCAAAGCGGTACGCCCCGCGCAGCGCGTCGGCATGGCGGGCCAGCAGGGCCGTGTAGTCGTCGGCGCAGGAGATGAGAATTTTGGGCACGCCGGGGTACTGCGCCGCCAGCCCCAGCAGCGTGGACGTAAAGACGTGGTCCTGCCCGAACGCCGGGTCCTGCACGGCGACCCGCACCAGACGGCTGTGGGCCAGCGCGGGCAGGACGCGGCGGCAGACGGCCAGGCTGCGCACGCCATAGCATTCATAAAAGCTGCGGGCCATGCCGTAGACATTGGCATCCCCGCCCAGCAGCACCGGCAGCATCCGCGGCATACAAATCCCCCCTGCCGTAAGTGTATGCGGCAGGGGGGAAATTATGTGCTCTTTGCCTTCCCCCAAGTGGGGCTGCGCCCGCAGGCGCGTGTCGGAGCGCAACCGCCGTTAGGCGGCTCTTAGCGCGGAGACTGAAGGTGGCCCCGCAGGGCCGGATGAGGGATGAGCCTGCGGAGATTGGCCCGCTGACGGGCAGCGACAGCAAGCCCGCCCCTCATCCGCCCTCGGGCGGGGCCTCGGGCACCTTCCCCCAAGGGGGAAGGCTCAGGCTGTCGAAAAACGCTTGTAGGGGCGAGCATTGCTCGCCCGTGCCCGTTTGCCTTGCAAAAAACCGTCCCGGAAAAAGCGTTGCTGCGGCAAGTTGGCGGCCAGCCCTCTGGCCGCCGCGGACGTTAGCGACAACAATAAAGCTTCCGGGTTGCCCCTGTAGGGGGCGGCGTCCTCGACGCCCCGCGGAGGGGTCAAGACCCCTCCCTACAAAGCAAACCATTAAAGGGGTTGCAATGGCAAACCTCCGGGCCGGGCATGCCCGGCCCCTACAGGTCACCGTTTGCTCAGCGGCATTTCCTCCGTCCAGACATCTCCATTCGTGTCTGTCACACGCACAACGTACTTCGGCAGCGTCTCGCCGTCGTACTCCCAGCCGTTTACCACGTCCTCGCTGTAGAATGTGCCGTTCCAGACGCTCTCGGTGCGGGAGGAATTGCCATAGCTGGACTCGCTCTCGCAATCCAGTACGGCGGTGGCTGTCGGCTCCCCGGCGTCGCCGTTCAGGCGCAGGTCGATTTCCACCTGCGCAGGCTGCATCCACGGCGGGGCGTCCACCTGCACCTCCACAGGGTAGCAGGTCAGGGTCAGGCGGTACTGCTTATTGCCGACCCGCCGCACGGAATACCCAAAGTCCAGGCTGCTGCTCACCGCGCCCCAGATAATCTGCGGCTCGGTCATCTCGTCGTTGAAATCCACGGTCCCCAGCGTCTCGTTGGTGGTCACGCCGTCAGCCGTCCACTGCACGCTCAATTCATAGGTGCTGCCCACCGTAAAAACGATACCGTCCGCCGCAAAGCTGCCGTCGGGCGCGGCGGTCATTTCGTACAGCTGCGTATCGTCCCCGCAGCGCACAGCCAGCCGGGCCGTCACACCGTCGCGGGTCGTGCGGGGCGTGACCTGCACCTGCACGGGCATCCAGCTTTTATCGGCGTCCCGGTGCAGCTTGTCCACGGGCAGCCAGCGCCAGTCCAGAATCGTGGCCTCACCCATCCGGACGGCGTCCTGCAATTCCGAAATCTGCGCCGACAGCTCCGCCTGCTGGGCGGCGTAGCTGGACTGGATGGCCGCATAGTTCTGGTTCAGCGCGCTGATCTGCCGCTCATATTGCAGCGCCACGCCCGCCAGCAGCCCGGCCAGTATGATGAACGCCGCGCCCCCGGCACAGCCCCACAAGCGGCGGCGGCGCTTTTCCTCGGCATCGCGGGCGGCCAGCAGGTCCCGCAGCGCGTCCAGCGTCACGGCGGGCACGGCGGGGTCGGCGTTCTCCGCGCCCAGCAGTGCGTCCACGCCGATGCCCAGCGCCGCAGCCAGCGCCTGCAGATTGTCCAGCCCGGGCAGGGCGGTATCCTTCTCCCACTTGCCCAGCGCCTGGCGGCTGACGCCGATTTTTTCAGCCAGTGCCTCCTGGCTCAGCCCCTGCGCCCTGCGCGCATTCTGGATATTCTGCCCCAGTGTCATACGCTCGCCCTCTTTCCTCTTTTTTCTGACATGATTCTACCACAGAACGTGGTAAAATACCAGCAAGTTAAGCTGACAAAGCGGTAACGGCAGGTTGCACTGCCGGGAAAGGACGCAAAATCATGTGCGGAATCGCAGGCTTTATCGCGGGGCACGGCGCAGCGAACGCAGCGGCGCTGGCCCCCATGCTGGCGCGCATTGCCCACCGCGGCCCCGACGGGCAGGGCACCTTTGTGGAGGGGCCCGCGGCGCTCGGCCACTGCCGTCTGGCCATCATCGACTTAGAGGGCGGCGCACAGCCGCTGTACAGTGAGGATAAAAACTTAGTCGTCGTTTTCAACGGCGAAATCTACAACTACCGTGCGCTGACCGCCGAGCTGACGGCGCTGGGCCACACCTTTGCCACCCGCACCGACACCGAAGTCCTGCTGCACGGGTGGGAGCAGTGGGGCCGCGAGCTGCTGCCCCGGCTGCGCGGGATGTTCGCGTTTGCGCTGTGGGACCGCCGCGCCGGGGTGCTGTTCTGTGCGCGGGATATGTTCGGCATCAAGCCGCTGTACTACTGCCGCTGCGCCGACGGCACGCTGCTTTTCGCCAGCGAGATCAAGGCGTTTTTAGACCACCCGTCGTTTGCCAAGCGGCTCAACACCGCGCAGCTGCCGCTCTACCTGTCCTGCCAGTATTCCCCGGGGCGGGATACGTTTTTTGCAGGCGTGCAGAAGCTGCTGCCCGGGCATTTTCTCGAGTTCTCCGACGGCATCGTCCGCACGACGCGGTGGGTGCAGCCTGCCTTCCTGCCCGGCGACGCGCCGGTCTCCCCTGCTGAGATCGAAGAAGTCCTGCGCGGCAGTGCGGCGGCGCACAAGGTCGCCGACGTCGAGGTCGCGGGGTTCCTGTCGGGCGGCGTGGACTCGGCCTACCTGACCGCGCTGGCCCGCCCCGCGCGCACCTACACGATCAGCTACGCCGAGCCGAAGTACGACGAGTCCTTCCCCGCCCGGGCGCTGGCACGCAGCCTCGGCGTGCGCAACCGCGTGCGGCGCATCAGCCCCGGCGAGTTCTGGGACGCCGTGCCCGCCGTACAGTACCACATGGACGAGCCGCTGGCCGACGCTGCCGCCGTGGCGCTCTACTTTTTGAACCGCGAGGCCGCGAAGGACGTCAAGGTCGTGCTCTCGGGCGAGGGCGCGGACGAGCTGTTCGGCGGGTACAACATCTACCGCGACCCCTTCACGGCGCGGTGGTATGACCGCCTGCCGCCCTGGCTGCGGGCCGGGCTGGGGGCGGCGGCGGCGCTGCTGCCGCCCGCGCGCGGGGTGAACTTTCTCGTGCGGCGCGGCATGAGCCTGGAGGAGCGGTATTTCGGCCCCACGGCCCTGTTCAATGAGCGCGAAAAGCGCCGCCTGCTGGCGGATTACGCCGGGGACGGCGACCCGATGTTTTTGACCGAGGCTATCTGGGACGCCACCGAGGGACTGGACCCCGTGACCCGGATGCAGCAGGTGGATCTAAATTTGTGGCTGGCCGGGGACATCCTGCTCAAGGCCGACAAGATGAGCATGGCGCACAGTTTGGAGCTGCGGGTGCCGTTTCTGGACCGGGAGGTCTGGGCGCTGGCCGCCGCGCTACCCGCTGCCGCCAAGGCCGACGCGCGCACGACGAAAATTGCCCTGCGCCGGGCCGCGGCACGCACGCTGCCCGCCGCCAGCGCCGCGCGCAAAAAGCTCGGCTTTCCTGTGCCGGTGCGGGACTGGCTGCGGCAGGAGCCCTACACCAGCCGGGTGCGGGCCGTGTTCAGCCGCCCGGCAGCGGCGGAGTTCTTTGACCCGCGCGCGCTGCATAGTATGTTGAACCAGCACCTGCACGGCGGCGACTGCTGGCGGCAGATCTGGTGCGTATACAGCTTTTTGATCTGGTATGAGCAATTTTTTGGAGCGTGATGCTGAATGGACCTGCGGCGGCTTACCCAAAACACCGGCTGTCGGCTTCTGCGCGGCGATGCCCTGACCGAAATCACGTCCGTCTGCTGTGACTCCCGCTGTGCCGGGCCGGGGGCGCTGTTCGTTTGTCTGCCCGGGCGGCACGCCGACGGCCACGACTTTGCGGCGCAGGCCGTCGCTGCCGGGGCCGCGGCGGTGCTCTGCACCCATGATGTGCCCGGCCTGCCCGCCGGGTGTGCCGTGCTGCTGGCGGGCGACCCGCGGCGTGCCATGGCGGCGCTGGCCGCGCGGCTCTACGGCGAACCGGCCCGCGCCATGACGATGATCGGCGTGACCGGCACGAAGGGCAAGACGACGACGGCCCACCTGCTGGCAGCCGTTTTGCAGGCCGACGGGCGGCGGGTCGGGCTGGTGGGCACCAACGGCGTCTGCTGGCCCGGGCACCGGCATGATTTGAACCATACAACGCCGGAAAGCTGCGATCTGCAGCTGCTTTTGCGCCGCATGGCCGACGACGGCTGCGACACCTGCGTCATGGAGGTTTCGAGCCTCGGGCTGAAATTTGACCGCGCGGCGGAGATCGAATTTGCGGTGGGGGTGTTCACGAACCTGTCGCCCGACCACATCGGCCCCGACGAACACGCGGATTTTGCGGAGTATCTGTTCTGGAAGCGGGCGCTGTTCCGCCGCTGCCGCGTGGGAGTTTTCAACAATGATGACCCGCATGTGGGGAAAATTATGCAGGGCCTCCCCTGCCGCGCCGTGACCTACGGCATCGGCTGCCCGGCGGATGTACGCGCCGACGCCGATTTTGCGCTGACCCGCGTGGGCGGGCGGCTGGGCGCGGCGTTTACCGTGGACGGCGCGCGGTACGCCGTGGGCATGCCCGGGGCGTTCAGCGTGTACAACGCGCTGGCCGCGCTGACGGCGGCGCGGGTGCTGGGCGCGGGTGAGGACGCGATCCATGCCGGGCTGGCCGGGGCCGTCGTGTGCGGGCGGGTCGAGCCGGTGCCGCTGGACGCGCCGTTCACGGTGGTCATCGACTACGCCCACAACGAGGCCGCCGCCGAGTGCCTGCTGCGCACGCTGCGGGCCTACCGCCCGACGCGGCTTGTCGCAGTGTTCGGCTGCGGCGGCGCACGCAGCCGCCTGCGCCGGTTCGGCATGGGGTCGGTCTGCGCACGGCTGGCGGATTTCTGCATCATCACCGAGGATAACAGCCGCGGCGAGCCCGTGGAGCACATTTTAGCGGACATCCGCGCCGGGCTGCGCCTTGGCAACCCGGCCACGCCGTTTGCCGAGATACCGGACCGCAGACAGGCGATCTATTACGCCCTCGACCACGCCCAGCCCGGGGATATTATCGCAATCTTAGGCAAAGGCCACGAGACAACGATAGAGCGCGGCGGAATCAAGGAACCGTTTGTGGAACGGGAGATCGTGGAGGAGTATTGGGGGCGGTGAATTTCTCTTTGCCTTCTCCCCTTGGGGGAGAAGGTGGCCCCGCAGGGCCGGATGAGGGGAGAGCTTGCCGCAGCAAGCCGTAAACACGCAATAATGGCAGGCTCGCCCCTCATCAGTCAGCGGGAGGCGCCGCCGACAGCTTCCCCGCGGGGGAAGCCATTCTACCCGGAGGGTTTAACGTCAATGCGCACTTTCGGCATCAGAAGCGCCTGCGGGTTCCGCCTGTAGGGGGCGGCGTCCCCGACGCCCCGCGGGAGGGATGAATCCCTCCCCTACACTCCCTGTTTGCGGGAGCTTGTAGGGCGGCCTGCCCTCTGGCCGCCGCGGAGGGGTCAAGACCCCTCCCTGCAAATCTGCCACAAAAGGGGTTGCAGCGGCAAAGCTGCAGGTCGGGCATACCCGGCCCCTACAGTACAGCAAAAGGCCGCGCCCATCCTGTATCGGGAAAGGCGCGGCCTGTTTGTATGCAGTTATACCAGCTTAAACAGCTGCCCGCTGAACGGGGCCAGGGTCAGCTTCAATTCACCCCCGCAGGCCTTGCCGACCAGCCGCTTCGGCTTCTCGGTCCGGCCGCCGAAGCACTGCCAGTCGGTGTCCAGCAGCTTCGTCAGCTTGCCCGCGCGGGGCAGGGTCAGCGTGTAGTCGGCCAGCTCCGTGTCGCCAAAGTTGAATGCCGCCAGCACCGCGCCGTCATGGCCGTCGCGCCAGATGGCACAGGCGTCCAGCTCGGGGTGGGCGCAGTCCAGCCACCGGAACGCCTCGGGGTCGTACTCGCGGCTCCAGAACGCCTCGTTGGCAAGATACGCCTCATTCAGCGCCCTGCGATAGCGGTGGAAGTCGTCGTGGTTCGGGTACTTGAGCACCATCCAGTCCTGCTCGCGGCTCTCGTCAAATTCGCGCAGCTGCGCAAATTCGTTGCCCATAAAATCAAGCATCTTGCCCGGATGGATGGCCATGTACAGGTAGAGCGCCCGCGCCTGCGGGAACTTGCCCTCGTACTCGCCGTACATTTTTTGCACGATGGTCGCCTTGCCGTGGACGTTCTCGTCGTGGCTGAACGGCAGGATGTAGTGCTCGTTCCAGGCGTACATCATCGAGAAGGTCAGCTTGCCCAGATTCTCGCGCCGCTCGTCGCTCGTCTTTTTAAAGTAGTCGAGGGTGTCGTTCATCCAGCCCAGGTCCCACTTGTAGTCAAAGCCCAGGCCGCCGTACTCGACGGGGGCCGTGACCTTCGGGAAGCTCGTAGAGTCCTCGGCGATCAGAATGGCCGTGGGGTGGCGCTGCTGCAAACCGGCGTTCATACCCTTCAGGAATTCCAGCGTCGAGCCGTTGACGCCGCGGTTCGGGTCGCCCTGCCAGTAGATCAGGCGGGACACGGCATCCATGCGCAGGCCGTCGGCGTGGAACACCCGCAGCCAGTAGTCCGCGCAGGACTGGATAAAGCAGCGGATCTCACCGCGGGAGTGCATAAAGTTGCAGCTGCCCCACTCGCTCTGGCCCACCGCGGCGGCGGGGTACTCATACAGCGGCGTACCGTCAAATTCTTTTAAACCGTAGGCATCCACGGCAAAGTGGACCGGCACAAAGTCCAGGATAACGCCGATCCCCTGCTTGTGGCAGGCGTTGACAAACTCCACAAGCTCGTCCGGCGTGCCGTAGCGGCTGGTGGGCGCAAAAAAGCCGGTGGTCTGGTAGCCCCAGCTGCCGTCAAACGGGTGCTCGGCCAGGGGCATAAGCTCGATATGGGTGAAGCCGTTCTTCTTGCAGTAGGCGGGCAGCAGGTCGGCCAGCTCGGCGTAGGTGTACCAGCTGCCGTCCTCCTTCTGCCGCCAGCTGCCGGCGTGGACCTCGTAGATATTCAGCGGCTTATCAAAGCATTTTGTGCGTTCCTGCATCCATTTGTCATCGGCAAAGCCCTTGGGGGCATCGCTGACGATGCTGCGTCCGTCGGGGCGCAGCGTCATGGCCGTGCCGTAGGGGTCGCAGTGGGCCACGCTCTGGCCGTTCGCGCCGCGCACCCAATACTGGTACACCATCCCCGCTTGCACGCCGGGGGCGTCACACTCCCACACGGCGGACTGGGTGCGGTGCAGATCAAAGGTGCCGATCTCGGTCTCAACGGCGATATGCTGTGCGGACGGTGCCCACACCGCAAAATGCGTGCCGCCGAAATAGGTATGCGCACCGAAAAACTCATACGCATCAAAAGCGTGCCCGGTATAAAAATCCTGCATGTTCATGATGAAAACTCCCGATTGTAAGGATGTAAAATGCCGCTCTCCTATAGGGGTCGATGCTCGCATCGACCCGCGGGGCGCAGAGCACGCGGGTACGCGGCTTCCCCCTTGGGGGGAAGCTGTCAGCGGCCCCGACCGCTGACTGATGAGGGCGAACCTTCCGTTATTACCCGCCAGCGGGTCGCTGCGGTAACTTTGCCCCTCATCCGCCCCTCAGGGAAGGCTTTTTCTCTAAAAAAATTGTACCACACCAACCGGGTGCGGTACAATTTACAATATTGAACACGGTGTCTAAAATTTAAATTTTCAGCAACACCCGCGCGATGTTGAAGTAAACGAGCAGTGTCGTGGTATCGACAATGGTCGTGATAAGCGGCGACGCCATGACGGCGGGGTCAAAGTTGAGCTTTTCCGCAACGACGGGCAGCAGGCCGCCGATGAGCTGGGACAGGATGACCGTGCAGATCAGCGTCAGGCAAACGACTGCCGCTACAGGGGGCATGATGCCGTCCAGGAAGATCAGCTTGGCAAAGTTGCACAGCGCCAGCGTGCCGCCGCAGAGGATGGCAACGCGGAATTCACGCCACAGAATCTTCGGCAGGTCGTGCGGCTCAATATCACCGACGGCCATGCCGCGGATGATGGTGGAGGTACTCTGGCTGCCCGCGTTGCCGCCCGCGTCGGTCAGCATCGGGATGTAGGCGGTCAGCACGGTCACGGCGGCGAGGGCATCCTCATACCCGCGGATGACCATGCTGGAGAAGGTGGACGAAATCATCAGGAACAGCAGCCACGGCGCGCGGTTTTTGTACAGTTCCCACATAGACTGTTTAAAATAAGGCTTGTCCGACGGGCCCATAGCGTTCATCTTGGCAATATCTTCGCTGGCCTCGTCCTGCATGATCGAGATAGCGTCGTCAATCGTGACGATACCGACCAGTCGTTTCTCGTTGTCCACAACGGGAATGGCCAGGTAGCCGTACTTCTCGAACATCTGGGAGACGTCCTCCTGGTCGGTGGTCGTGCTGACGCTGACGACATTGTCGTCCATCATGTCGCGGATCAGCTCGTTGTCGGGGTCCTTGGACAGGACCAGCGCACGCAGCGAGACGACGCCGATGAGGGTGCGGTCACGGTCCGTGACGTAGCAGTTGTTGATGGTCTCCTTGTCAAAGCCGTTCTTGCGGATGGCCGCCATGGCCTGCGACACCGTCCAGTCGGGGCGCAGCTCCATCAGCTCGGTGGTCATCACGCCGCCGGCGGAGTCCTCGGGGTATTTGAGCAGTTCGTTGATCATGCGGCGGGTCGCGGGGTCTGCCTGCGCCAGAATACGCTTGACGACGTTGGCGGGCATTTCCTCGACCAGATCCGTCGCATCATCGACGAACAGGTCATCCACAACGGCCTTCAGCTCCTTATCGGTCAGGCCGTCGATAAGGCCCTGCTGGGTCTCGGGGGTAAGCTCGGCGAAAATCTCCGCCGCCAGGTCCTTGGGACACAGGCGGAACAGCACGGGGAGCTTCTCGGGCGGGAGGTCCTCGAACACGGCGGCCAGGTCGGGCGCGGGCAGGGTGGACATAACATCTCGCAGGCTCTGGTACTTTTTGGCATCGTCCAGGTTGGCCAGCATCGTGCGGAGGGTCAGGATCGCGGTATCAGACATAAAAAAGCTGCCTCCTTTTCAGGCGGCAGCCAGGCACATTTAATTTTAGGCAATGCAAAGCAGAGCAACACCGTGCGCTTATTTTTACGTACAGTTTGCTTTGGTTTGCCTGACAAAAAAGTGGTGGCTGCCGTTATTCAAGATACATCGGTACACAGGACTGGGACTGGGGGTATCCATTGTGACAACCACCTCACCTTTGTTTGAATTTTTACTACACGGCGCTATTCGCACCTATAGTTACTTTACCATCTGGGAACGGATTAGTCAACGGTAAATTCCGGCAATTTGAGAAAAAATTCAAACATACCAAAAGACTCCCGGCAACTGGCGGGTCGATGCAGGCATCGGCCCCTACAGTGTACCGGGAGTTTCTCTGTGTATTATTTGCGCTTCTTTACTGCCGTCACGCCCAGGCCCAGCAGGGCGGCCAGTGAGACAACAGCCAGTGCGGCAACGGGCATTTCGTCGCCGGTCTGGGGGATGGCGCTCAGCGCCTTGGCGGACTGCACAGCACCTGCCGCACCGGCTGCGCCCGTGTTGTCAACGGCAGCGGTGGGCGTGCCCTTCACGTTTGCATAGGCACTCAGGTCCTGGGTCGTCACTGCGCCGCAGTGGTCGCAGGCGTAGCCGCCCTCAGTGGCCGTCCAGTTATGGTAGCCGCAGGCCGTGCAGGTAAAGTAAACCGCCGCGTGCCCAGACTGCACCTGCGGAGTTGCCGTGGGGGCAGGGGCTGACGTGTTGCTCTCGCTGGAAGCGGTGCTCGTTTGAACCGGGGCAACCAGCGCAGGAATGCTCTCGGTGCGGGTCGCGCCGCAGACCGTGCAGGTGTAGGTCTTCACGCCCTCCTGGCCGACGGCGGGGGCGGTGGTAACTTTGCCTTCATCGTAGCTGTGGCCCAGAGCGGGCAGGCTCTCGACTGCCACGGCACTGCAGCGGGTGCAGGTCAGGGTCTTGTAACCGTCCTCGGTGCAGGTGGCCGCTTTCGTCTCGGTCACGGCAAAGTCGTGGCCCAGGGCGGAGAGTTTCTCCTCTTTCGTCGCACCGCAGGTCTTGCAGATGTAGGTCTTCACGCCCTCGGTCTCACAGCCGGGTTTGGTCGTCACAGTGCCGTCATCCCATGTGTGGCCGGTGGCGGGGATGACCTCATCCCCCATATCCGTGTCACAGACCTTGCAGACGTAGTGACGTATGCCGTCTTCCAGACAGGTAGCCGCCTTGGTGACAGTGCCGTCGTCGCGGATATGCTCGCCGGTGGCGGAGATCTTCTCAGCCTTGGTCGCGCCGCAGATTTTGCAGGTGTAAGTCTTTTCGCCCTCCTCGGCGCAGGTGGCGGCCTTCGTCACTTTACCCTCGTCCCAGGTGTGCTCGCCGGTGGCGGCCACAGTCTCGATACGGATCGCGCTGCAGAGGGTGCAGGTATAGGTCTTCTCCCCCTCATGGATGCAGTCGGGTGCCTTCGTGATCTCGCCGTCGTTCCACACATGGTTCGTCGTCTTCTCGATACTTTCTTCCTTCGTTTCTCCGCAGATCGTGCAGGTATAGGTGCGCACGCCTTCCTCGGCACAGGTAGGTTCACGGGTCACAGTGCCTTCGTCCCAGACGTGGTCACCCAGGGCAGGGATGCTCTCGGTCTTGGTCGCGCCGCATTCAGTGCAGGTGAAGGTCTTCACGCCGGGTTGATCCTTGTCTGCCTGGGTCGTGACTTTACCATCGTCCCAGGCGTGGTCGACCATCGGCACATCTTCGGTCTCGGTTGCACTGCAGACGGTGCAGGTGCGGGTCTTTCTGCCCTTGGCAGAGCAGGTCGGGGCCAGGGTTTCCTCCCAGTTGCCCCAGATATGTTCGCCGGTGGGGTTGATCGGCTCGGTGCCCAGATCAGCGCCGCAGACTTTGCAGGTGAACTTCTTCACGCCCGGCTCGCCGCAGGTGGGTGCAGTGACAATGGTACCGTCGTCGCGGGTGTGCTCACCAGTGGCAGGGATTTCGACGACTTTTTTCTCGTCGCAGCCTTCCACGGTGCAGGTGTAGGTCTTTTCTCCCTTCTCGCCGCAGGTAGCGGGCTTTGTTACAGTGCCCTCATCCCAGACGTGCTCGTGGCTCACGGTCAGAACAATCGGTTCACTGCTCTTCCAGTCGATTTCGACCATAGAATCGTTGTAGGAAGACTCCGGCACGGAGTTGATGTTGATCGTGCTCTCGCCGAACTCGGCGTCGTCACGCACTTTGAACTTCAGGCGGGCCAGCTTGCCATCGCCAAAAATATCCTTGCCGGGCTCCCAGTCCAGCTTTGCACCGCTCACGCGGTCGGGCGCATAAAGGGACGAGGTAATAAGGGTACCGTTCTCTACGTCCACAAACTCAAACACTTTTTCGTTAAACACTACGGCAACCTGCATTAGGCAGATGCCGGGGTTATTGTCAAGGCTGACTGTGACATAGAATGTGTCGCCACGCTTGAGTGCGTCATTGTCGGCCTCCGCTATAATGGTCGGCGTGCCTGCTGCCGAGACTGACAGCGCCAGCGCCAGACTCAGGGCCAGCGCTGTCAGCAGGGAAAACAATTTCTTCATGGGTGGTTACTCCTTTTTCACTTGATATCGGTCAGCATGTGGCGCAGGGCAATACGGTCTGCACCGTTGACCTTGCCGTCCTGGTTCACGTCGGCAGCGGCCAGGCTGATGGCGATGGAATCCTTGCTCGTCAGGTACTTGCGCAGGGCAATGCGGTCTGCGCCGTTGACTTTGCCGTCATTATTCACATCGCCTACGATAATGTTGTTGACCTGCACGGTCACAGGTGCGCTGCTCTGCCAGTCGACTTCATCCATCTCGTCGCTGAAGGAAGATTCCGGCACGGCGTTGACCTGGATGACAGTGTCGCCCTCGACGGCATCATCCAGTACCTTGAAGGTCAGCGTCACCAGTGTGCCGTCGCCGGTCACGTTGGCATTGTACTCCCAGTCCAAGATACCGCCGCTGACAAGGTTCGGCGTGTAGATCGTGCCCTCTGGGAAGACATCGCCGTTCGTCACGCCGGTCAGCTGCAGAATTTTCTCGTCAAAAGTGGGCTGAATCTGCATCAGGCTCATGCCGGGGTTGTTCTTGACATTGACAATCACAATCAGTTCGCCGCCGATGCGGGCCGTCTGCGGGGCCGATGCCACGATCTGGGGCAGGTCGTCCCGCGCCTTGGACCAGTGGGCATAGATCGTATGGTCGGTGGTCGCGGTCACAACCGTTGTGCCTTCCACCTTCGTGCCGCCTTCCGGCTCGGTGTACCAGCCCTCGAAGGTGTGGCCCTCCCAGGCGGGGACCTTCATTTCGCTGTATTGGCCGTAGGTGGAACCATAAGAGACAGCATCTCTCTCCTGGAAACCATCATAGGAAGGTGCGCCGTTTAGGTCAAAGTTGACCCACATGGTGACCGGCTGCCATCTTGCGTACAGCGTGTGATCGCAGTATTGCGTCACCGTGGTTTCATTGGTGCACACCGGGCCGTTGCGGGACTCGCTCCAACCTTCAAAATAGTATCCATATCGTGTCGGTGTCGGCATAGAGCCATAGGGTTGGTTGTAGGTGACCGTCTTGCTGGCCTGGTCCACTGTACCACCATTGGCATCAAACTTGATTGTATACTGGTTGGCCTTCCAATGGGCATACAGCGTCAAGTCACCGTCGTACAAATAGGTGTTGTCCAGCCAGTATGTGCCGTCGTTCACAACGTAACCGTCACTGTTATATACCTGGGTGCCGCCGTCTGCCGCCGTGTACCAGCCCTCAAAGCTATAGCCGTTGCAACCCGGCAGGTTCCACGCCATATCGTAATAGTCAGTGGAACCACAGGTGAGTGTTACAGAAGCTGTATTCACATAGCCGCCGCAGGTGTCCAGCGTCATCGTATGTGTGACCTTTGCAGGCGAGACAAATCGCATAGCAACGCAGCCCTGTATGCCATTATAGCTGGTGTGGCCCCAGTTGCCGCTCACACCGCTGGGGCCGCTGGCTTTGGTGATGTACAGCAGTGTGCCGTCAGGGATTTCGGCTAAGTCAGCCGAACTGCCGCCGTGCCCGGCACGTAGCATCAGGGTATCGCCCGCCGTAACGCTATAGTAACCGGCATAGTCCGTCGAGCAGGTATCCGTATCAGTGACCGTTCCCTCCTGAGAAACGCCCAGGTACACAAAGCCCAGGAATGCGCCGCCGCGTGCGGATTTCAGCTTGGAGACGCTCATTGTAGCAATGCGGCAGTAGCCGTAATCTCTGTAGGCCGCTGCATTGTAGCCGCCCTCACTGATAGTGGCAGTGTCGCCGTCGATGCGTTCCACGATTGCCACATGGTTCTCATAGCAGGCGATGGCCTTCGCCTTGGCGTCTTGGCCCTTGGTATAGCCAAGAGACGACGCATTGCGCCACCAGTTTGTACCGGCACGGATGGTACTGCCCTTGCCAGTAAGCTGATTGACACGGGCAGAGGCAAACCATGCGCACCCCGCCGCACCATACGCATTGCCGCCGTAGGCATACCCCGCAAAGGTGGTGTAGGGTGCGGCATTGATATCAATGCTGATGCCGTTCGTACCGTTTCCGTAAATGCCGTTTGCCGCAGCCGCATACACAGTTACACCGCCCAGCGGCATAGTGCAGAATAAAACGCATAGCGCCGCTATGGCCGCCGCAAATTTCTTGATCCATCGTTTCACATGCAACAACCCCTGTTCTTTACCGTCCGCGCGGTGGCGGCCTGCACCCCGCAGGTACTTATCAACCGCCGCACATAGTTTTTGACTGTATGGTCATTATAGTAAATATCTTTACTAAAGTCAAGTAGAATAAATCCCTTGTGTTACCATAATCTAATAGAAAATTGCCGTTTTACAGAGGGAATTTGCATGGACTACATCCGCCGTATGCGCGACTTGCGGGAGGACGCCGACCTGACTCAGGCGCAAGTCGCCGCAAAACTTGGTACATCACAAACAATGTACGCCCGCTATGAGCGCGGGGCCAATGAACTGCCAATTCACCATCTTATCACGTTGTGTGAGCTGTATCACGTTTCCAGCGATTATTTTCTGGGACTGAACGATGAAATCAAAAAGCAATGAGCCTTGACCCAAAATCAACGCTCATTGCTTTTTATTTTGCACGTCTCTGCCACCTGTGATATACTAGGGTACATTCCCACAACAGCTCACAGGAGGCATTGTGTAGACGTCGCTGCGCAGAAGATTACTTTTGCTTAAAGCATTGCATCACTTTTGGGCCGCACCCGGCGGGGCGTCGAGGTCGCCGTCCCCTACGAATATGCGGTAACACAAATAAAAAGCCGACTCCCGGCAGGCTGGCGGGTCGATGCAGGCATCGGCCCCTACAGCTTGTCGGGAGTCGGCAGTTCTTTTATTTTACGGCAGGGCTTACGCCATCAGTTCCTTGACGGTGGCGGCCAGCTTCTCGTCCTTGCAGGCGGGGAAGAAGTTCTCGGCGAAGTGCTCACCGGCGAAGGCGCCCTTGACGAGGTCGCGGTCCAGATCCTTCAGGATGTCGGACAGGTCGCGGAAAGCAATGGCGCGCACGCCGTCCAGGATCTTCTTGTTGCGCTGCTCGGGGACAACGCGCTCCTTGGGGTAGCCCTGGCCGTGGCCGAAGCCGAACAGCTTCTCGAAGATGTACTCGAGGTTCAGCTCACCGCCCCAGCCGAAGCCCTTGGCGAAGGGCAGGGCCACCGCGTTGCCGTCGTTGACGTGGGCAAAGGTGTAAGCGTCAACGGGGTCCTCGACGTGGCCGCAGATGACGCCGGGGAAGCTGTTCAGGGCCAGCATAGCGCCCTCACCGGTGCCGCAGCCGGTGATGACGTAGTCCGCAGCGCCGGAGTTCAGCAGCACAGCGGCCAGGATGCCGTTCTGAACGTAGGTCAGCTGGGCGGCATCGTCGGCGGCATACATGCCGTAGTTGACGACCTCATGGCCCATCGGCTCGACGACCTTGCGCAGGGTGGCCTCGATCAGGGCGTTCTTGGCGGCCTGGCTGTTCTCATTGATCAGAGCGATTTTCATAATGTTTTTTCTCCTTTTATCGTCAAATTCACATTACAAGCTGACGGAAATACGTGGTGTTGATGCTCTTGTCGAGCTTGGCCATCTTGGCAATGCAGCCGTCCAGCGTATGGGCCACATCGTCCAGGCTGTGCCAGTTGGCGGCCTGCGGCTTGACCTCCTCCTCGAGCCAGGGGGCCACGTCGGTGTGGGAGCAGGCACCCTCGATGAGGTAGGCGCCCTTGCGGGCGGCCTGGGTCTGCGGCTCATAGCCGTCAACACTGCCCATCATCGTCATGGTGAACACGCCCTTGCGGTTGCGTCCACCCACGATGAGCCGCACGCCCACCGGCTGCACCGAGACCGTGGCGGCCTTCTCGCGCAGGATCTTGACGACCTTCTCCAGCGTCAGGTACTGGGTCTGGTACTCGTCCACCGCGTTGATGATCTGCACGGCGGCCAGCGTGTCGCCCGCAAAACCGACCACGACGTTGCGGTTGATCTTGCGGACCTTGGGCAGGTCGTTTTTGAGGATCTGGGGCTTTTCGCCGGTGATGGGTTCCTCGACATAGCGGCCATCGCTGACCATGGCGCAGAAGGTATCACCGCATACTGCTAAAATCGCACTCATTGTTTTTCGTCCTTTGTTTTTTAATGGTACGTCTATTGTAGCACGAAATGCCGCGGGGTGCAAGGCACGCTTGACATGGCCGCGGCAGTGGGGTATAATAACTATAGAAAAGGCGCTGCGACAAGCGGTTGGCCCTTTCAGGTGAAAGTTAAAAGCTCAAACTAATAACCGTCACCGGCCAGGGTGGCGGTTTTCGCTTTTCACCTTGATGGTAAATACCAGTCCAAAAATATGGAACGTCAAAGTAATCGGCATTGCTCTCACCTCCTTCCGGAAGTGAGGACCAAAACCGCCTGCCGTTGTTTGCAGTGCCCTGCCGCTTTTCAGCGGCAACTACAGAATATCACAAATTCTTCTCTATTTCAACAAAAATCTCCTGCGCAGGCCTTGCGTCCGTGCAGGAGATTTTTTCAGTTTTTATACAGCCGCTTCCGGCTCTGCTTCTTCACTGAAAGCTGCTTCTTCCTCCGGTTCGTTTTCTTCGTCCAGCAGATACTGCACTTCGACCTGCCGTTCCATCTCATCCGCGGTCCAGTCCAGCTGCACCGTGCCGTCCAGTTCCAGCGTGTACTGTTCCACACGCTGCAGAGTACCGGAATCCAGGCTCTGGCCCGGGTCGTTGTCCGGCGACCACACGATGCGCAGTTCATCCGGCTGCAGGGTGCCAGCCCGCACCGTACCGGCCACGCTGCGGCAGTCCTGCGCAAAGGCTCCGGTGCTGTCGTAGGGGCCATACAGCATTACGGTCAGGCTCAGGTGCCCGTCACTTGGCTGCAGCTCCTGCAGGTCATCCACGCTGTTGGCGTAAAGATACAGGTCGGTGTACACATCCCGCAGGCGGAGGTCCGGGTTTTCCTTCCGGAGGGCCTCATACACCTGTGTGGTGTACGCCTTGCTCAGCTTCATCTCGTTCTGTCCGCGGGCAGGGTCGATCTCGCTCCACACCATGGGCAGAAAGCTCAGGCACATACAAACTGCGATGAGCCCCAGACAGACCAGCACCGAGACAAAATCATACTTCCAGCGGCCCGGCCGGGCGGCGAAGAACAGCACCTCACATCCCAGCAGCACCAGGGCTGCCGCCGGGGCAATGCGCACCACCAGCTGCCAGTCAAAGCCCGGCACAAAGTAATAACACAGGAAGAAGATGCCCGCTGCAATCAGGCAGGCGCCCAGCGTCAGGCTGCCCACCCGGCGGTGGGGGGCGTCCTGCAGCTTTGCAGCTTCCGGCCGGGTTTCCGGCTCCGTCGCTGCCGTCTTATTCAGTTCGTCCATCGTCGCCCTCCGCATTCTCCGGCTGTTCCGGCTCTTCGGGGTCCTCCGGGGTCACCGGGTCGCCCAGCAGAGCGCTGAGCTTCGGCATGGCAAAGTCTGCGGTTTCCTCCGGGGCTTCCGGTGCATCGGCTTCGGCTGCGGTGTACTCGCGGAAGTCCTCGTCCTCCGGTTCTTCTACCTTTTTGCGGTGCACCTTTTTGCCCTTGGGGCCGCGCACCAGCCACACGCCGCACACGATGAGTGCCACGCACACCACCACTTCCGGCAGTTCATCCAGCATCAGATAGAAGGCGCGGAACACAGGGTTGTTCTGGCCCCAGCGCCACATCACATCGCCGAACACCCGCATGATGACGTTCTCGTAGGCCACCAGGCCGCCCAGGGCAATGAGGCCCCAGCCCAGCAGCTTGTGGCTGTCCATCATGAAGTCCTGCATCCGCTTGTCTTTCCAGTTGATGTGCACCAGATAGTCGTCTGCCGGAGCATTCTCCGCGATGATCTGGGCGCGGAGGTTGAAGGTATCGAAAAAGCTGTACATATACACCACGATGCAGCCGACTACCAGCGCATCCAGCCCCGTGGCGCTGCCTACGATAATAAACAGGCAGAACATGGTGATGAGCGAGAGTCCCCGCTTCATATAGCCCTGATACATCTGGCCCGCGCCGGGGATGCAGGCAAACAGCAGGGTCAGGATTCCGTTTTTCTTCATAGTCGATTCCCTCATTTCTTCTGGTTGGAAACGGCAGCGTCAGGCTCTGCCGCAGATTCGTTCTTGCCGAACAGCAGGCTGTCCAGCGTGCCGGTCAGCTTCTGGGACAAGGTGGGCACAGGCTCTTTGTCCTGCACCGGCTTGCCCAGCTGTTCCGGCTGGGTAGGGGTCCGCTGGTCATCCTGCACCGGCTGGCCCAGCATCGGCAGCTGGTCTGGCTGGGTCTGGCTGGTGGAGGGCATCCAGGTCTTAAGGTCCCGGGTGCCTTCCAGGATCTGGGTCACAGTGCCGCTGCGCCACAGGGTCAGAGCCAGCACTGCCGCCACGGCGGCCACAGCGGCCCGGCCCCAGGTGTTCTGCATCAGCCGCACCCAGATGGTGCCCATCACAGCCCCGCGGGCGGAGCGCGGCGGCTCTTCCAATACATCGGCGGTGAGCAGGGCTGTGTACCGGTCCATGCACTTGTCGCAGTAGGACAGGTGCTCGGCGGCTTCCAGCCTGCCCAGCTCGTCCAGCTGCCCGCCGATGACGGCGTGCAGCCCTTCCTCGGTCAGGCATCCGTTCTGATCAAACAGTTCCATGTACGCTCCTCCCTTCCTGTTGTTCCCGGATCTGCTGTACCAGCATCTTTTTGGCCCGGTAGATCTGCGCGTTCACGGTTTTTTCCGGGCGGCCGCACAGACGTGCCGCCTCGGCCATGGTGTGCTGTTCCAGCAGCACCAGACGGCAGGGTGTCTTGTAGGGCTCCCGCAGATCCAGGATCATGCGGGTGAGCTCTTCCGCTCCCAGCGTGTCCAGCACCTGCTGTTCCGGCTCCAGGCCGGGCGGTGCCCCCTCCAGCGCCAGCACCTCGTCGCCCGGCGTGTTCACCCGGCGCACCCATGCGCTGCGTAAGTAATCCTTGGCTTTGTTGGCCGCAATGCGGGCCAGCCATTGCTTTTCAAAGCCGGGCGGACAGCGGTCGATGGCCCGCCATGCCGCCAGAAAGGTCTCCTGGGTCAGATCCTGCGCATCCCCCACGTCCGGCACCAGCTGGTGGCAGACCGTGTAGACCAGAGACTGATATTTTTGCACCATCGCGCTGAATTCCAGTGTTGTCAACGACCTGCTCATCCTCCTTTCCGGCTGTGGAGGGCGGTGCTCTGCACGGCCCTTCTGTTGATTCAAACGAGACAGCCGCCGCATTCCCTGCACAAACCGCAGATTTTTTTTGCAAAAAGTTTGTGTTTTGCCCGTTCCATGCTACAATGTGGTTATAGTATAGCACGAAAGGAGCCTTACCGCCATGCCTTCCACCACCCGTCAGGCCCTTCTGCAGGCACTGAGTGCCGCCGGGGGTGCCTATATCTCCGGCCAGCAGCTGGCCGGACAGCTGGGCGTGAGCCGCGCCGCCGTCCACAAGGCGGCTGCCGCCCTCACCGCACAGGGTTACGCACTGGAAGCCGTCTCCCGCCGGGGGTATCGGCTGCTGGGCGGCGACCCCTTCTGTGCCGAGGCCGTGGGCCCCTACCCCGCCCCGGTGCAGGTGTACGACACGCTGGAAAGCTCCAACCGGACGGCCAAGCTGCTGGCGCTGGACGGTGCGCCCCACGGCACGCTGGTGCTCACAGCCCACCAGAGCGCAGGCCGGGGACGGTTGGGCCGTGTATTTGAAAGCCCGGCCGGGAAGGGCGTGTACCTCTCGGTACTGCTGCGCCCGGCGGTCCCGGCGGCCAGCGCCCAGACGGCCACCATCGGGGCCGCCGTGGCGGTGTGCCGGGCGGTACAGGAGCTGTGCGGGCTGGAACTAGGCATCAAGTGGGTCAACGACCTGTATTATCAGGGCAAAAAGGTGTGCGGCATCCTCACCGAAGCCGGCACCGACCTGGAGAGCGGGCGGCTGGAGTGGCTGGTGGTGGGCATCGGCCTGAACCTGACCGCTACCGCCGCCGACTGGCCCCCGGAGCTGGCCGAAAAGGCCGGCAGCCTGTACCCGGGCGGCCCCGCCCCCGTGAGCCGGGCCGCGCTGGCCGGGGTCATCGCCCGGCAGCTGCTGGCCCTCTGCCCCGCCTTTGACTGTCTGGACGAGTACCGCGCCCGCTGCTTTGTGCCCGGCCACTGGGTGACCGTGTGCACCGGCACCGAGACCTACGCCGCAAAGGCCCTTGCCATCGACGAGGAAGGGCGGCTGGTGGTCCAGCGGGAGAACGGCCGCCCGCAGGCATTACGCTGCGGCGAGGTGACCACCCGCCCGGCCCGGACCGAATAAGATGCAAAAAAGCAGCCTTCCCGGAATGGTTCCGGTAAGGCTGCTTTTGCCTTTTGTTTATACTTCGTCCAGTGCCTGGGCTTCCAGCACCGGGATGTCCTCGGCTTCCAGCACCCGGCGCAGGATGCCGGGCAGGCCGGCCTTCGGCACTTTGTTCTCGATGCAAAGGGTGATCACCCCGTTCAGGGTGGAGGCTTCCACGCACAGGGAGCCGCCCTCCGGCGGCACCCACACGCCAAAGTCAGTGATGTACTGCGCCAGCTCCGGCGTGTTCGGCATGAGGGGATTGCCCAGATAGCTGAACCAGAAATCCGCCGGGATGCCGCTGATGTACTCGCCCATCTGGAACACACGCTGCTTGATCCGCAGAGGGGCCTTTTGCTGATCTACCTTGTAGACCCAGCCCATCTGGTCGGCCATCTTGCGGCGCTTGCGCTCCGCCGTCAGGCTGTCCTTCACGGCACTGTCCATCTGCTGCACGAACTCTTCCAGCCGGACGCCCTCGTGCAGGGTCACTCCGTCCTGGAAGGAACACACGCAGTTGTACCGTGCGTTGGGGGCACCCATGGCGTCCCGCGTGTCGGCGGAATAGGAATACTGGATGGTGTCCTTGCCCAGATACTCTCCCAGCGCGATGCACAGCAGGCCCATGAGGGCGCAGAAGGGCTTGACGCCATTCTGCACGCCTTTGGCCACCAGATCCTTTTTGGCGAACCGGATTCGGATGCGGTGCATGGGCTCCTCGCAGGTCTCCACCACCTCCCGCTGCATCGTAGTCTCGTCCATGACCTGCAGCGGGTACTGCTCCACCAGCTTTGCGATGTCGTAGGCCGGGCTGCAGGGGATGGGCGGGTTTGCAAAGGCGGTACCGTAGCGCAGGTTACAGTACAGCTCCAGGATGCGGGTGAGGAAGGGCGATACCCCGTGGCCGTCCGCGATGAAGTGGAACCAGTCAAAGTACACGACGTTCTGTGCGCAGTGCACGGCAAAGAAGTAGCCATTCGTCTGTTCCGGCATCTCCCGCATCACGCTGTCCGGGTACACCAGACAGGGCTCCGAGTTCGGTTCCAGAAAGGCTTTGCGCTTTTCCCACACCAGCCGCACCCGGTAATAGGGTGCAGCTTCCAGCGCGGCATCCAGCGCTTGTTGCAGCAGGGCCGGGTCCACCGGGTCCTGCAGGGTACACTGATACCGGGGGCACACTTTTTCCCGGCGGAAATAGTACATGATGCCCTGAAAGACATACTCCGCCGAACGCTGTGCTGCTTCCATCGGCTCACCCGGCATTGGCTGCCAGATAATCGGCCAGGTCACTGATGGTGACGAAGTTGCGCAGCTCCTTTTCCGGGATGCGCAGGCCAAAGGTCTCTTCCAGGTCGGCCACGATGGTCAGGATCTCCATCGAGGACAGATCCAGGTCGTCCATCAGGACGCTGTTCTCGTTGACATCCTCCGGCGCGATCTCTGCCACATCCTCCAGGATGGCCAGGATCTGGGACATGATTTCTGCTCGTTCCATAGAAATGTTCTTCCTTTCCGTGACGGATTTTGGGTGTGCCGATCAGGATCAGCACGGTTCTGCCCTCAGTATAGCACAACCCCTATGGGTTTGCCCAGTTTTTTTGCAGAGTATGCGGCACAAACCGCAAAATCAGGGCTGCAGGCCTCAGCGCATCAGCTTGCCCATGGCGTTGCGGGGCAGGGGCTGGGCAGAGAACTCCACTGCGCTCATGCGCTTGTACAGGGGCAGGGTGCGGTTGGTTTCGGTGATAAAGTCCCGCACCGCCTGCTGGTCGGCTTCCTCGCAGTAGACCACAGCGCAGATCTTCTTGCCCTTTTCCTTTACCAGGCATTCCTTCACGGCAGGGCATTTTTCCAACAGGCCCTCCAGCTCTTCGGGGCTGACGTTCTCGCCGCTGTCCAGAATGATCACGTTCTTCTTGCGGCCGGTGAGGAAGTAATAGCCGTCCTCGTCCACCCGGGCCAGGTCTCCGGTGTGGAACCAGCCCTCGGCGTCGATGACTTCGGCGGTGCCCTTGGGGTCCTTGTAGTAGCCCAGCATCACATCGCCGCCGCGCATGCAGATCTCGCCGTTGTCCAGCTTGATCTCGCAGTGGCCGTCCGGCTTGCCGATGGCACCGATGTGCTTTGCGTCGTGGGCAAAGTTGATCAGGCCGCCGCCGGTGGTCTCGGTGCTGCCGTAGAGCTGAGCAATGAACATGCCGTGCTCGGACAGATCCATCAGGATCTGCGGCTCAAACATGGCGGACATGCAGTTCAGTGCCCACAGGTCGCCCAGTTTGCTCTTTTTGCCGGCCATCAGGTCGTGGTGAATGGACTGCACCAGCACCGGCACGGCGGCCATGGCCTGGCTGGGCATCCGCTTGAGATCCTTATAGAAGGACCTCAGGCTGCCCAGGTTCTGGGCCCAGCCCATCTCAGCCCAGGTGAACAGGCAGCCGAAGGCACCCAGATGGAACATGGGCAGCACGGTCAGGTGGCCCACCAGCATATCCGGGTCATGGGCGGCTTCCAGATAGGCCTGGCCCACGCTCAGGTGGTGGTCCATCACGGCAAAGAAGTTTGCCTCGCTCAGCATGACGCCCTTGCTGCGGCCGGTGGTGCCGGAGGTGAACATCAGCACCATCAAAGCCTTCGGGTCGATGCGGTTCACAAGCTCTGCAGGCTCGTAAGCCTTGTAGGCATCCATGGGGCGCAGCAGGCTGCCGTAAGCCGCCTGCATCTCCTCGTTGCAGCCGTAGTCATCGCCGTCGGTCAGGATGGCGGAAGGCTCCACCAGCTCCAGCTCCCGGTACAGCTCATCCCAGCTCTTGCGCTGGTTCATGGGCACGATGACGCCGCCCGCCATCATGACACCATAGCAGTTCACGGCGTAGTGGTAGCTGTTGTTGCTCCACACGCACACCCGCTTGCGCTGAATGTCCGGGATGGTGCTCAGGTAGTAGTTCACCGCGCGGCGGATGTCCTGCGCATACTCCCCGAAGTGCTTTTCCACCACCACATCCTGGTCGGCGTCGTACCAGCGGAAGGCCACCCGGTTCGCAAATCGCTGCTCCATGTTCAGCGTCAGCAGCTCATACAGATTTTTCGGTTCATGCAGTTCCATGATCGTTTCCCTCTCTATTCTTTAAAAAGCCAGTCTCACGACCATAACACCTTGTGGGAACTTTTCCCACCATGAGACCGGCTTTTTCCGCTAAGATTCAGGACCGCAGCAGCTTGCCGGCAGCGTTGCGGGGCAGGGGCTGGGCCGAGAACTCCACCACCATGTGCTTGTACAGGGGCAGGGTGCGGTTCACCTTGGTAACAAAGTCCCGCACAGCGTCCTGCTGGTCCGGGTCGCAGCAGACCACGGCGCAGATGCGCTGGTTCCGCTCGCAGACCATGCACTCCCGGATGGCAGCGCAGGGAACCAGCAGCTTTTCCAGCTCCTCGGGGCTCACATTCTCGCCGCTGCCCAGGATGATCACGTTCTTTTTGCGGCCGGTCAGGTACATATAGCCGTCCGGCTCCACCCGGGCAATGTCGCCGGTGTGGAACCAGCCCTCGGCGTCCAGCACCTCGGCGGTGGCCTCCGGGTCCTTGTAGTAGCCCAGCATCACCGGGTCACCACGCATGCACAGTTCCCCGTCCTCCAGCTTGTACTGACAGCTGTCGTCCACATGGCCCACGCTGGTCAGGTACTTTTCCTCCTGGGAGGAGTTCCAGGCACCGTCCCCGCAGGTCTCGGTAAGGCCGTACATCTGGGCGATGAAGAAGCCCCGGTCCATCAGGTCCTGGAGCACGGCAGGGTCGAACATGGCTGCGCCGCAGGTCAGCACACGCAGGCCGTTCAGACGCTCCCGTCTGCCCTTCATCACATCATTATAAATGCTCTTCAGCAGCACCGGCACCACCGCCATCACGTCGCTCCGCATGGCCCCCAGGTCCCGGTAGAAATATTTCAGGTCGTTGCACAGGTTCACGCAGTGGCCGGTGACGCTCCAGGATACCAGGCTGGTCATGGCCGAAATGTGGAACATGGGCAGGCAGGACAGAGAGCTGAACTCGTCGGTGTTCCAGCCGGTCTGGCTCCGCACGTCCTCAAAGGGGGTCAGGAAGGCAGGCATGGCGGTGAACAGGTTCTTCTGGGACAGCATAACGCCCTTGCTGCGGCCGGTGGTGCCGGAGGTGAACATGATAAAGGCCATCGCATTGAGGTCCGGCACCTCGGTGATCTCCATCGCAGGCTCAAAGGCGGTAAAGACATCCATGGGCACCAGACGGTCCCCGTACTCCTGGCCCAGGGCCGGCTCCCGGCTCAGGTATTCGCCGTCATGGAGCACGCACACCGGCTCCACCAGATCCAGCTCGTAGCGGATCTCGTCCCAGTTCTTGCCAGTGTTCAGGGGCACTGCCACAGCTCCGGCCAGCACTGCGCCGTACATACACATCATATAGTGGTAGCTGTTGCGGGCCAGGATGGCCACACGCTGTCCCAGGGGATTCGGGGTGCGGCTGCGCAAAAATGCCACGAATCGGCGCAGGTCTGCAGCGTACTGCCGGAAGGGCACCTCCACCACACCACCCTTGGCCTCATCATAATAACGGATGCCGATCCGGTCTGCGTAGATCGTTTCCAGATTGTTCAGGGACTGATACAACGAATGAACCATGTTAGCCTCCACGTCATTGTTTTTTACATTCCTGCAGCCGGGTCCACCCGGGCCAAGCCGCTTTTTCAATTGTGTTCAGTATACAATACCGCCGCTGGCAATTCAAGGCTTTTGCAACATTTAATTTCCATTTTTGGCAATTAAAACTTGCATATCTTGTTTTTTCCATCCGGCAGCCTGTGCCGTCTGCCCAGAAATTCGGCCCTTCTGTCGGGCTTTTTTATCGGTAAAGACAACAATTGCCACCCGGCGGTGGGCAATTCAAAATTGACAGTGTGCACAAAAAGCATTATACTAGCCTTATATCCTTATAAATGGATCATTTTTTACTGTATGCGCCTGTTGGTCACCTGTTTCCGGACGGCGCAAGGAAGGACCTTTTTCATGGAAGGCACCAGACCCAGCACCGTCAACTCCATCGGCATGTTCGACATGCTCAAGGGCGTGGGCATGATCACCATCGTGCTGGCCCACACCGCCGAACTCTACCCCATACAGATCTCCGGCGGGCTGTCGCTCACGGCGTTTTTCCCGTTCATCTATCGTGAGGCCCTGATGGCGGCCTTTTTCATTGCCAGCGGCTACGGTTTCCGCAAGCGCTCCATCGGCAAGTGCATCCAGCAGCAGCTCAGAGCGTTGCTCAAGCCCTACTGCATCACGGCGGTGTGCACTTCGCTCTTGCATCTGCTGTGCCACTACATGGCGTTCCATTACTTCCCCAGCAGCGTCACCGAGACCCTCAAGGTGGCCGGCGGCTTTCTGCTGGGGCTGCCCCACACCACTACTTATGCCGGGCAGCAGTTCTTTTCCACCGGCCCCATGTGGTATCTGCTCTCGCTGCTGATCGGCTGGGTGCTGCTGGACGCCATCCTGAATATCTTCCCGGAGCAGTACATAAACTGGGCGGTGCTGGGTACCATGCTGTTAGGCTGGGGCATCTGCATCACCTGGGAGGCTCCTTTTTGCATCGGCCAGGGCATGGTCACTGTTCCGGCTCTGTATGTGGGTTACCTTGCCAAGAAGTATAAGATCTTTGAACAGCCTCTCTCGCCCCGTCTGCGCGGCGGGATGATCGCGGCGGCTCTGGCCGTGGCCGCACTGGTGCTTCTTACCAAGAGCACCGACTGCGTCTCGATGGCCGAGTGGACCCTCGGCCCCGTGAGCATCCTGCTGGATGCTGTAACGGGCCTGGGCATCCTTTCCATCGTCATCTGGTTCCAGCGCAGGGTGGAAAACGTTGTCACCCACGCCATCCAGGCCATTGGCCGCCGTTCGCTGTTCATCTTCTGCGTCCACACCGTGGAGCTCACGGCCATTCCCTGGTATCTGATGCCCCAGAAGTTTGCGGCTCACCCGGTGCTGGGCATGGTGCTGCAGTTCACCCTTTCGCTGGGCTCCACCCTGCTCATCTGCGAGCTGCTGGTGCGCCGCCGGGACCTGAAGTTCTGGCTCACCTCCCGCCGGGAGCAGAAGGCGGCGGAAGCGCCCCGCCGGCGCAGCGCCCGCGCCGAAGCGCCTGAGCGTCATTTTGCGGCAAAACACTGATTTTTTGCAGAGGGTGCCCCCTCTGCTGAAGTGAAATAATATTATGAGGAGAATCCGGTTATGAACAACGCAGCTCCTGAGAACACTGCGGCTCTGCAGGAAAAGATCGCCGAGCTGGAACAGCAGCTCAAGCTTTCGGACGAAGGTGCTTCCCATCTGGCAGAGCGCTGCCTTTCCCTGGAACAGAAGGTGCAGTCCTACCTTGCGGCACACCCCCAGCGCGAGATGCATACTGACTCGCCCACTCTGCTGCAGCCGCTGCTCTATTATGATGCAGGCTTCGGCTTTTCGGAAAAGGACACCCTGACCGCACCCGACTGCACCACCGACGAGCTGACCGGTGCCGTGACCGCGACCTTTGAGCTGCCGGTGGCTGCACAGGCCCTGCGGTTCGACCCGGGTGAGCTGCCCTGCTGCATCACCAACCTGATCTTTTCAGATGACCGCATCATCTGCACACCCACCAACGGCCTGAACCTTTCCGGCGGCAGCACCCTGTTCCTGGGCGATGACCCCAACTACCGGCTGGAGGGCACCACCCACTACCCCGCCGGGATGAAGCTGGTGGTGAGCTACGGCTACTTCCCGCTGGAGACCCTGACGGACGAGCCTTTGTTCTGCGCCGTGCTGCAGGGCGTGCAGCAGCTCCAGCTGCGCAAGGACAGCGAAAAGCAGCATATCCAGCAGCTGGAGCAGAATGCCGCGGCCCAGCAGCAGATGCTGGCCGCCCTGCGGCAGGAGATCGCGCAGCTGTGCCAGAAAAACGCCGATCTGCAGGCCCGGAGCAATGCCTACGAGACCTCGCTGGAAAGCGTGTTTTCCAGTAAAAGCTGGAAGCTCACTGCTCCCATCCGCAGCCTGATGCGCCTGTTCCACCGTGGAAACTGAGAAGCGGAACGGAGGAACAGCCATGTATAACAATTACACCCCCCTGCAGCAGCGTCAGCTGGCCCTGCAGGAGTACAGCAACACCCAGAGCACCTATCTGCTGGTCTGCGCATCGGCCCGCAGCACGGCCCTGAAAGCCACCCTGACCGACCAGCTCCACCGCAAGTTCCGGCTGGTGGACCGGCTGGACGGGGAACTGACCGCAAGCGTGGACGGCGTGCTTCTGGCCGCTGAGGACGTAGAGCTGATGTCTACCGCCCTGATGTACTTTGCCAAAGCCCTGCAGGATGGGGCGGATTACGTCGTCTGCAATGCGGTGTTCGGTTTTGGCGGGGCAACTGCCCTCTATCAGAGCCAGCCGCTGCAGGCGCAAAACCGCTGCGCCGTGGTCAGCCGCGCCCTGCTGGAGCGCTGCCGCGCCGCCGCCCATGACCCCGAAAATGTGCCTGAGCTGCTGGCGCTGGCCGCGCAGCTCTGCACTAAGCCCACTCTCATCCCGCAGGCCCTGCTCCACTACGAGCGCGGCATCTGCGCCGAGGATGCGTTTTCGGCCCACGGCAAACGCGCCTTTATTATGAGCCATGTGCTGGATATGACCGGCGCGCCCATCGTGCTGGTGAGTGCCGTGCCGGTGCTGCGCAGCATGGGGTATGAGGTACTTGTGCTGGGCCCCAGTGACGGCGGCTCCCTGCATCTCTTCCTGGATGCCGGGGCCTCGGTCATCACCCGTTCGTCCTGCCGCAATGTCTCCGATGCCTGGGGCATGGCTCTCTGTGCCGACTTCGTCATCGTCAACACGGTGGTCATGGCCCGGGCTGTCCGTGCCCTGAGCGGCACCGCCGTACCGGTGCTGTGGTGGCTCCACGATGCCTTTGCGGGTTACCCCCACATTGCCCACCAGATCCCCACCCAGCTGGGGGAGAATGTCCGGGTCTACTCGGTGGGCAGCCACGCCGCCAATGCCATGCACGCCGTGCGGCCCGAGTTCGAGATCCGGCCGCTCATCTACGGCCTGCCTGATTACGCGGCAGAGAACTTTGTCCGCACCGATCTGGGCTACAACCGCGGCCGCCCGCTGTTTGCCACGGTGGGCTCCTTTGAGCGCCGCAAGGGTCACGATATCTTCTGCAAGGCCATCCGCCTGCTGCCGCCCGAGGTACGGGAGAAGGCCTCCTTCCTCTTTGTGGGCCAGGCCGCTGACAAGGAGATGATGGATTCCGTCCGCACCCTGACCGCAGACTACCCGGAAAACGTGTTCTACTGCAAGCGGCTCACCCGTGACGAGATCAAGAGCCTGATGGAGCAGTGCACCGGTTTGGTCTGTGCGTCCCGCGATGATCCCATGCCCACCTTTGTCACTGAGGGTCTGATCTTCGGCAAGCCGTCCATCGTATCGGAGCACACCGGCACCGCCGGGCTCATCTCCGAGGGGCGGAACGGCTTCGTTTACCACGACGACGACCCGCAGCAGCTGGCTGTCCTGCTGGAGCACGCCATTAAACACCCGGAAGAGCTGGCCTCCATGCGGACAGAATGCCGTAAAATGTACGAGCAGTATTATTCCAAGGAGGCTTTTGAGCAGACGCTCCGGGCTGCTGTGGAAGATCTGACAGCGAAAAAGTAACACAAAACCTCTCCGTCATTGCTTCGCAATGCCACTTCTCCTCATAGGAAAGCTGGCGAACGAAGTGAGCCGGAGAGGTTCTTTTTTATCATATCACACAAAGTGACGAGAAAAATTTTGTTTCAGTTCACAAAAGCAAGGCCCCGCTGTGTTATACTGCAAGCAGTATCGTGAAAGGAGCCTTGTCCCATGGAACAGACCAACACCCCCCAGCAGCCCTCCCGCAAAAAGGCGATCCTTTCTCTGCTGGTGCTGCTGGCGCTGAGATCGGTAGAGGTTTGCATCTTCA
>ENA-UEPW01000401-UEPW01000401.1-human-gut-metagenome-genome-assembly--contig:-NODE-401-length-32203-cov-11.992125_pt1 | contig 32203 bp, 30 predicted proteins | sample MGYA00242935_ERZ507936 | MGnify/ENA primary metagenome ERZ507936 (study PRJEB26167, sample SAMN06115469) | human gut metagenome | host: Homo sapiens | place: China:Chongqing | collected 2016-06-23... | reverse complement strand
GAAAAGGCTAATGACTAAAAAGGGATCATTAGCCTTTTTATTTTAATACACTATATAGAATCGCGGAGACGCTTACTCTTGATACTGGTAAATGTTCTCACTTATCGCATGAAAGTAAACAAAGCTCGCCCCAAAGACAGTTCAGCATTAGCAGCAATCAAAGTCCTGACACATTACAGCCCACTTGGATGTCTTGTATTGTTTTTTCCGGTCTGGCCTGCACTTATTGCGGCATCCTTATGGTACAAGTTCTACCAAAAACAACGTGTTATTTTGCAGAGTAAGACCTGCGACTCTTGCAAAGCTGTAGCTTTACAACTTTTACCCAATGAGCTTGCAACCCCTTTATTATCTGCTTCCGAACAAATGGAACACAAACTAGGTTCTGCTATCCACCGTATTTATCAATGTACTTCCTGCGGCTGGCTTTTACGGTATAAATCTATCACCATAAGCGAATATAGGATGTGTAATCAGTGCCATACCATTGCTTCCAAGCGTATCAGCCCGTGGAAAACAATTAAAGAGCCCACATATTCCGATGCCGGATTGGAGGTTGCCGACTATCTTTGCCTGATGTGCGGAGATAAAAAGCAGACAACACAGAAGATCCCCCGCAAGACACCCCCCAATAGTGACAGTTCTAGTAATAGTCACAGTAGTAGTGGCAGAAGCAGTAGTAGAAGTAGTAGCGGCAGTTTTGGTGGTGGACATAGCGGTGGCGGTGGAGCGTCAAGTAGTTTTTAAGATCAACTATCCATCCGAAGAAGTCGACTAACCAAATAAAGGACATGAAAACACATCTCACCTGAATATTTTCATAGAAAGATGGTTGTCCACTCCCTTATTCTAACTATTTTTGCATAGATAACCGAACATAAAAAAGTGAAATGAATATAGAAGAATTTAGAGAATATTGTCTGTCTTTTAAAGGAGTTCACGAGAAGATGCCTTTTCCCAATGTACCCGACCAATATAGCCGTGACGTTCTATGCTTTTATGTTGCGGACAAATGGTTTTGTTTCGTTAACATTGAGATTTTCGATTTTTGTTGCATCAAATGTAACCCTGACGAATCTGGAGAACTGCAAACTGAATATGCCGGTATAAAACCAGGCTGGCACATGAATAAGAAATATTGGATCAGCGTTTATTTCAATCAAGACGTATCTGATGATAAGATCAAAGAACTCGTAAACAAATCCTATGATATTGTAGTCAAAAGTCTGACAAAGAAAGAACGGGTTTCTGTTTGAGATTGCAAAAAGTCTTCCAGTGCTTTCAGGTCTTTTATTTCAAATATTCTTTCCATCGTTTTCATTTTCAGCTCCGATGTCTTGTGTTGGGAAATGTTTTACATTTTTCACAGCGTGCACTATTCAATTGCGCTCCCAGACAAGTTTTTTTTGCCGTGTATAGGTAGGACACCCACCACAAAACACGCCACATGCCGGGACACGACCATTATAAATTTTCATCATACAAGGCTTTTGGCCATCCAATAGTTAGTAAGAGACAGCTGATTAGCCCTGCGTTTTTGCTCTACTTCTACTATATACCCTCGCTTTTCAAAAAAATGGACGGGCTGTTATACTCACTTCAGAGGTAATCCGCGTAATCCCGGCTGCGACGGCATAACGTTCTATCTCATTCAACAATAGTGTAGCAACACCTTTGCCCTGAAAATCCTTATGAATAAACATTGAATGCAAATAGCCCTGAGGTGTAATGGATGAAAAACCGACGATTTCAGATTGCCGATTAACAGCAACAATAAAATAGTGAGTTTTTATCATACCCTCTATTTTAGAAGGATCATCTCCGCACGATGCCCAATCTTCAACCTCGGCCTGTGAATAGTCACGCCTGTTTATCACTAACACTGTGTTTCGATATAGAGACTGAATTTCCTCTATATCCGTATTTAAAGCTATCCTTATAGTAATCATATAATCCCTAATTATTCACAATTTTATCTCTTTCTCTTTTTCCACAACTGCCACGAATTGATTATATTCTGCCACAACACATACGAACCGGGAGCCACAGAAGACAATGGATTCAAATAGGTATGCGCCATCCAAATAGCCAGAATTGTATTCTTTTGTCCAAGTGCTTGCCCACCACTGATACGGTCATTATAAATCGAGCCGATTGTCTTCCCCAAAAAGAACTGCAAACAACAGGCAATCAGTGCTCCGACAGCAATCATGATTTCCGTAAAACCATCCGCCGGGTCATTGAGCAAAGAATACAATGTTTGCGCAGTTACGATAGCTAAAGATACAGCCCACAAATAAAAAGCAAGTTCATGATAACCCAATAACTTCTGATGTACTTTCGGCAAACACTTGCTCAACAACCAGGCAACCAAAAAAGGACAAATTAACAACGGAAATACCTTACCCAAAATAACAAGAAACGCCTCCCAAAAAGTGACATCAGGATGGACCTCCACCAAAGGAAAAAGAATGGGCACAGCAATAGCCGCTCCAATATTTGCTATCAATGTATAAGTAGTCAGACTGGCCGCACTCCCTCCCAACTTGGAAGTAATCACCGCAGCAGCCGTAGCCGTTGGACAAATAATGCAAACCATCACTCCTTCTGCTACAATTTTATCAAAGCGATAAAGCAACAGATAAGCAGCCAACGCTCCACCAATCTGAATCAATAACAACCACAAATGGAGAGGTTTTGGCTTCAAATCACGAGGAGATACCTTACAGAAGGTCAATAGCAACATCGTAAAAATAAGATAAGGAGTCAGGAAAGAAAGACTGATAAACAGCGGATAACCTATAGCACCTACCAGCATAGCAATAGGTAACGTCCAATTCTTCAAAAACTTAAGCATCGTCGTACATTTTAACTTCGAAGCACAAAGTAACGGAGATTTCAGGAAAAAAGCTATCATTAAACCGAAAAAAACACAAAACTTAATGGCAAATAATGAGTTTTCTACAAATTTCTACTACATTTGCACCGTATTATAGATATGAAACTGAATAGACCGTACATATTATACATATTCATTTGCCTCTGGCTGCTTTTTCTACCCTCATGTACTAACCACTTATGGGGGAAGGATTTTGTAGTAGTTATCGACGCAGGACATGGCGGACATGATCCGGGCGCCATCGGCAAAATCTCGAAAGAGAAAAATATCAATCTGAACGTTGCCCTGAAAGTGGGAAATCTGATTAAAAGGAATTGCGACGACGTCAAAGTGATTTACACTCGTAGCAAAGATGTATTCATCCCTTTGGACCGACGCGCAGAAATTGCCAACAACGCGAAGGCTGACCTCTTTATTTCCATTCACACCAATGCATTGGCTAACAACCGTACCGCAAAAGGTGCTTCAACCTGGACACTGGGTTTAGCCAAATCAGACGCTAATCTGGAAGTTGCCAAGCGAGAGAACTCCGTAATCCTCTACGAAAGTGACTACAAAACAAGATATGCCGGTTTCAACCCGAACTCTGCCGAGTCATATATTATATTTGAATTCATGCAAGATAAATACATGGAGCAGAGTGTACACCTAGCTTCACTGATGCAGAAACAATTTCGCCAAACTTGTAGAAGGGCAGACCGTGGAGTGCATCAAGCCGGATTCCTTGTCTTAAAAGCGAGTGCCATGCCGAGCATTCTGATAGAACTAGGATTTATCTCTACGCCCGAAGAGGAGCGCTATCTGAATTCCGAAGAAGGGGCCGGCACCATGGCAAAAGGCATCTACCGTGCTTTCTTAAATTATAAGAGAGAACATGAACTGCGCCTAACGGGAGTCAGCAAAACGATCGTCCCAACCGAACAGGAAGAAGACAATACCCCGGCAACTGCCCAAAAGGATACCGAAAGCGTGAACACAGCTCCCCAACAGGAAAAGCTATTGGCCGAAGCAAAAACAAAACCTGCCGCAACAGCAAAAACAGCACCGAAACGCCCAATTGTAGTAGAGAGTGCAACCAATGACAGTGAAATTACGTTTAAGATACAGATACTTACTTCTTCCAAACCTCTCGCCAAAAACGACAAACGGCTGAAAGGACTGAAAGAGGTAGATTATTATAAGGAAGGGGGAATATACAAATATACGTATGGAGCCTCCTCCGATTATAACAAGGTGTTGCGTACAAAGCGCACCATTACGGCACAATTCAAAGACGCCTTTATCATCGCTTTCCGAAACGGCGAGAAAATGAACGTCAATGAAGCGATTGCCGAATTCAAGAAAAGAAGAAATAAATAAAAAGATAAAATGAAGTACATTACAAAAGAAGTCAGAATAGGTATTGCAGGTATCGTTGCACTATGTGTGCTTATATACGGAATTAACTGGCTGAAAGGTATACACATGTTTCAACCGTCCAGCTATTTCTATGCCAAATTTGAAAACGTAAACGGACTCACCAAATCAAGCCCGGTATTTGCCGACGGTGTTCGTGTAGGTATCGTGCGTGACATCTATTATGATTATGCCAAACCCGGAAATGTAATTGTCGAAGTGGAACTGGACACGGAACTGCGGATTCCCAAAGGAAGTAGTGCCGAGCTTGTATCCGAACTTATGGGAGGCGTACGCATGAATATTCTTCTGGCAAACAACCCGCGCGAAAAATATGCCGTAGGAGATACAATCCCCGGCACACTGAACAACGGAATGATGGAAAGCGCGGCGAAACTGATCCCAAAGGTAGAAGAAATGCTTCCGAAACTGGATTCTATCCTCATCTCTCTGAACAATATATTAGGAGACAAGAGCATCCCTGCCACCCTGCACTCGATAGAGAAGACAACCGCCAACCTGGCAGTAGTCAGTTCGCAGGTAAAAGGGCTGATGAGTAATGACATACCTCAACTCACCAGTAAACTGAACACCATCGGAGACAACTTCGTTGTCATCAGCGGAAATTTGAAAGAAGTAGACTATGCAGCCACTTTCAAAAAAATAGACGAAACGCTGGCTAACGTAAAAATACTTACAGAAAAATTAAACAGCAAAGATAACACTATCGGACTGCTCTTCAACGACCCGACTTTATACAATAATCTGAATGCAACAACTGAAAATGCAGCCAGCTTATTAGAAGACCTGAAAGAGCATCCGAAACGGTACGTTCACTTCTCATTATTCGGCAAGAAAGACAAGTAGCAAATTATCGTTATATAGATTTTATCTAAATAACGAAGGGGTTTCAAAAGAAAGTAGATTGCTCTTCAAATGTCTATCTACAAACCGAAATAATATTCCCGTACAAACGTACAAAAGTGAGAAAAAAGGCTAAAATTATATATATAAGACATTAACATACAGATACTTACAAAACTGCAAGAGAGGGTAAACAGAGTGTGTCCGACAACAAACGCATAAGTCATTGAAAGTAAACACATTATTGTTAGCATGAAAAAAACAAGAAAAAATAGATTTGTTTTTTCCGAATAAGATTCCCAATTTTGCAAACGTAGAAGTTTTGCTTAATTAATAAATGTATTAAAAGTTACTATGATTGAATCAAATCATGTCGTACTTTGGAACCGCTGTCTCGACGTTATTAAAGACAATGTTCCCGAGACGACATATAATACTTGGTTTGCCCCTATTGTTCCGTTGAAATATGAGGACAAAACGTTGATCTTACAGATCCCGAGCCAGTTTTTCTATGAAATACTGGAAGAGAGATTCGTCGATCTTATACGTAAGACATTATATAAGGTCATTGGCGAAGGAACCAAGTTGATGTACAATGTCATGGTGGACAAGACTTCGATTCCGAATCAAACCGTGAATCTCGAAGCAAGCAATCGTTCTACGGCTGTTACTCCCAAAAGCATAATCGGAGGAAACAAAGCTCCCAGCTTCCTACAGGCCCCTGCCGTTCAGGATTTGGACCCGCATTTGAATCCCAATTATAATTTTGAGAACTTCATTGAAGGATACAGCAATAAACTTTCAAGAAGTGTGGCGGAAGCCGTAGCACAAAAACCGGGAGGGACTGCTTTCAATCCGTTATTCCTTTATGGAGCATCCGGAGTAGGAAAGACGCACCTGGCAAACGCAATAGGCACGAAAATCAAAGAAATTTATCCAGAGAAAAGAGTATTGTACGTTTCGGCACATTTGTTCCAGGTACAATATACGGATTCTGTACGCAATAACACGACCAACGACTTTATTAATTTTTATCAGACGATTGATGTATTAATCATTGATGATATTCAGGAGTTTGCCGGTGTCACCAAGACTCAAAACAACTTCTTCCATATCTTCAATCATTTACACCAGAACGGCAAACAGCTTATATTAACTTCAGACCGTGCTCCTGTATTGTTGCAAGGTATTGAAGAACGCCTCCTGACCCGTTTCAAATGGGGTATGGTAGCCGAGCTTGAAAAGCCGACGGTAGAACTTCGCAAAAACATTCTACGCAACAAGATACACCGCGACGGATTACAATTCCCGCCGGAAGTGATCGATTATATTGCCGAAAATGTGAATGAAAGTGTACGCGATCTGGAAGGTATCGTCATTGCTATCATGGCTCGTTCCACTATTTTCAACAAAGAAATAGATTTGGATCTGGCACAACACATTGTACATGGCGTGGTTCATAACGAAACGAAAGCGGTTACCATCGATGATATCCTCAAAGTGGTATGCAAGCATTTTGATCTGGAACCGTCTGCCATACATACAAAATCCAGAAAAAGGGAAGTCGTTCAAGCACGACAGATTGCCATGTATCTAGCTAAAAACCACACAGACTTTTCAACTTCTAAGATAGGTAAGTTTATCGGTAACAAAGACCACGCAACGGTACTTCACGCCTGCAAAACCGTAAAAGGACAATTGGAGGTGGACAAAAGCTTTAGTGCAGAAGTACAGGAAATAGAATCGTTACTGAAAAAGAGAAACTGAAATTAAGTATTAAGTATTATCCATGCGGACAGGCTTTATTATGCGGTTTCGCACCAGGGTAATACTTAATACTTTATACTTAATACTTGAAAAATACTTAATACTTATTTCAAGAATCCTTGCTGGCGAAGTACTTTCAATAGGTTTTCGGACATAAATTCGTTATCTTTCTTTGTGTAACGCACGTCCGTAAAGACTTGAGCCAATGTTTCTTTTTTATTTTCTTCGATAAACTGCTTGTTTTCCGGCAATGATTCTTTGTAGGCATAGAGTTTATCTATTTCTTCCGGTGTATAGTCGTGATATTTTTCATCGTGCACGGCAGCTTCCAAAGGCAAACGGTCTACTTGTGCGGGAATACCGTCCGGATAGCCTACCGTTATTGTGGTGAGAGGGAATACCAGTTCGGGGAGTTGGAGGGTATCAATAATCATTTGTGGATTATAAGTGGTAGTTCCCAAATAACAAATGCCGAGTCCTGCTTCTTCCGCCAGCGTACAAAAAGTCTGCGCAACAAGCAAAGTATCCATAGACGCATTCATAAAAGACATTAAATTATCGTAGCCCGGCACAGCTTTCCGCTGTTCACACCATTTGCTGAAACGACGGAAATCAGCACAAAAAGTCAATACGACCGGAGCATTTTTTACCATCGGCTGATTGAAATGAGCAGGCGAAAGTTTCTCTTTCATTTCCGCATCACGGGTCACAATCACACTATAAAGTTGCATCCCACCCATCGTAGAAGCACGGAAAGAGGTTTCAAGCAAATCATTTAACAAAATCGAATTTATATCTTTAGGCAGATATTTCCGGATAGTTCTTCTGTTTTTTACGGTTTCAAACATATCTTTTTTTTGCAAAGATATAAAAAGAAAAAAATATTCCACCACACTAGCAGAATAGAATAGTTTTCTTTTTGGAGAACTTTAACCTTTGAACAAATTTCAATTTTATCTGTTTATCAAATACTTAGCATAAACAAATGGAAAACTTGCAACCTGTTAATAAATTAATTCATTTTTATTTTGATAGATGAAAAAACATTCTTAGCTTTGCGCCTACATTTGTTAACGATAAGTAAACTTCTACATATTACTTATTAAAAACGAGATTTAACACAAATTGAATCGTGGAAAAACAGATTTATTCTTACGACGAAGCCTATGAAGAATCTTTACGATATTTTCAAGGCGACGAGCTTGCTGCAAGGGTTTGGGTAAACAAATACGCAGTAAAGGATTCTTTCGGTAATATCTATGAAAAATCCCCGGAAGACATGCATTGGAGAATTGCAAATGAAGTGGCACGCGTAGAATCGAAATATCCGAATGCGTTGACAGCAAAAGAACTGTATGATTTACTGAATCACTTCAAGTACATCGTCCCCCAAGGTAGCCCGATGACAGGAATCGGTAACGACTACCAGGTTGCTTCACTATCCAACTGCTTCGTTATCGGAGTGGACGGTGCAGCCGACTCTTATGGCGCTATCATCAAAATCGACGAAGAACAGGTGCAACTAATGAAAAGACGCGGTGGTGTAGGTCACGACTTATCACACATCCGTCCGAAAGGTTCTCCCGTTAAAAACTCGGCGTTGACTTCAACCGGTCTTGTTCCATTCATGGAGCGCTATTCGAATTCCACTCGTGAAGTAGCTCAAGACGGACGTCGCGGTGCATTGATGTTGAGCGTGTCTATCAAGCATCCGGATTCGGAAGCATTCATTGATGCCAAGATGACCGAAGGTAAAGTGACCGGAGCAAACGTTTCTGTCAAGTTGGACGACGCTTTCATGCAGGCTGCCGTAGACGAAAAGCCGTATGTACAGCAATATCCTATCGACTCTGCCCAACCTACATTCACCAAGGAAATCGACGCTTCTACCTTGTGGAAGAAAATCGTTCACAATGCATGGAAATCGGCAGAACCGGGCGTTTTGTTCTGGGATACGATTATCCGTGAATCTGTGCCTGATTGTTATGCAGACCTAGGTTACAGAACGGTATCTACCAACCCATGCGGAGAAATTCCTCTATGTCCTTACGATTCTTGCCGCTTACTGGCTATCAATCTATATTCTTATGTGGTAAATCCGTTCAAACCGGATGCTTATTTTGATTTCGACCTGTTCCAAAAACACGTGGCTCTCGCTCAACGGATCATGGACGATATTATCGACCTCGAACTAGAGAAGATCGAACGTATCATGACCAAGATTGACGAAGATCCGGAAAACGAAGAAGTAAAACATGCGGAACGTGCACTTTGGGAGAAAATCTACAAGAAGAGCGGACAAGGTCGTCGTACCGGCGTAGGTATCACTGCAGAAGGTGATATGCTTGCTGCTTTAGGATTGCGCTACGGAACGGAAGAAGCAACGGAATTCTCTGAAAAAGTACACAAGACAGTAGCTCTCGGTGCCTATCGTTCTTCAGTGGAAATGGCCAAAGAACGCGGTGCCTTCGAAATATACAATAGCGAACGTGAACAGAACAATCCGTTCATCCAACGCCTGGCAGCAGCCGACCCGAAACTGTATGAGGACATGAAGAAATACGGTCGCCGCAACATTGCCTGTCTGACGATTGCTCCAACCGGAACGACCAGTTTGATGACGCAGACCACTTCGGGTATCGAGCCTGTATTCCTGCCTGTTTACAAACGTAGAAGAAAGGTAAACCCGAACGATACGAATGTGCATGTAGACTTTGTAGACGAAACAGGGGACGCATTTGAAGAATACATCGTATTCCATCATAAATTTGTTACCTGGATGGAAGCTAACGGATACGATCCGGCCAGACGTTACACCCAAGAAGAGATTGACGAACTGGTTGCCAAATCTCCTTATTACAAAGCGACTTCTAACGATGTCGACTGGTTGATGAAGGTGAAAATGCAGGGAAGAATCCAGAAATGGGTAGACCACTCTATCAGCGTAACCATCAATCTGCCGAACGATGTGGACGAGGATTTAGTAAACCGCCTGTATGTAGAAGCATGGAAATCCGGCTGTAAAGGTTGTACCGTATATCGTGACGGTTCACGCTCCGGAGTGCTGATCTCTACGAAATCGGATAAAGACAAGAAAGAAGGACTTCCTCCTTGCAAACCGCCTACGGTTGTAGAGGTACGTCCGAGAATATTGGAAGCAGACGTTGTCCGTTTCCAGAACAACAAGGAAAAATGGGTAGCTTTTGTCGGATTATTGGACGGACACCCCTATGAAATATTCACTGGTTTGCAAGATGACGACGAAGGTATCTTGCTGCCTAAGAGCGTAACTTGCGGACGTATCATCAAAAATGTGGATGAAGACGGTACCAAACGTTACGACTTCCAATTCGAGAACAAACGCGGATATAAGACGACCATTGAAGGATTGTCAGAGAAGTTCAACAAGGAATACTGGAACTATGCAAAATTGATTTCCGGCGTGCTTCGCTACCGGATGCCGATTGAACAGGTTATCAAACTGGTTGGCTCTCTGCAATTGAACAGTGAAAGTATCAACACTTGGAAAAACGGTGTAGAACGTGCATTGAAGAAGTATATTCAGGATGGAACGGAAGCCAAAGGTAAGAAGTGCCCGAACTGTGGCAACGAGACATTGGTTTATCAGGAAGGCTGTCTGATTTGTACTACTTGCGGCGCTTCCAGATGTGGATAATAGTCCTACGTATGTTAATTAATATATAAACAAAAGATTAAAAGGAGTCCGGTGCGGCTCCTTTTATTTTTTATTCAAAAAAATGTCTTATACTTGCAGTGTCTTACATATACAATCAAAATCTAATATATATGATTCTATCATTTAATATTGAATACCGCACCAATTGGGGAGAAGAAGTAAGGATTTCCGGCTTATTTCCGGAATCAATTCCTTTACACACCACCGATGGTATCTATTGGACGGCAGAACTTGAGCTTGAAGTCCCTCAAGAAGGGATGACTATCAATTATAGCTATCAGATAGAGCAAAACGGAATAGTTATCCGCAAGGAATGGGACAGTTTTTCGAGATCTATTTTCTTATCAGGTAGTTCCAGGAAGATATACAGAATCAATGATTGCTGGAAAAATATTCCGGAACAACTGTATCTTTATAGTTCTGCTTTTACAGAAGCCTTACTAGCACATCCTGAAAAAGAGAATATCCCGCAAAGATATAAGAAGGGACTGGTTATCAAGGCCTACGCCCCACGTATCAACAAAGATTATTGCCTGGCAATTTGTGGCAACCAGAAATCATTAGCTCACTGGGACCCGGAGAAAGCGGTGTTGATGAGTGATACCAATTTCCCGGAATGGCAGATAGAATTGGACGCCAGCAAACTAAAATATCCGCTGGAATATAAATTCATCCTCTACAACAAACAGGAAAAGAAAGCAGACTGCTGGGAGAAAAACCCTAACCGCTATCTGGCAGACCCGGAACTGAAAACCAACGAAACGCTCGTGATTTCCGACCGATATGTTTATTTCGACATCCCCGCATGGAAAGGGGCAGGAATCGCTATACCCGTATTTTCTTTAAAATCAGAGAAAAGTTTCGGAGTAGGTGATTTCGGCGACTTGAAACGTATGGTCGACTGGGCAGTAAATACTCGCCAGAAAGTTATTCAGATTTTACCGGTCAACGACACCACCATGACTCATGCATGGACGGACTCTTATCCTTATAACAGCATTTCTATTTATGCTTTCCATCCGATGTATGCGGATATCAGGCAAATGGGAACTCTGAAAGATAAAGAAGCGGCATCGAAATTCAACAAGAAGCAAAAGGAACTGAACAGCCTCCCTGCTATTGACTACGAAGCGGTCAACCAAACTAAATGGGAGTTTTTTAACTTACTGTTCCGACAGGAAGGAGAAAAGGTATTGGCTTCCAAAGGTTTCAAAGATTTCTTTGAAACGAACAAGGGATGGCTGCAACCTTATGCAGTCTTTAGTTATCTGCGCGATGCCTACAAAACGCCCAATTTCCGCCAATGGCCGAGACACTCTGTTTACCAAGCGGAAGATATAGAAAAAATGTGCCAACCGGGAACAGCAGATTATCCTCACATCTCGTTGTATTATTATATCCAGTATCATTTGCATCTGCAATTGTTGTCTGCAACCGAATATGCCCGCCAACACGGTGTCGTATTAAAGGGGGATATTCCGATTGGTATCAGCCGCAACAGCGTGGAAGCCTGGACAGAACCCCATTACTTCAATCTCGACGGACAAGCGGGTGCTCCGCCCGATGATTTCTCGATCAACGGGCAAAACTGGGGATTCCCCACATACAACTGGGATGTCATGGAAAAAGACGGATACCGCTGGTGGATGAAGCGTTTTCAGAAAATGGCGGAATACTTCGATGCTTACCGGATCGATCATATCCTCGGTTTCTTCCGTATTTGGGAAATACCAATGCACGCTGTACACGGATTGTTAGGCCAGTTTGATCCTTCTTTGCCGATGAGCCGGGAAGAAATCGAAAGTTATGGTCTAACGTTCCGTGATGAATATCTGCTACCATTCATCCATGAATCTTTCCTCGGACAGTTGTTCGGACCGCATACCCATTTAGTCAAACAGGACTTTCTTCAATTGATTGATGACTCCGGACTTTATCGGATGAAACCGGGATTCGAAACACAACGGGAGGTAGAACAATTCTTTGCTGGTAGAAATGATGAAGATAGTATCTGGATTCGGGAAGGGCTTTATTCATTAATCAGTAACGTCTTATTTGTTGCGGATAAGAAAGAGGAAGGTAAATACCACCCGCGTATCGGTGTGCAACGAGATTTCGTATTCCGGTCGCTGAACGAAGAAGAGAAAAATGCGTTTAACAGACTATACGACCAGTATTATTATCATCGGCACAACGAGTTCTGGTATCAACAAGCTATGAAGAAGTTACCTCAACTGACACAATCAACCCGCATGTTGGTTTGTGGAGAAGATTTGGGGATGATTCCTGCTTGTGTGTCGTCGGTGATGAATGATCTCCGGATTCTTAGTCTGGAAATTCAGCGGATGCCTAAGAATCCGATGTATGAATTCGGGCATTTAAATGAATATCCGTACCGGTCTGTCTGCACAATCTCCACTCACGATATGTCTACGTTGCGTGGCTGGTGGGAAGAAGATTATCAACAGACCCAACGTTACTATAATGCAACGTTAGGACATTATGGAGTTGCACCGACAACTGCCACCCCGGAGTTGTGCGAGGAAATCGTACGCAACCATCTCAACAGTAATTCCATTCTCTGTATCTTGTCTTTCCAGGATTGGTTATCGATAGACGGGAAATGGAGAAATCCGAATGTGGCGGAAGAGCGAATTAATGTTCCATCCAATCCACGAAACTACTGGAGATACCGGATGCATCTCACTCTGGAGCAGTTGATGAAAGCAAAAACACTTAATGATAAGATTAGCGAATTGATTAAATACACAGGAAGAGATCCGAATAAATAGAATAAAAGATACAAGTAACTTTCTAAAAGGATATTTTCCGGACACTACCGACGCGGATAACACTAGATTAAGAACGCCAAAAATCTATGTGATCCGCGTCATTCGTTTTTCAAGGATATATTGATAACAGAGGTAAAATAAGGAGTTTCAAAACATAGTCAACCGTTTTTTTCGCAATAATATCATTACTATATATCATACTTTTTCGCTTTTCGCATCATTCGTTTATTTTTTCAATGTTCCTCTTTTTATTCCGATTTATAAAGTATCTTTGCGCCGAAAAAGAGAAATTAAAAGAGATAATGGAAGGCAACCAGAGCAGACGTATTGATTTTGTGGACTTAACCAAAGGAGTCTGCATTATCCTTGTAGTAATGGCACATGTTGGAGGAGCCTTCGAACAACTGGATACGAATTCGATGTTATCCTGTTTCCGCATGCCGCTTTACTTCTTTATCTCGGGAGTGTTTTTCAAATCATACGAAGGCCTGTTCGGATTCATCCTGCGAAAAATAAACAAATTGATTATTCCTTTTCTTTTCTTCTATCTAAGTGCATTTCTAATGAAATACATTGTTTGGAAGATTGCTCCGGGGGTATTTCAACTGCCTGTGTCATGGAATGAACTCTTAGTTGTATTTCATGGACACGACCTTATCAAGTTCAATCCACCGATCTGGTTTCTACTCGCATTATTCAATTGCAACATCCTGTTTTATCTAATTCACTTTCTGCGCGAAAAGCATCTGCCTGTCATGTTCGCTGTGACAATCCTGATTGGTTGCGCAGGATTTTATCTCGGAAAATTACAGATAGAGTTACCCCTGTATATAGATGTTTCCATGACTGCCCTCCCCTTCTATGTAGCCGGTTTCTGGATCCGACGGTATAATTTCTTTCTATATCCCAGCCATCGTTTCGACAAACTGATACCGGTTTTTGTTGTATTGGCACTGGTGGTATGTACTTTACCGCTACCACATTGGGTATGCGTACCAACAATTATGCGGGAAATATTTTTCAAGTATATATCGCTGCGTTTGCAGGAATATTTATGATTATGTTACTTTGCAAAAAAGTGAAGAAGATAAAGGTTGTTTCTTACTTAGGACGATATTCAATCATCACCTTGAGTATTCATGGACCGATACTTCATTTTTTAGGTCCATTAGTCAGCCGTTATATTCACAATAGTTGGGCACAAGCAAGCGCACTTCTGCTTATAACATTAAGCATCTGCCTTCTGCTCACACCCGTCTTTCTTAAAGTGATTCCACAAATGGTTGCACAGAAAGACCTGTTAAAAGTCAAACAAGATCACACTAAAAAGACAGTATATGAAGATAAATAGTAGCTATATTCTTTTGAAGGAAATTCGTTGTTACGCCTATCATGGAGTCGCACCGCAAGAAAATCTGATTGGGAATGAATATCTCATTGACCTGAAACTGAAAGTAGATATCAGCAAAGCTGCCCGAACAGATGAAGTTACCGACACCGTCAACTATGCCGAAGTACATCAAGTGATAAAAAACGAAATGGCTGTTCCCTCGAAATTACTGGAACACGTTAGCGGACGGATTATACAAAAACTCTTTGACCAATTCCCCTGTATTGAAGAAATCGAACTCCGGCTTTCCAAACGAAACCCACCGATGGGAGCAGATATAGAGTCTGCAGGAATTGAGCTACACTGCAGCAGGAAATAAGATAATCACAACTGGAAATGAAACATAAATGACGAAATGCAGATAATACGATATTAATAAAGTAATCCGTATCATCTGCATTCCTTTTTAAGCAAGATCTGCTTCTATTTTCACAGCCGTAAACTACCGGCTTATTTTCTCTTCTTTTTTCTTCTATTTACCGATTCTACAGCCTCCGTCACCACAGGTTTATCCTGGAAACGTTTCGTATAACTGGAATAGTCCGGATGAATACGTTCGTAATCAGGATCCATAAATAACGGACTGGAAATAATATGATCTGCCGTAGAACGGTTACAACAGAAAACTATATTTTCTACACCGGCCAAACGGGTTAATGCTTTCACATCCGTATCATGCGGTTGCAGTGTCATGGGATCCGTGAAGAAAAAGAGATAATCAATCTGCCCATCCACAATACGTGACCCCATCTGTTGGTCACCACCTAACGGACCTGATTTTAAAATCGTAAAATCCCACTCTTCATCAGGATGTTTCTCCTTCAATGCTTCCAATATCAAAGTACCTGTAGTACCCGTACAGTAGAATTTATTACCCATCAACAGTTCCGAGTTCCATAGCACCCATTCGATGAGGTCTTTTTTCATTGCATCGTGTGCTACCAGCCCGATGCCTCTTCTAACCTTTGATTCCATTTGCTATCCTTTTAAAATCCGACAATTGAGAGAACCGTTTGCATCCTCTCGCATAAAACTGCCACAAGATACTACTTTTTGTCCGTTCAGGTATCGGATTCAAAGTTTTTTTTCTCATATTCTCTTCACGGGATAAAGAAAATGACGGACATAGTTGTTTATACTCTTTCCGCGCACGTATCACAGCACGAGCATTGTCCCAGTGCCCTTGCAACAAGAAATTAAACGCTGCCACATAATCGAGACAGGCCCGGATACGCATCACTTTATTTAACTCCTTCTGTGGAAGATTCTTATAGAGCATGACAAGATTATTACGGAAATTAAGAAAAGTCTTACGAGGATTCTCTTTTTTAAGAGTAGCTCCTCCTACATGATAGACAATACTTTGAGGTACACAGACAATCTCACGATTTCGCGAACGAAGTCGCCAGCACAAATCTATTTCTTCCATGTGAGCAAAAAAACGTCCATCCAATCCTCCTACATTCACATAATCAGTGTGCCGGATAAACAACGCTGCCCCCGTTGCCCAAAAAACAGGAATCACCGTATCATATTGGCCTTCATCCTTCTCCACAACTCCCATTATACGCCCCCTGCAGAAAGGATAACCATATTTATCAATAAAGCCACCAGCCGCTCCGGCATATTCAAAATATTCTTTTTGTCGTTGACTTCGTATCTTCGGCTGACAAGCAGCCACCTCCGGATGAGCATCCAAATAAGCAATCATTGGTTCCAGCCAATGCTCCGTCACCTCGACATCTGAATTCAAAAGAACTACATATTCTGCGTCGACCTGCTGCAATGCCCAATTATATCCATCGGCAAAGCCATAATTTTGGTCGAGCACAATCGTTCTGACAGAAGGAAATTCCTGTTGAAGCAAACTCACAGAAGTGTCCGTAGAGCCATTGTCAGCTACACAGACCTCAACCCCCTCCCCCTCTGAATAGCGGACGACGGACGGAAGAAAAGTACGAAGCATATCGCACCCGTTCCAATTCAAGATTACAACTGAAACCTTCATCATTATTCTTTCTTCTTATTCAATTCCTCCTGTTCCAGCTGATCAGCCTCTTCTTTGGTTAATTTCCAGCGTTTATGAGACCATAACCAGTATGCCGGTTCCCTGCGAATCGTTTGCTCCAACCTATGGGCAAACATTTCTGTGATTTCTCCTTCTCTTGTTTCTTTCGGTGTTTCCGTCATTAACTTGAACTCCGCTTCACAATACCCTCTACGCTTCTTACTAAGCTCACAATAAAAAACAGGGAAGTTCATCATTTTAGCAATACGCTCCGCACCATCCAGGAAAGCCGTCTCCTGCCCCAAAAAAGTAGTCCAGTATTTATCATACCCACTGGGCCATTGATCGGTAATCAGCCCAACTACCATCTTTTTCCCATCACGTTTCAACTTAATAATTTCACGTGCTGTAGAATGTTTCGGGATATTATATCCCCCGAAACGAGAACGAATACGTTTAAATAATTCGTCCAGATATTTGTCTCTCAATGGTTTATAAACTTGCACAGGGACATCTTCCGGTTTCATGATTGATCCCATACCTATTAACCACTCATAATTGGCGTAATGAGGAATCATTACTATAATACCTCCATACTTTTCAGTTAGTTCCAGATATTGCTCCGTATTCTTATAAGTCATTCTTGCACAAAGCTCTTCGGCAGACATATGCAACAATTTCAAATCCTCAAGCATATAATCCGACAGATAACGATAAAATTTACGCTCTATCTGCAATCTCTCCGCATCTGTTTTTTCCGGGAACGATCTAAGCAAGTTTCCCCGAACCACTCTTCGGCGATATTTCCCAATACGATACATCAACAGACAATTAAGATCCGAGAGCATATACAAAACCCGGAACGGAAGTGCCGAAAACAACCACATTCCACTATATACCAGCCAATAGATAAGTTTGGATCTCATACTTATATCAAAATTGTACTTTTAAGTGCCGTCCTCTCTTCATTAAAGTCTCCCAGGCGTACGTTAACCACCCGATTATCCAGTGAATCATCATTTTCCACCTCTACACGGATATAATTCTCCGTAAATCCATGCATCGGAACACCTGTCTTCGATTTTTCCATCAGCACCGGCATTACCTGCCCGATATGACGCGCGTAAAAAGCCTGTGTCTTTTGGTCCGATAGTGTCAACAGACGTTGACTACGCTGATGCTTCTCTTCCGGAGAAACCACATATTCTATTTTTAAGGCTTGCGTTCCAGGACGTTCGGAATAGCTAAACACATGCAACTGCGTCACATCCAGTCCATCAATAAACTGATAAGCCTGTTCAAAGTATTCGGGCGTTTCTCCACGGGTTCCCACAATCACGTCCACTCCGATAAAAGCATCCGGCATCACCTCTTTTATCTTCCTTACTTTCGAAGCAAAAAGAGCAGTGTCATAACGACGGCGCATTAGCTGCAAAACCTCATCACAACCGGATTGCAAAGGGATATGAAAATGAGGCATAAAACTGCGGGAGTGAGACACAAACTCAATAATCGCATCAGTCAACAGATTGGGTTCTATGGAAGAGATACGATAACGTTCGATTCCTTCAACCTGATCCAATGCTTTTACTAAATCAAAGAAACTCTCTCCTGTTGTTTTGCCAAAGTCTCCGATATTCACTCCGGTCAGAACAATTTCTTTTCCTCCCTCGGCAGCCGCTTGACGGGCCTGTTCAACCATGGAAGCAATAGTCCCGTTACGACTTCGTCCCCGGGCAAAAGGAATCGTGCAATAAGAACAAAAGTAATCGCATCCATCCTGCACCTTCAAAAAGAAACGGGTACGGTCTCCCCGTGAACACGAGGGAGAGAATGAACGGATATCTTTGGTCGTCGTAGTGATAGCTTCTCCTTTTTCATGCTTTTGGAGGTCGCCCAGATATTGAAGCAATTCTCCTTTCTGTTCCGCTCCCAACACTACGTCCACTCCATCTATCTTTGCCACATCACCGGGCTTCAATTGCGCATAACATCCGGTCACTATCACAAAAGCACCAGGGTGTTGTTTTACCAGACGATGAATCGCTTGCCGGCATTTCTTATCCGCCATCTCCGTCACCGAACAGGTATTTACCACACAGATATCAGCTTTCTCTCCTTTACGCGCAGTCCGAACTCCTACCTCACGCAGAATTTTACCAATAGTTGAAGTCTCTGAAAAATTTAATTTGCAGCCTAAAGTATAATAAACGGCTGTCTTATTTTGAAATACAGTGGTATCTATCATAAGCTGTTATAAACACATTAACTTTGCAAAGTTACACATTATTATTAGTAAAACGCTTTTGGATACGAAAGTTTATTCCTATTTTTGCACAATTCACTAAAAAACGTGCAATGATTAAAGAGAATTTCATTAAACTATACGAAAATAGTTTTCGTGAAAATTGGGATCTACCTTGTTACACAGATTATGGAGAAGATACCCAATATACTTATGGGGAGGTAGCTGAAAAAATCGCCCGTTTACATCTGTTATTCAAACATTGTAGCCTCCGCAGAGGGGATAAGATTTCAGTTATCGGCAAAAACAACGCTCACTGGTGCATCGCCTATATGGCAACCATCACGTATGGAGCAATCATTGTTCCCATCCTTCAAGACTTTACCCCCAACGATGTTCATCATATCGTCAATCATTCCGAATCTGTATTTCTGTTCACCAGCGACAGCATTTGGGACAATCTGGAAGAGGAAAAATTAGCCGGATTACGAGGCGTATTCTCACTGACCGATTTCCGGTGTCTTTATCAGCGTGACGGAGAAACCATACAGAAGTTTCTGAAAAATACCGATAAAGAGATGCATTCTTTGTATCCGAAAGGATTTACCCGTGAAGATGTTCAGTATACCACTTTATCCAATGATAAAGTGATGCTGTTAAACTACACTTCCGGAACCACTGGTTTCAGTAAAGGTGTAATGCTGACAGGAAACAATCTTGCCGGTAACGTCACTTTTGGTATTCGTACCGAACTCCTTAAAAAGGGGGATAAAGTGCTGTCTTTCCTTCCCCTCGCTCACGCATACGGTTGTGCATTTGACTTTCTGACAGCGACCGCTGTCGGCACTCACGTCACTTTGCTTGGAAAAACACCTTCTCCCAAGATTATAATGAAAGCTTTTGAAGAAGTGAAACCTAACCTTATAATTACTGTCCCGCTAGTAATCGAAAAGATATATAAGAATATTATCCAGCCGCTCATTAATAAAAAAGGAATGAAGTGGGCACTCAATATTCCTCTGCTCGACACCCAAATCTACAACCAGATACGCAAAAGACTAATTGATGCACTGGGAGGCCGGTTTAAGGAAATCATTATCGGCGGTGCCGCTATGGACAAGGAAGTAGAAGAATTCTTCTACAAAATTAAATTCCCTTTTACTATAGGTTACGGTATGACGGAATGTGGGCCACTAATCAGCTATGCCCCTTGGGATGAATTTGTACTAGGCTCTTCCGGAAAGATTCTGGATATAATGGAAGCACGTATCTATAAAGAAAACCCTGAAGCAGAAACCGGAGAAATCCAGGTTCGGGGAGAGAATGTGATGGTGGGCTATTACAAGAATCAGGAAGCAACGCAGGAAGTATTCACGCAGGACGGCTGGCTACGCACCGGTGATCTCGGTTCCATGGACAGCAACGGAAATATTTTCATCCGGGGACGCCTCAAGACCATGATCTTAAGTTCAAGCGGACAGAACATCTTCCCCGAAGAGTTGGAAACAAAACTGAATAACCTGCCTTTCATTCTTGAAAGTCTCGTTATCGAACGCAACAAAAAATTAGTAGCACTCGTTTATGCCGATTATGAAGCGTTGGATTCTCTCGGATTAAACAATCCGAATAACCTGAAAACAATCATGGATGAAAATCTTAAGAATCTGAACAGCAATGTAGCCGCTTATGAAAAAATCAGCAGAATCCAACTTTATCCTACGGAATTTGAAAAAACTCCCAAAAGAAGCATAAAAAGATACCTATATAACAGTATTGCTGTCGATTAGCATGTTCTAAAACATACGAAAAAGGGAGAAAAGTAGCTAGTTACAAAAAAAATTATAAAAAAAGTTGGTATTTCGAGAACAACATATTGAAAAAGTACATAACTTTGCAGCGTTTTAATAAAGCAATTGATTGTATTACGTTTTTAAAAAGCAAAGAAAATGAAAAAATTAGTTTTGATGGCCGTAGCTATCGTAGCAGTATCATTCGCATCATGTGGTAACAAAGCAGCTGACGCAGCAAAAGCAACTGCAGATTCTATCCGTATCGCTGACTCAATCGCAGCAGTAGAAGCAGCAGCTCTTGAAGCTGAACAAGCAGCAGCCGCAGCAGCAGATTCTTTGAATGCTGATAGCACTGCAACTGAAACTGTAGCTGAATAATTCAGAAACAGCTTAGAGAGAATTGAAAGTCTGCCATGCAAAAGCATGCACAGACTTTTTTTATGCTTCAATTTTAGCAATTCACACGCTATTTAGCGTATGAACTCTTCACAAAAGGAGCGTCCAACAAATAATCCAAGCTCACTTCCACACTCTCTTCTACCGGCATACTATAACCCTCGATTTCAGCAACGAGATAGTTAACACCTGCAGTTTTTGCATTCTTAAAGATAGCGTCAAAACCTACCATTCCGCTTTGTCCGATCTCTCTGTGATCCTTAACATGGAATATCTTGAAGCGGCCGGGATATTTATTAAAATAATCAACAGGACTGTTTTGTCCGCGAACTACCCAATAAAGGTCCATCTGGAAGAAGACATATTCAGGATTCGTATGTTCCAGCATATAATCATACATTACTTTATCTTCTACTTTCTGAAATTCATGAGCGTGATTATGATATCCAAATGACAAACCTTGTTGTTTGCAACGTTTGCCTATCTCATTAAAATAAGTGCAATATGTATTCAAATCTTTAAGCGTTTTTGGAACATCCATCCAAGGAGCTACGATGTACTTCATTCCTGCAGCTTTATGATCGGCAATACACTGATCCCACCATTGAAGAGACTCTGACAAGTCACCAGAAGCCAATTCTTCTTTGGACAATTGTCTGGTACAATGTGAAGACAAAACTTTTAATCCTGCCGATTCGACATCTTTCTTAAACTGTTGGGGAGTCCGGTCATAAAATTTACCGTTGTTATAATTGGCAGCTTCAACACCGGTATATCCCATGTTTGCCAATTTCTTCAGAAGAGCAGTATAAGTGGGGTCACACTTACCATTTTTATTGTCTACCTTATTCAATATATCTCTGACAGAATAGAGTTGAATAGCTACTTCTTTTTTAGCTTTCTTCTTAGTTTGTGCCGTCATTGCCTGTGGAATCATGAAAAGAGCAGCCAACGCACATAAATAAATTTTTGTTTTCATATAATAGATATCAGGGGATTACAATTATTAGATTTATATAGAAAAAACAGGCACGGATTACACAGACTTCACGGTTACTCTATGGCAATCGCCATTCAAAAAAACGTGAAATACGTGTAACCCGTGCCTTCTTATTACTATTTGATTAGTCCAAAACCTTCACGCGGATGTTGCGGAACCAAACATCATCACCGTGATCTTGCAAACCGATGAAACCTTCGTGATTTTCGCCACCACAGTTATTCAGCAATTCAAATGCCAAAGGCCATTTATCTTCGCTGAACTTACTTGCCTGCAACATATCAGTCCATTGTTTTGTCCACAAATGATATTCAAGTACGTTTTCATCGTTTTGTCCATGAACCACTGTACCTTTATAAACCATAATCTTAGCCTTGTTCCATTCGCCAAACGGTTTAGAGTTTTGAGGAACTGCCGGAATCATGTCATACAAAGAAGCCGACTGACGATTGTTATCTTTACCCAATTTAGCATCCGGATGATTGGCATTATCCAAGATCTGATATTCAGGTGCGGAAATATAAATAGGTTCAAGCACATCATTACCATCTTTGTCTTTAGAAGTAACTTCCTGAGCTAAATACAGAATACCTGAATTGCTACCTTTAGCAACCTTCCATTCCAATTCCAACTCGAAGTTTTTAAATTTGTGAGCAAAGATCAAGTCACCACCATCACCGTCTTGAGCTTCACCGCCGCCAGAACCGTTGAATTTGATACAGCCATCTTCGATTGTCCATTTAGTAGGAACACGGTCTTTTCCATAACCACGCCACCCGTTAAATGTTTCACCATCAAAGATTGTGATATAACCATTTTCGTCAACAGGCAGATTCAAACTATCAGTTTCCGGTGCTTTCAATGATTTAGAGTAAGACAATGCAACTTTGCTCGGTTCTTCCTGAGCATTTGCTTTTTTCTGACCACCGCAAGAAGCAAAAACTCCTGCAGCAAGACAACAACAAGCTAATGGATAAAATACTTTTTTCATGATAATAACGATTTAATTTTTTATCTTTAATTTCTAATTTATCTCGGCATATCAGGCAGTCTCCAGCCGTCACGATAAGTATGTTTCACTAATTCAGCAGCAAACTGTTTCGCATTAATCGGATCAGTCCATGTCTTGTCAAATGTCGGATGACCATCATGAATCTTGAATCCGTCTTTGATAACGGTACGGATCGTTTCGTTATCACCGATATTCGTAAAGCACATGTTAGCTCCATCCCATTCAAGAGTCTTATTCAGCGCTTGCAAACGAATAGCCAATACACCCATTGCCACCATTTCATTCATTGGTCCGGCTTCTGAGAAATCAGACTTAGTCATGATACGGTTAGATTTATTTTCTTTACATGCACGTACCCAGTCCATCTCGTGACCACCGTTCATAGCATTGGGAACACGACGACAAACCTTTGGCGCATTTGGTTTACGACCAGAAAGCAACCAAGGATTCTGTCCATAACATCCGCAAATCAAAGTATCTTTCGTTCCGTGGAAAATAGTCAAACCACCACCACTCTGCATCAGTTGTTTTCCTTCCGGGAATCCTTTCGGACGTTCAGGCATCATACCGCCATCATACCAATGTACTTCCACTTCAGGCATAGCTACTTTCGGCATATTTTCACGAGCAGGGAAAATCATTTTCACATGCTGTGCCTGCGGAGCACAAGCATTCAACAATAAAGTAGATGACCCTTCCACTTTAGTTGGATATTGCAATTTCAATGCTCTAAACGGCTGATGCAAAATATGGCAAGCCATATCGCCTAATGCACCTGTTCCATAATCCCACCATCCACGCCAGTTCCAAGGATGATAAATAGCATTGTAAGGATTCATTTTAGCAGGACCTGTAAACAAATCCCAATTCAATGTGCTAGGAATTTTATCAACCTTTTCAGGAACATTCAATCCTTGCGGCCAAATAGGACGGTCTGTCGCACATTCCACCTTAGTTATATCACCGATTTCACCATTCCAAATCCATTCGCATACCAAATCCGTACCTTCATCCGATGAACCCTGATTACCCATCTGAGTAACAACACCTGTTGAAGCAGCTAAATTTGTCAATAAACGAGATTCATAAACAGAGTGGGTCAACGGCTTCTGACAGTACACGTGTTTTCCCATTGTCATTGCATCAGCAGTGATGATAGCATGAGTATGATCGGCAGTTGCAATAATCACACCGTCGATAGATTTACCCATTTCTTCATACATCTTACGATAGTCCCAGTATTTTTTAGCCTTGGGGAATTCGTCGAACACACCTTTTGCATACTTCCAATCCACATCACAAAGAGCCACAATATTTTCAGTGCCCTTTACGTGATTAATATTGGCATGTCCCATACCACCAATACCCACGGCTGCAAGATTCAGTTTGTCAGTAGGCGAAATATGCCCGTGGCTCATACCTAAAATAGTACTGGGAGCAATAGTAATGCCGGCTAAAGCAGCAGCCCCCGTTTTGAGAAACTTTCTCCTCGAAATGTTTGACATGATTTTATTTATTTAAGGGTTAATAATCTTTGGAAGGTTGCCATGCAACAATCCATATCCATTTTTCATGTTTCTTCTTCGCTCGCGTATTTGCTCCAGAGTGCGCAAATTACCAATAGCAGGCAAATCGTGTTTGCGTGTGTCTTTCAAGAATGTCCACGCATATTCGGATGCAATGGCCGAATCGCGCATGGACGGTAAGCGGGAACTGCGCTTTCCGGTTTCTACCGAATCAGCAAACAGGTCGCACAATACGTCTATATTCTTGCCACCGAAAGGCTTCTCCACACGAATGGTCTGATTGACACCGTGCAGATCGACAACAGCAGTATTGAAGTCATGCGTCATACGCACAACTCCTTTTGTACCTATAATATCCACATACGAATTATGTGTCTGGTCTTTAGATAATTGTCCATAAACAAAACCCTGAGTAATATCGAAGACTACGCCATTTTGGAAAGTTCCGTGACATTGTACCCACCAAGGATCTTTATAATTCCACATATTCACTCCCTGAGCATTCCATGTTCTATAATCACAGCCTGCATACCAACGGGTAATATCGACATAGTGCATTCCACAATCATGGAAAGCCGGCCCCTCATACTCATGACCTTCGCCCGGCGCCAAACCGGGAGTCATGTGGCAAATACGGATAATAGCCAATTCTCCGATTTCTCCTTGCTCGATATACTCTTTCATTAGATTATGGTACCAGGAATTCCGCAGATACAAGTTTACCGCAGAAATGAGGTTGGCATTTTCTGTCATTTCCACGACCTTCCACTCATTTTCCATGGTATCTGCAATAGGTTTTTCTGAAATAATGTGCTTGCCGTAGCGAATAGCTTTTTCTATTTGTTCCATCCGCGAGTCGGCCAAAGTGAAAAGACCGACTACCTGTACACTTTCATCCTCAAAAACTTTTTGATTATCTTCTACTATAAGAGATTCAGGAGATAACTTCTTAGCCAATTGACGTGATTCCGGATCTGTATCGCAAATATAAGCAATATTCCATCGCCCACTTTTTGTCATCGCTTCCCAATAGAATCTTCCCATTCTACCGAAACCGATAATTCCAACTTTAATTCTCGTGTCTACTGAAGATTGCGTGTTCATAATAAAACATAGTGAATTTAAGTACAAATAATAGATGAAGTATCAATTTTCACCATCAAGCTGATGAGTAAAAAACTGATATTGCAAATCTAGCCAAATAAATAACGGCTTATTTGACTTACACTACTTTATGTAGATATTAAATTAGCATTTTACCCTATTAATCAAATACTTAGCACTTCAAGTATATCCAAAAAATGTAGATGATTTGGAAAGGGGGGCAACAGTAAAATGATAATTATGTCTCTTGAGTTGAACTAATTTTCATAATTTCGTTCTCAAATTCATCTCTGTCGACAGCAGCTTTATTTCTCATCTTCGTACGATAATTATAAACCGTACTTGTAGAGCACCGGAGGAAGTTCGCTATCTTCCCACTATCCGTAATACCCAAGCGTAATAAAGCATAAATACGAAGTTCCCTATTTAATAAAGCATCCGGTTTTAAAATAATCTTCTCTTCATCTTTCAATAAAGCATTAAAATCTGAAACAAAAGTAGGATACAAACCTAAAAAGACCTTATCGAAACGGGCATACAGTGCACTAAGCTCTTCATCAATAAGCGCAGACGACTTCAGCTTCTTAATCAACTCGTCATAGTACTTATTAATAGCTATTTTATACAGCATATTCTGGTATTTCTCCATTTTGTGGATATAACTAAAGCACACATCGAAAAATTCGGCTATATAATATTCCTTTATGCCATTAATTTCATACAACTGATTATTGGTGTCATTCAACTGGCTGTTCATATTATTCAGTTTATTGTTCAGCCGCAGAAGTTCTTCATTACTTTGCGCCAATGCCTGCTTTATTTTCAACGTTTTCTTCATCTGAATATAGATAAAAACAACGAGCAGAATCAAAAGGAAAAGGATAACGCTTGTAGAAATAAGAAAAGTAGTCAGATGCGATCTTGATTTAGCCTGTTCCGCCTGATAGGCAGTGTTGATAATAGAATTAAATTTATAGATTTCAATTGCGCGGAAATGAATACCAGAAGAAATTACATCATCAATAGCGGATTGTGTAAACTTAAAAGCATCGGCTAGATTCTTTTCTTCGTATTGTATCAACGCAAGAGATTGAAGAGAGGCATTTTCACGCGTTGCATTCCGTGTATCGGCAATCGCCGACAATATCAGATATTTTTTTTCCTCATCATATTTCTTCTGATGGTGGCATAACCTGGAATACGAATGAGTAATCATGGCATAATTAGGCGTTCCCACCTCCTCAATATCCAACAATTCTTTAAAAATTTCCTTCGATTTTAAGGTATCACGCCAGATATAATAAGAAGCTTGTGACATCCGGTAATCCCAAGAAGTGTGATCTATGAGAGCAAACAGTGAATCCTGATAAGCAGATTGTTGCTTTCCATACAGATTGTTGGCAACAGAAATAGAATAATGCCCCCAGAAACTGGAATAAGTTTGATAATAGTTTATTAATAAATCTCTGGGAAGTTCTGAAGTCTTTATACTTTTCAAAATAATCTCCGCTTCACGGAACCTGCCACACATCGAATATAAAAGACTAAGATGTAAAGACGACTGGTTGGTGAAATAAGGTCTATTCAACTGACGGGAAATCTCAATATTGCGATCAACATAATGAATAGCGGAATCAATATGAAATTTTTTATATTCGTTATATAACCGTAGATTGATTCTATATTCTCCTTCAAGAGTCAAACCAGGACTTTTCAACATACATTTTATCCGGTTTATCCGATCCTCTTTCTCTTTAACAAAGACATGCTTTTCATCTATCACTCTACGCAAAGAATCCGTCAATAATTTCAACTCATCATTCGCATAAAGAACACTGCCAATTCCCAAAGCAATCAGCAGAAGCAAAAACCTCTTCTTCAGAAAACAACAGTTGAATTTCATAATAGTAATAGCAAAGATAACAAAAAAAGCGATTCATCCATTCAGAACAAATCGCTTTTTGTATATGAAGTAAATTTGCTCTTATTCAGCAACTACCTCGAAAGGAATCTCTACCGAAACTTCCTTGTGAAGCTTAACAATAGCCTTATAGCTACCAACTTCTTTCACAGCGTCTTTTACAACGATGATCTTTCTGTCAACTTCATGACCTAGCTTAGACAAAGCCTCAGCGATCTGGATGTTACCAACAGAACCGAAGATAGTACCGGTTGAGCTAACTTTAGTTGCAATAGTCAAAGAAACGCCTTCCAACTTAGCAGCCATAGCCTCAGCATCTTTCTTGATTTTCTCAAGTTTGTGAGCGCGCTGTTTCAGTTCTTCAGCCAACATTTTCTTTGCAGAAGGAGAAGCGATGACAGCTTTTCCAGTCGGGATCAGATAATTACGACCGTATCCGGATTTCACGTTTACGATATCGTTCTTATAACCCAAGTTTACTACGTCTTCTTTCAATATAATTTCCATACTTTTCCTCCTTCTTATTTCATCATGTCAGTTACATAAGGCAGCAATGCCAAGTGACGAGCTCTCTTCACAGCCTGCGCGATACGACGTTGGAACTTCAAAGAAGTACCTGTAATACGACGCGGAAGGATTTTTCCTTGTTCATTCAAGAATTTCTTCAAGAATTCAGGATCTTTGTAGTCGATATACCTAATACCACTCTTTTTGAAACGGCAGTATTTTTTCTTCTTAACATCTACTGACGGCGGAGTCAAATATCTGATTTCTGATTGAACTTGTTGTGCCATGATTAATCCTCCTTTTTGTTTGATTTAACACTTCTTCTTTTTGCAGCGTATTCAGCAGCATACTTATCCATCTTGAAAGTCAAGAAACGGATTACGCGTTCATCACGACGGAAATTAAGTTCCAGCTTGTCAATTACAGTAGGATCTGCATTGAACTCAATCAGTTGGTAAAAACCTGTAGACTTCTTCTGAATTGGGTAAGCCAATTTCTTCAGTCCCCAGTTTTCTTCATTGATAATCTCAGCACCTTCAGCTTGAAGAACGCCTTTGAATTTTTCTACCGCTTCCTTCATCTGAACATCAGACAAAACGGGAGTTAAAATGAAAACGGTTTCGTATTGATTCATACTTCGTTTAATTAAATAAATAAATTATTTGATTTTAAATGCGGGTGCAAAGTTAGACATTTTATTTTGAACTACAAATATTTAATCTTTTTTTGTATCCGAAGATAGGATTTATCCGGGAAGTGACTTACCTTTGCAAAGTTGTTTAAACAATAATTTCATGATAGAGCAATTTAATTTCGATATCCGGCTTATATTCGCCATATTAAATGGCAAAGTTTCCGCGGCAATCAACCGTAAGCTGTACCGTAACTTCCGTCAGAACGGGCTGGAAATCAGTCCGGAACAATGGACGGTACTCATTTTTTTGTGGGAAAAAGACGGTGTTACACAACAAGAGTTGTGTAATGCAACTTTTAAAGACAAACCCAGCATGACCCGCTTGATAGACAATATGGAACGGCAGCATCTCGTTGTGCGCATTTCCGATAAAAAAGACCGCCGTACCAATTTGATCCACCTGACTAAAGACGGAAAAGAACTGGAAGAAAAAGCGCGCGTCATTGCCGGCCAGACTCTGAAAGAGGCTCTTCATGGCATCACCCTCGACGAATTGAGCATTGGGCAGGAGGTACTGAAAAAGGTATTCTATAATACGAAAGATTAAGCAGAAGAACAGATCTTAAAATCATAAAATCCACTAAATCGTGCATTTATAATGGAATTTTTATCCAAATAATTTCGCCCGTTAAAGAATTATGCTTTAATTTGTGACTGGAATATTATAATCTATTAAAATACACACGCATGAAAGGCTTATTAAAGAACTTAGGATTGATATTAATCTTGGCCGGAGTAGTCATCCTGTTGGGTTGTTCATTTACAGGTAATGTAAATAACAACGCCATTCTGGGTACTTCTGTAGTACTTGTAGTACTGGGACTCATTTCTTATATTGTTATTAATAAGAAGATCGCTGATTAATTTCGTAGAAATCAATAAAACATCCCGAAAACACATCTTTCCGGGATTTTTTATTTCCAGCTATCGGATGTCTTTTCATTAAGATTCAACCTCCGGTGTAATTAACTTGTAACCCTTTCCGTGAATATTGATAATCTCAATAGAATCATCTTCTTTCAAGTGCTTACGCAATTTCGTAATATACACGTCCATACTACGTGCATTGAAATAGTTATCGTCAATCCAAATTGTTTTCAAAGCAAAGTCACGTTGCAGAATCTCATTTGCATGTGCACAAAGCAAGCCTAGCAATTCAGATTCTTTCGTAGTCAACTTAGTTTGTTTACCTTCCGTAGCCAGAATTTGCTTCTGAGTGTCAAAAGTAAACTTACCAATCTTATAGATATTGCTTTCTTTGTTCTTCTTTCCACGAACACGTCTCAAGATTGCTTCAATTCTAAATGTCAATTCTTCCATACTGAACGGTTTGGTGATATAATCATCCGCACCAATCTTAAATCCTTCCAGGATATCTTCTTTCAGCGTTTTAGCAGTCAGGAAGATAATAGGAATTTCAGCATTTGCTGCACGGACATCCTGTGCCAGTGTGAAGCCGTCTTTTTTAGGCATCATTACGTCAAACACGCACAAGTCATATTTATTCTTCAAGAAAGCCTTATAACCGGCTTCTCCATCAGGATATAACTCAGCAGAATAACCTTTTGCCTGTAAATATTCTCTTAAAAGCATGCCAAGATTTTCGTCATCCTCGCATAATAAAATACGCAGTTTCTCGTCCATATCAATTATTTTTTAATAAAGGTAATGCAATAATAAATTTAGTTCCCACGTTCAGGTCACTTTCCGCCCGGATCGTCCCCTTATGTTCTACGATAATTTTCTTCACATAAGCCAATCCTAAACCAAAGCCCTTCACATCGTGCAGATTACCTGTATGTACACGATAGAACTTTTCAAATATCTTTTTCAGGTTCTCCTTCTTGATACCAATACCGTTGTCCTGTATCGAAATCATCAGTTTACCCGACTCATTCCACGTTCTTACTTTCAGTTCCAAATCCTCTTCCGGCTTCTTATATTTCACCGCATTATCCATCAGATTAAAGATTACATTTGTAATATGCATCTCATCCGCAAATATAACAGGATCAGTAGCCTCAAGGTTCGATGTTATCTTACCATTATACCGTTCCACCTTCAATGCAAAAGTGTTGACAACTCCCGTAATCAATTCGTTCGCATCAATCTCTTTCATCTTCAAAGTCGCCTTCTGACGGTCGAACATCGACATCTGAAGCACTTTTTCCACTTGGAAACGCAACCTCTTGGTTTCATCATTAATGACTCCCGATATATGCTGGAACATCTGTGGAGATTTACCTACCGCCGGATCTTTCAACATTTGTGCCGCCAAGGAAATGGTCGATATCGGTGTCTTAAATTCATGTGTCATATTATTGATAAAGTCATTCTTCATCTCCGTCAGCTTCTTCTGCCGGAATACGATATAAATCGTAAAGATAAATGTCACCAACAATACCAGCGTAAATATCAACGACGGAATCATGAAGCTCACCGAATCAAAGAGATAATCCCTTCTCCCCGGAAAATGAACTTTCAAAACACTCGTCTTTGCAGGTGGATCATTCTTAAACAATGCCTGCTGATAAGCCTCATCACTTCCTTTCTCTTCATAGTCCGCACAACGATAAACACTTCGTCCTTCTTTATCAAGCACTTCATAATGGAAAGGCAGATCTATACCATTATTATATAAATTCGCTTGCAAATAACCGTTCAAATCCCCGAACCGAACCCGTTCTCCAATTGATTTGTCACTTGCACGCCTAATCATATCCAAGACCACCTCATCCAGCAAAGCCCGCTGATACATATAGCGATTCTTAATAGCCTCCAACATCGAATTAGAAGTCTGGGGAATCGTATTTCGCCCACGTACCATTACTTTAGGAAGTTCGGACGGTTTGATAGTCATTACTCTCATTTCAAAATCAGAAATAATTTTTCCATCCCGTGACTTCACTTTGAATCGTTGTGTTGACTGAACCACATCATCCTGTCTTAATGAAGAATTATTCTCAGTCAGAGCTTTTCTTTCTGCTTCTGTAATATCTTCAACCAACCAACGCTGGGTTTCAGCATATTCTACATCCTTGGAAACCTGGCTCAAACTATTGCGTACAGCCGAGTCAAACTGTTCCTTCCGGGTTTTCATCATTTCCTCTATATAACTTACCTGCAAATACAGCAGGCTAAGGAAGGAAAGCCCCATTACAATACCTAATATCCAAATTGTTGACTTCTTCATAGC
>ENA-UEPW01000354-UEPW01000354.1-human-gut-metagenome-genome-assembly--contig:-NODE-354-length-35251-cov-8.788025_pt1 | contig 35251 bp, 30 predicted proteins | sample MGYA00242935_ERZ507936 | MGnify/ENA primary metagenome ERZ507936 (study PRJEB26167, sample SAMN06115469) | human gut metagenome | host: Homo sapiens | place: China:Chongqing | collected 2016-06-23... | reverse complement strand
GATATACTATCTAACAAGTGGGGTGCTGTTCACAAAAGACGCTGCGGGGCTTTTACTATGTTGTAAGGGTCGATGCTTGCATCGACCCGCGGGCGGATGACGAGCATCCGCCCCTACGGATAAACAGCTGAATAAAAATTACACGTTCAGCTCCACATGCTGGCCGACGTCCTCTTTGTTGGCGTCCAGCACGGGCTGGATGACATTGTGCAGGAACTCGGTGACCTGCTCGGCGCTGCGGCCCGTAAAGGCTTCGGGGGAGAGCTCGGCCTCGATTTCCTCGCGGGTCAGGCCGAACGCAGGGTCAGCCTCGACGCGGGCAATCATGTCGTTGGGCTTGCCCTCCTGCTTGACAACGGCAGCGGCGGCCACAGCGTGCTCACGCAGACGCTCGTGCAGCTCCTGACGGTCACCGCCCTTCTTGACGGCCTTCATCATGATGTTCTCGCTTGCCATGAACGGCAGCTCGGCCATGACGCGGGCACGGACGACCTTCGGGTAGACGACCAGCCCGTCGGAGACGTTCAGCAGGATGTTCAGGATGGCGTCAGCAGCCAGGAAGCCCTCAGCCATCGCAATGCGCTTGTTGGCGGAGTCGTCCAGCGTGCGCTCAAACCACTGGGTACCGGCAGTGATGGCGGGGTTCAGCACGTCCACCATCAGGTAGCGGCTCAGTGCGCAGATGCGCTCGCAGCGCATGGGGTTGCGCTTGTAGGGCATAGCGGAGGAACCGATCTGGTTCTTCTCAAACGGCTCCTCCATCTCCTTGAAGTTCGCCAGCAGGCGGATGTCCGTCGCCATCTTCATGGCGGACTGGCCGATGCCTGCCACGGCGGACAGCACATTGTAGTCCACCTTGCGGCTGTAGGTCTGGCCGCAGACCGGCACGACCTTGGTAAAGTCCATCTGGGCGCAGACGTCGGCTTCGACGGCCTTGATCTTGGCGGAGTCGCCGTTGAACAGCTCCACAAAGCTGGCCTGGGTGCCGGTGGTGCCCTTAACGCCGCGCAGCGCCAGCTGGGAGATCTGGTGGTCAAGCTCCTCCAGATCCATGTACAGCTCGTTCATCCAGAGTGTGGCGCGCTTGCCGACGGTGGTCAGCTGCGCGGGCTGGCAGTGGGTGTAGGCCAGGCAGGGCATGGTCTTGTACTCGTCGGCGAACTTGGCCAGATTTGCCAGTACGCCGATGACCTTCTTGCGCACAAGCTGCAGGCCCTCGCGCATGATGATGACGTCGGTGTTGTCACCGACATAGCAGCTGGTCGCGCCCAGATGGATGATGCCCTTTGCCTTGGGGCACTGCAGGCCGTAGGCGTAGACGTGGCTCATCACGTCATGGCGGACGAGCTTCTCGCGCGCAATGGCGTCCTCATAGTTGATGTCGTCCTTGTGCGCCTCCAACTCGGCAATCTGCTCATCGGTGATGGCCAGGCCCTGCTTCTGCTCAGCCTTAGCCAGCGCGATCCACAGCCGGCGCCAGGTGCGGAACTTGTTGTCGTCAGAGAAGATGTACTGCATCTCATCCGACGCATAGCGGGTAGAGAACGGCGAAATATATTTGTCGTGAGTGGACATGAAAACTATCCTTTCAAAAGTGAGTGTATGAGGCAGCAGAAACTTCCCGAAATATCAAAGCTTGAAATAATTTACGCCGCCCTCAAAGATCGGCTGGTATTTGTCACCGGTGACGTTCTTATAGAGCTGCTCGCCGCTGCGCTCGCTGTGGCCCATCTTGCCAAAGACACGGCCATCCGGGCTCGTGATGCCCTCGATTGCCAGCACGGAGCCGTTCGGATTGTAGCGCATGTCCATCGTCGGGCGGCAAAGCAGGTCAACGTACTGGGTCGCAATCTGGCCGTTGTCGATGAGCTGGTTCAGCAGCTGCTCGTTGCAGACAAAGCGGCCCTCGCCGTGGCTGATGGCGATCAGGTGCTCGTCGTTGATGTCGCATTTGCTCAGCCAGGGGCTCTTGTTGCTGGCCACGCGGGTACGCACCAGCATGGACTGGTGGCGGTGGATCGTATTAAACGTCAGCGTCGGGTCGCTTTCGGTGATGGGACGGATCTCGCCGTAGGGGACCAGGCCCAGCTTGATGAGTGCCTGGAAGCCGTTGCAGATGCCCAGAGCCAGACCGTCGCGCTGGTTCAGCAGACGATTGACTGCGTCGGCCACCGACGGATTGCGGAAGAACGCCGCAATGAACTTGGCGCTGCCGTCCGGCTCGTCGCCGCCGGAGAAGCCGCCCGGCAGCATCAGGATCTGCGCCTCATCCAGCTCCTTCACCAGCGCCTCGCAGCTCTCGGCCACGTTGGCGGGGGTCAGGTTTTTCAGCACCAGAACATGCGGGTCGCCGCCTGCGCGGCGGAACGCGCGGGCCGTGTCGTACTCGCAGTTCGTGCCGGGGAATACGGGGATGACGACCCGCGGCGTCGCCAGGCGCACAGAGGGAGCCACGCGCTTGTTGGCGGGGCAGTCATGCTCCAGCGCGGGGACGAACTCACCGGCCTTGCGGTAGGGGAATACCGGCTCGAGCTTTTGTTCCCACAGCTCCTGCAGACGGGCCAGGTCAATGGCCTTGCCCTCGGCCTCCAGCGTGTAGTCCACGGTGGTGAAGCCGAGGAACTCACCGGCGGAGGCATCAAGCAGCTCCAGGATGACCGCGCCGTAGGCGGGCTTGAACAGATCGTTCAGGTCGATGTCATTGGACAGCTGCAGACCCACATGGTTGCCGACGCACATCTTGAACAGTGCCTCGGCCACACCGCCGTAGCCCGGCGTGGCGGCAGCCAGCACCTTGCCCTCGTCGATCATCTGTTCGACGGTCTTGTAAATGGAAATCAGGCTGCCGATCTCGGGCAGACCGTTCTTGTAGTTGGGGCGCAGGATGACAACGGAGCTGTTGGCCTTCTTGAACTCGGGGCTCTGCACGTCGTGGGTGTTGCCGATGGCCGTCGCAAAGCTGACGAGCGTCGGGGGCACGTCCAGGCCCTCAAAGCTGCCGGACATCGAGTCCTTGCCGCCGATGGACGCAATGCCCAGACCCATCTGGGCATCCAGCGCACCGAGCAGGGCGGCCAGCGGCTTGCCCCAGCGCTCGGGCTTATCGTTCAAATGCTCAAAATATTCCTGGAACGTCAGGTACATGTCCTCGTGGTGGAAGCCCGCGCAGACCAGCTTGGTCACGCTCTCGACCACGGCCATATACGCGCCGCGGTAGGGGTCAGCCTCGGTCAGGTAGGGGTTGAAGCCCCACGCCATGCCGGAGCAGGTCGTCGTCTCGCCGTCCACTGGCAGCTTGGCGGCCATGGCCATCGTCGGGGTCAGCTGGTACTTGCCGCCGTAGGGCATCAGCACGGTGGCTGCGCCGATGGTGGAGTCGAACCGCTCGCCCAGGCCCTTTTGGCTGCAGACGTTCAGGTCGCTGACCATGGATTCCAGCTTCTGCTCAAACGTTGCACCGGCAAACTGGGGCTGCCAGACATGGCCCGGCAGGATGTGCGCATCAGCGTGGCGCTCGGCACCGTTGGAGTTCAGGAACTCGCGGGAGAGGTCAACGATGGTCTTGCCGTTCCAGACTTCGCGCATCCGCTTTTCCTCGGTGACGGTGGCGACGATAGTCGCCTCAAGGTTTTCCTCGGCGGCGTACTTCATAAAGGTCTCGGCGTCCTCGGCGGCGACGGCCACGGCCATGCGCTCCTGGCTCTCCGAAATGGCCAGCTCGGTGCCGTCCAGACCCTCGTACTTGCGGGTGACCTTGTTCAGGTCGATGTGCAGGCCGTCGGCCAGCTCACCGATGGCGACAGACACACCGCCTGCGCCGAAGTCGTTGCAGCGCTTGATAAGGCGGCAGGCGTCCTCGCGGCGGAACAGGCGCTGCAGCTTGCGCTCGATGGGCGCGTTGCCCTTCTGCACCTCGGCACCGCAGGTCTCAAGGCTTGTCAGCTTATGCGCCTTGGAGGAACCGGTGGCACCGCCGACACCGTCGCGGCCCGTGCGTCCGCCCAGCAGGATGACGACATCACCCGGGGCGGGCTCCTCGCGGCGGACATGGCTGGCAGGCGTCGCGCCGACAACTGCGCCGATCTCCATGCGCTTGGCGGCGTAGCCGGGGTGGTACAGCTCTGCGACCTGACCGGTGGCAAGGCCGATCTGGTTGCCGTAGCTGGAATAGCCCGCGGCAGCCGTCGTGACCAGCTTGCGCTGGGGCAGCTTGCCGGGCATTGTCTCGGAAACAGGCTTCAGCGGGTCAGCCGCACCGGTCACGCGCATGGCCTGATAGACATAGCTGCGTCCGGACAGCGGGTCACGGATGGCACCGCCAATGCAGGTCGCCGCGCCGCCGAAGGGCTCGATCTCGGTGGGGTGGTTGTGGGTCTCGTTCTTGAACAGGAACAGCCAGTCCTCGTCCTTGCCGTTGACGTCGCACTTGATCTTGACGGTGCAGGCGTTGATCTCCTCGCTCTCGTCAAGGTTCTTCAGAATGCCGCGCTGCTTCAGCGCCTTGGCACCGATGGTCGCGCAGTCCATCAGGGTGCGGTTTTTCTTGTCGCGGCCCGTCTCGGCGCGCAGTGCCATGTAGCGGTCAAATGCGGCCTGCACCAGCTCGTCGTCGATCTTCACGTCGTCCAGGATCGTGCCGAACGTCGTGTGGCGGCAGTGGTCGGACCAGTAGGTGTCGATCAGACGGATCTCGGTGATGGTCGGGTCGCGGTGCTCGGATTTGAAGTAGTTCTGGCAGAACACGATGTCCGCATGGTCCATCGCCAGGCCCTTCTCATTGCGGAATGCTTCCAGCGCGTCGTCGTCCAGCGCGGTGAAGCCGGTCAGTGTCTCGACCTCCGTCGGGATGGCAAACTCCATTTTCAGGGTACTGCGCTCGTCAAGGCTTGCCTCGCGGGCTTCGACGGGGTTGATGACGTACTTCTTGATGGCGGCCAGGTCGGCGTCGGTCAGGTCGCCGTCCAGCAGATAGACGCGGGCGGAGCGCACCGCGGGGCGCTCGCCCTGGCTCAGCAGCTGGATGCACTCGCTGGCAGAGTCAGCGCGCTGGTCAAACTGGCCGGGCAGGTACTCGACGGCAAAAACGGTCTTGGCGTCGGGCAGCTTGTCGTAGGTCACGTCAACAGGCGGTTCACTGAACACGGTGGGCACAGCCTGCTGGAACAGCACTGCGTCGATGCCCTCGACGTCATAGCGGTTCAAAAGGCGCAGACCGGTCAGATTCTGGATGCCGACCAGATCGACCAGCTCATGCAGAAGCCCCTGTGCCTCGCCGTCAAAGCCGGGCTTTTTCTCAACATAAATGCGATATACCATTGTATTTCCTCCTGAGAGTTAAATTTGCAGGAAGTGACGGACGGAAAGCCTTCCCCCTGGGGGAAGGTGGCCGAGGCCCCGTCCGAGGCCGGATGAGGGAAAAGTGTACCGCTGTATCCCGTTGACGGATCGCTGCGGGAAGTTTGCCCTCATCAGTCACCTTCGGTGACAGCTTCCCCCGAGGGGAAAGCCTTTTTACTGCATCGCTGCCAGCGCTCTTGCCCCAATGTCACTGCGCTTGTGCAGCTTGTCAAAATGGATGCTCTCCGTGGCAGCATACGCCTTTTTCAGCGCCTCGGGCAGGGTGTTGGCCGTGGCGGTCACGCCCAGCACGCGCCCACCGTTCGTGACGAGGCTGCCGTCCTTGATGGCCGTGCCGGCGTGGTAGACCGTCACATCGGCGGCGTCCAGCTGGCCCGCGGTCAGGCCGGTGATCTCCTTGCCCTTCTCGTAGGCGAGGGGATAGCCGCCGCTGGCTAAGATGACACAAGCCGCCGCGCCGTCGCTGAATTTGACATCGGTCTTGTCCAGCGTGCCGTTCGTTGTGGCCTCCATCACGGTCAGCAGGTCGCTTTCCAGCAGGGGCAGCACGACCTGCGTCTCGGGGTCGCCGAAGCGGCAGTTGTACTCGATGACCTTCGGGCCGTCGGGGGTCAGCATCAGGCCGAAATACAGGCATCCCTTGAAGGGGCAGCCCTCGGCCTGCATGGCCGCAACCGTGGGCAGGAAAATCTCCTGCATGCAGCGCTCGGCGACTGCGGGCGTGTAGTAGGGGTTCGGGGCCACGGTGCCCATGCCGCCGGTGTTCAGGCCCTCGTCGTGGTCGAGAGCACGCTTGTGGTCCATGCTCGAGACCATCGGCTTGACGGTCTTGCCGTCGCAGAAGGACAGCACGCTGACCTCGGGGCCGGTCAGGAACTCCTCGACGACCACATGGTTGCCGGACGCGCCGAACTTTTTGTCCAGCATGATCTCCTTGACGCCGTCGGCAGCCTCCTGCTCATTCTGGCAGATCAGCACGCCCTTGCCCAGCGCCAGACCGTCCGCCTTGATGACGACGGGGTATTTGCCCTCGGCTTTGACGTAGTCCATGACCTTCTCGGGGTCGTCGAACGTCTCATATTTGGCCGTAGGGATGCCGTATTTCTTCATCAGGTCCTTGCTGAACACCTTGCTGGCCTCAATGCGGGCCGCGGCCTTGTCGGGACCGAATGCCGGGATGCCCACAGCGGCCAGCGCATCGACCATGCCCAGCGCCAGCGGGTCGTCCTGGGCGACGACGACATAGTCAAAGGCTTCTTCCTTGGCAAATTTGACCATGGCGTCCACGTCGGTGGCCGGGATGGCCTTGCAGTGAGCGTCATAGCTGATGCCGCCGTTGCCGGGCGCACACCAGATCTCAGAGCAGCGGGGGCTTTTTTTCAGCGCGCGGATGATGGCGTGCTCACGCCCGCCGCCGCCTACAACCAGAATTTTCATAAGCGTCCTCCTTGACAGCACAACAGCCCGCGACGAAAAATCGCCGCAGGCGAGTTGTTTTTGCGTTTAATGATGGAACAGCCGGATGCCGCAGAACGCCATCGCAATGCCGTACTTGTTGCAGGTGTCGATCACCTGTGCGTCGCGGATGGAGCCGCCCGGCTGTACAATGGCGGTCACGCCGCTGCGGCGCGCGCGCTCGATGTTATCGCCGAACGGGAAGAAGGCATCACTGCCCAGGCTCACACCGGTCACGGCATTCAGCCAGGCGCGCTTTTCCTCGGCGGTCAGCGGGGCCGGCTGCTCGGTGAAGGTCTCGGCCCAGACATCGTCGCCGATGACATCCTCCGGCGTGTCGCCGATGTAAACATCGATCGCGTTGTCGCGGTTCGGCTTGGCAATGTCAGCGCGGAACGGCAGGTCCAGCACCTTCGGCATGTGGCGCAGCTGCCAGTTGTCGGCCTTCTGGCCTGCCAGGCGGGTGCAGTGCACGCGGCTCTGCTGGCCCGCACCGACGCCGATGGTCTGGCCGTCCTGCACGTAGCAGACGCTGTTGGACTGGGTGTATTTCAGCACGATCAGGCTGATGATGAGGTCGCGGCGCTGCTCGTCGCTGATGACCTTGTTCTCGGTCACAACGTTCTGCAGCATCGTCTCATTGGAAATGTCCAGGTCCTGACGGCCCTGCTCGAAGGTCACGCCAAAGACCGTGCGGGTCTCCAGCGGCTTCGGCTCGTAGTCGGCGTCGATCTGGACGATGGCGTAGCCGCCCTTCTTCTTGGATTTCAGCACCTCCAGCGCGTCGGCGTCGTAGCCGGGCGCAATAATGCCGTCGGAGACCTCGTGCTGAATCAGCTTCGCGGTGCTCAGGTCGCAGACATCGGACAGCGCGATCCAGTCGCCGAAGCTGGACATACGGTCCGCACCGCGGGCACGGGCGTAGGCGCAGGCCAGCGGGGAAAGCTCGGTCTCCGGCGCAATGTGGTACATGGCGCGCAGGGTCTCATCCAGCGGCAGACCGATGGCCGCACCGGCGGGGGAGACGTGCTTGAAGCTGGCGGCAGCGGGCTGGCCGAGTGCCTTCTTCAAATCGCGCACGAGCTGCCAGGAATTGAACGCATCCAGAAAGTTGATGTAGCCCGGGCGTCCGTTCAAAATCTGCACAGGCAGGTCACTGCCGTCCGCCATGTAGATGCGGGCGGGCTTCTGGTTGGGGTTCGTGCCGTATTTCAGCTGAAATTCGTTCATATTAACCCTCCACAGCGGTGTATTTATTCAGGATAATGTCCTCGTACTCGCCGGTTTCCAGCTCGATGCTGCGGACAAACAGGCTGACCTTGTTGTCCTCGTTCAGGCTCACCCACAGCTTGTCGGCAAACTTGTCCGCGTCGTTCGTGTCGATGGCGACGCGCAGCGGCTCACCCGCAAAGCTGGGGATCGGCGCACCATTCTTGACGTAAGTGCTGATGAAGTGTCCCTCACCGGCCACGGGCTGCGGGTAGTCGAAGGTCTGGCGCTGCACGCTCTCGGCGTTGCCCTCGTCGGACTTGACGATGGACAGCTTGTAGCCGCCGCGGCGCATATCGACAACGCCGGAGATGCGGGGGGTAAAGTTCGGCGCGTCGTCCTCATAGGTGCGGGTCGCCAGCGCAGCCTCAAAGCTGTAGCCGGGGAAAAGGTTGCCGTTCATGAACCGGGCAATCGTGTCGGTCTGGTCGCCGTTCGTGACCACGGTGGTCTCCCGCAGGGTCAGCACAGCGTTGTAGATGATGAGGTGCGGGTCCTCGAGCTTGGCCGGGTCAGCGGCCACCGTGCGGATGCCGCCGTCGATAGGCTCAAACACACGGTTGCGGCTGTTGGCGCTGCGGCCCATGATCCAGTAGGCGACGAACGCCTTCTGGCCGTCGGGGCTTTTGCCCAGCACAATGCCGCGCCCGGGGTAGTCATTCCCGGCAAGATATTTGTACAGATTCTTTTTCATTGTTAAACCTCGTTTTGCGTAAACAGGAAACGGGATTCCCTGCCGTGCAGTGGTGGAAAACGATTTTACACCTCGTCACTGCACACCATCGCCAATGCCTTGGGCAGCAGCTGCCACTCGGCCTCGACCATGACGCGCTTCTGCAGCGTCTCAGGGGTGTCGCCGGGCTCCACGGCCACGGCCTTCTGCAGCAGAATGGGCCCGCCGTCACATTCCTCGTTTACAAGGTGGACGGTAGCGCCGGTCAGCTTCACGCCGCGGGCCAGCGCAGCCTCGTGCACGCGCAGTCCGTAGAAGCCGGGGCCGCAGAAACTGGGGATCAGGCTGGGATGAACATTGATGATTTTATTGCGGTAGGCCGCAATGACCTTTTCGCCCAGCACGCTCAAAAAGCCTGCCAGCACGACCACGTCAATACTGTGCTTCTGCAGGGTGTCCAGCAGGGCGGCGTCAAACGCTGCGCTGTCAGCGTAGTCCCTGCGGCTTACCACGGCGGATTCTACACCGAAATTGGCGGCGCGCTCCAGCGCGTAGACGCCGGGCTTGCTGGCAACGACCAGCTCGATTTTGCCGTTTGGGTTCTCGCCGCGGCGCTCGCTTTCCAGCAGGGCCTGCAGGTTCGTGCCGCCGCCCGATACCAGTACCGCTACACGCTTCATACCAGCTCGACCCCGTCGCCCTCGACGATGGTGCCCAGACGGTAGGCGTCCTCGCCGTGGGCCTTCAGAATGGCAATGGCCTTGTCCGCATCCTCGGGCGCGACGGTCAGCACCATGCCGACGCCCATGTTGAAGGTGTTGAACATATCGTGCTCGGAGATGCCGCCCTCGCGCTGCATGACGTCGAACAGGGCAGGGATGCGCACATCGGCCTTGGCGATGCGGGCCGCACAGCCCTTTTTCAGGCTGCGGGGAATGTTCTCATAGAAGCCGCCGCCGGTGATGTGGGACACGCCCTTGACCGTGATCTCGTCCATGACAGCCAGCACGGGCTTGACGTAGATGCGGGTGGGGGCCAGCAGGGCCTCGCCCAGGGGCTTGTCCATGCCGTCGAATGTCTTTTTCAGCACATCGGGGTTGTTATCAATGTCAAAAATTTTGCGCACCAGCGAGAAACCGTTGGAGTGTACGCCCGTGGAGGGCAGGGCGATGATGACATCGCCCGGCTGCATCGTGGAGTTGTCCAAAATCTTTGCCTTGTCCACGACGCCGACGGTGAAGCCGGCCAGGTCGTACTCATCCTCGGGCATCATGCCGGGGTGCTCGGCGGTCTCGCCGCCCACGAGGGAGCAGCCCGCCTGGACGCAGCCCTCGGCCACGCCCTTGACGATCTCGGCGATCTTCTCCGGGATGTTCTTGCCGCAGGCGATGTAGTCGAGGAAAACCAGCGGCTTGGCACCGGCGCAGATGACGTCGTTGACGCACATGGCCACGCAGTCGATGCCGATGGTGTCGTGCTTGTCCAGCAGCATGGCAATGCGCAGCTTGGTGCCGACGCCGTCAGTGCCGGAAATCAGAACGGGATGCTCCATGCCGGTGCAGTCCAGCTCAAACAGGCCGCCGAAGCCGCCCAGACCGCCGATGCAGCTCTCGGTCATCGTGCGGGCCACATACTGCTTCATCAGCTCAACAGAGCGGTACCCGGCGGTAATATCCACGCCTGCAGCGGCGTAGCTGGCAGAATAGCTTTTTTCCATGTTGAACTCCTAAATGTGTTACATTACTCGGAAAATCGGGTGGCAGCGGCAAGCTCTCTCCCTCCGGTGCTGCGCGCCACCTCCCTCGCAGAGGGAGGCAAGGAGGCTCCGCCCGCAGGCGGTGGGGGAGAGAAGTTTGCGCTACTGCTGCGCTTCCGTCGTTATGATTACAGCTTCTTATTCGCCTTAGACTGGCTCAGCGGCTTGTCGTAGACAATGTCCATCGTCTCGGTGGGCGGGGCAACGGGGTATTTGCCGGTAAAGCAGCCCGTGCAGAACCCGCACTTGCTGTGGATGGCCAGCTGCTGCACATGCTCAACGCTCAAATAGCCCAGCGTGTCAGACCCGACCAGCTCGTTGATCTCCTCGACGGTGTGGCCGGTGGCAATCAGGTCCTTCTCGTCGGGAATGTCGGTGCCGAAGTAGCACGGGTGGGCGAACGGCGGGGCGCTGATGCGGTAGTGTACCTCGGCAGCACCGGCCTCGCGCAGCAGGCGGATGGTGCGGGCGCTCGTCGTGCCGCGGACGATGGAGTCATCGACCAGCACAACGCGCTTGCCCTTGACCGTGGACGTGATGGCGTTCAGCTTGATGCGCACGCTGCTCTCGCGCTGGGCCTGGCTGCCCTGAATGAAGGTGCGGCCTACATATTTGTTCTTGATAAAGCCCACGCCGTAGGGGATGCCGCTCTCCTGCGCATAGCCGAGCGCTGCATCCAGACCGGAGTCCGGCGCGCCGATGACGACATCGGCCTCCACGGGATGCTCCTGCGCCAGGAACCGGCCCGCCTGCAGACGGGCCTCATGCACACAGGTGCCCTCGATGACGGAATCCGGGCGGGCAAAGTAGATGTACTCAAAGACGCACATCGTGTGCGGCGCGGCGCCGCAGTGGTCCTCCATCGTGCGCAGACCGTTGCGGTCGGCAATAACGATCTCGCCGGGGCGCACGTCACGGACGAACTTCGCACCCACGGCGTCCAGCGCACAGCTCTCGCTGGCAAAGGCATAGCCGTTGCCGTCGGGCAGCTCGCCGATGCACAGCGGGCGGAAGCCGTTGGGGTCGCGCGCCGCAATCAGCTTGGTGTGGGTCATAATGACGAGGGAGTATGCGCCCTCGATGTCGTCCATCGTGCGGCTGACGGCCATCTCAATGTTCGGCGTCAGCAGACGGTTCTGGGTCAGCAGATAGGCAATGACCTCGGTGTCCGACGTGCCGTGAAAGATCGAACCGCTCATCTCGAGCTTGCGGCGCAGCTTCGGCGCGTTGACAAGGTTGCCGTTGTGGCAGACCGCCATAGCGCCCTTGCAGTGATGCAGAACCATCGGCTGCGCATTGGAACGGCTGCGCTGGCCCGCCGTGGCGTAGCGGACATGGCCGGTAGCCATCTTTGCGCCGCGGGGCAGCTCCTCCAGCACGCGCTTGGTAAAGACCTCGCTGACAAGGCCAAGATCGCGGTAGCCGGACAGCACGCCGTCGACGTTCAGCGCAATGCCGCAGCTCTCCTGGCCGCGGTGCTGCAGGGCGTACAGCGCACTGTAGACGGCGCTGACCATATCGGTCTCGCCGGTCTTGTCATACATACCGAACACGCCGCACTCCTCGTGCAGGGACTCGGTGTATTGGGAAATTTCGCTCATTTATTTGCTCCAATTGTCGGAATGGTAAAGCCGTAGGGGCGAATCCTATATCCGCCCGTGGGTCGGCTGCCTCTTGCGGGCGCATAGGGAATGCGCCCCTACGGGAAAGCGCACGGTAAATTATGCGGGTGCAATCAGCCCAGCAGGCGCTTCATGACTTCCTGGTAAGCGTCGGCTTCGCCGCCCATGTTGCGGCGGAACAGATCCTTGTCCAGATGTGCGCCGGTGGTGGCGTCCCAGAAACGGCAGGTGTCGGGGCTGATCTCGTCGGCCAGGATGATCGTGCCGTCGGACAGGCGGCCAAACTCGAGCTTAAAGTCCACCAGACGGATGTTGGCGTCCAGCATGATCTTCTTCAGCACCTCGTTGACCTTGAAGGCATACTTCGCGATGGTGTCCAGCTCCTCCTGGGTAGCCAGGTCGAGGGCCAGGGCGTAGTAGTGGTTGATGAACGGGTCGTGCAGATCGTCGTTCTTGTAGCTGTACTCGAGGATGGGGGTCTTAAAGACCTTGCCCTCGGGCACGCCCATGCGCAGGCTGAAGTGACCGGCTGCAACGTTGCGGACGATGACCTCCAGAGGCACGATTTCGACTTTCTTCACAAAGGTGTCGCGGTCATTGACCTCCTGCACGTAATGGGTGGGGATGCCCTCCTTCTCGAGCTTCTGCATCAGAGCGTTGGACAGCTTGTTGTTGACAATGCCCTTGTCGCGAATGGTGCCCTTCTTCTCACCGTCACCGGCAGTGGCGTCATCCTTATAGTGGACCATGACGATCTCGGGATCGTTGGTAGCGAAAACCTGCTTGGCCTTGCCTTCGTACAGCTGCTCTTTGACTTCGTAATTCATGAGAAACGCTCCTTTTTATAGTATAATATAGTAAAGTATGTATGTGTACCTGTCTTTGGCTTCCCCCTTGGGGGAAGCTCCCGCCCGCAGGCGGGTGATGAGGGAAAGGCTGCCGGGACAGTCCGTTTACGGGATACAGCGGCAAGGCCGCCCCTCATCCGGCCCTTCGGGCCACCTTCCCCCCCTTGGGGGAAGGCTCTTTTACAGTGCTGCGGCTTCAGCGGCAATGGCGGCGTCCTTCTTGGCAATCGCGGCGGCGGTGTCGGCGCGGAAGCTGTCAAGCTTCGCGGCCAGCTCGTCGTCGGCCACGGCCAGGATCGCCACAGCCAGATACGCGGCGTTCTTCGCGCCGTTCAGCGCTACGGTAGCCACGGGAAAGCCGCTGGGCATCTGCACAGTGGCCAGCAGGGCGTCCAGACCGTCCATGGTGCCGCCCTTCATCGGGATGCCCACAACGGGCAGGGTGGTGTTGGCGGCAAAGGCACCGGCCAGGTGCGCGGCCATGCCGGCAGCGCAGAGAATGACGCCGTAGCCCTCGGCACGGGCGCTCCTGGCGAACGCGGCGGCGGCCTCCGGTGTGCGGTGGGCCGAAAGAATGTGCGCCTCATACGGCACGCCGAAATCCTTCAGCACCGTGCAGGCACCCTTGACCACCGGCCAGTCACTGTCCGAGCCCATGATGATCGCAACTTTTTTCATACGTTTTGAAACCTCCCTTACAAAGCAAACAGCGCAGTGCTCCGCATCAGGATACACTGCGCTGTGGTGTCGACGTAAAAAGGGTATGATGGTACAGAACACCCGCGAAGAAGCCAATACGCTGCATTGCGTTTGCCACGGAAGATCCCCCTTTAATAAAAGTAAGATGTGCCCTGTAATTGTAGTGTAAACGCTGGGCAAAAAAAATGCAAGCGCCCGGCGGACATTTCAGCCAAAAAACGGTGCAAAAGGGTTTTGACCGTCGCTTTTTGTCGTTTTTGATGGGTCTTGGAGGGCAATTGTCATACTTTAAAACGGCCTGTAAAATTTTGCTGGTACAGGGCACAAAAATATGATAAAATAGAAAAAATACATAAACAAGGAGCTTTGTATGATTGCACCCAAACGACGCCTGACAAATTACGCCCTGCACGGCAGGGAGGAATGGTTCAAGCGCATCTTCCGCGACCAGATCGCCGAGGCTGCGGGCATCCTCGAAGTCGTGCTCTCCGGCATTGTGCTGGCGGCCCTGCTCATGAGCATTGTCCCGCTGGTGGAGCTGATGCCCGGTCTGCTGACCGATGCCGACAGCCTGGAGATCCGCACCTTTCTGGAACGTGCGCTGGACATCGTCATCGGCATCGAGTTTATCAAGATGCTGGCCAAGCACAGCCCCGGCAGCGTGCTGGAGGTACTGCTCTATGCCATTGCCCGCCACATGATCGTCGGCCATGAGGACGCCGTGCAGAACCTGGTCAGCGTGGTGGCCATCGCACTGATCTTCATCATCCGCAAGTATTTCTTCGTGCCGTCCTTCGGCCACAAGATGCCCGGCGGCAAAATTGCCCCGGACATGGAGCAGAAGGCCGCAGAGACCCCGGAAGCAAAAGCGGGAGACATGGCGGAATAACGCCGGCCTGCCCCGGGGGACAGCGCCGCATGGTATGTGGGGGCCATTGGTGCGAACGGCGAAAATTTGTAAGCCTGCGTGATAACTATTAATAAAAATCCCCCTTCCGGGAACTCTGTAGGGGCGGATGCTCATCATCCGCCCCTACAGCCTCCCGAAAGGGGGATTCTTTATTCTACGATTTTACCAAAATTTTGCCAATCAGAACAGACCCGTGATCTTCCCGTGTACATCCACGTCAATGTCCATGGCAGCGGGGTGCTTGGGCAGGCCGGGCATCGTCATGATGCTGCCGCAGACAACGACCACAAAGCCCGCACCGGCGCTCAAACGCACCTCGCGCACATTCAGCGTGTGACCCTCGGGCGCACCCGTCAGCTTGGCGTTGTCGCTGAAGGAATACTGCGTTTTGGCAATGCAGACCGGCAGCTTGCCATAACCCAGCGCGGTCAGCTCGTCCAGCGTCTTTTTTGCGGCGGCGGTGTAGCTTACGCGGCCCGCGCGGTAGATCTTCGTGGCGACGGCCTCGATCTTATCCGTCAGCGGCGCGTCCAGTTCGTAGGTGTACTGCACCTCGGCGCTGTCGTCCAGGATGGACAGCACGGTCTCGGCCAGCGCCTTGCCGCCCTCGCCGCCCTTGGCAAAGACCTCGCTCAGGGCGCAGGGCACACCGGCCTTGCTGCAGACGTCATAAATAACATCCATCTCCTCCGCAGTGTCGGTGGGGAAGGCGTTGATGGCAACGCAGACCGGCAGACCAAAGCCCTGCAGGTTCTCAATGTGGCGGGCCAGGTTCACGCTGCCCGCACGCACGGCCTCGGCGTTGGGCTTGCCCAGATCGGGCTTGGCCACGCCGCCGTGGGACTTGAGCGCGCGCACCGTGGCCACCAGCACAACGGCGGCGGGGTGCAGCCCGGCATAGCGGCACTTGATGTCAAGGAACTTCTCCGCGCCCAGATCCGCGCCGAAGCCGGCCTCGGTCACAACGTAGTCGGCCAGCTTGAGGCTCAGCCTGGTGGCAATGGCACTGTTGCAGCCGTGGGCAATGTTGGCGAACGGACCGCCGTGGATGATGGCGGGGTTGTGCTCCAGCGTCTGGACAAGGTTCGGGTCGAGCGCATCCTTCAAAAGTGCGGTCATCGCGCCCGCCGCGCCGATCTGCCCGGCGGTGACGGGCTGGCCGTCGTAGGTGTAGGCGCAGACGATGCGGGACAGGCGGGCCTTTAAGTCCTCCAGATCGGTGGCCAGGCAGAACACCGCCATGACCTCGCTGGCAACGGTGATGTCAAAGCCGTCCTCACGCGGGGTGCCGTTGACCTTGCCGCCGAGGCCGTCCACGATGAACCGCAGCTGGCGGTCATTCATGTCCATGCAGCGCTTCCAGGTGATGCGGCGGGGGTCAATGTTCAGCGGGTTGCCCTGCTGGATCGAGTTGTCGATCATGGCAGCCAGCAGGTTGTTGGCCGCGCCGATGGCGTGGATGTCGCCGGTAAAGTGCAGGTTGATGTCCTCCATCGGCACGACCTGAGCATAGCCGCCGCCGGCAGCGCCGCCCTTGATGCCGAACACAGGGCCAAGCGACGGCTCACGCAGGCAGAGCATCGTTTTTTTGCCCAGCGCGTTCATGGCGTCCGCCAGACCGACGCTCGTCGTGGTCTTGCCTTCGCCCGCGGGCGTGGGGCTGATGGCGGTGACTAAGATCAGCTTGCCCTCGGGCTTGTCAGCCTTGGCCAGCTTGTGGTTCAGCTTGGCCTTGTAGTGGCCGTAGGGGATGACGTCCTCGCCCTGCAGGCCCAGCTTGCCCGCAATCTCCGTGATGGGCTTCATTTCGGCGGCCTGGGCAATTTCGATGTCGCTCAACATTGTACGATTCCTCCGTTTTTGTAAAAACAATAAAGGGCTGCACACACCATACTCCAGTGTATGCAGCCCAGACGGTCGGCTTAAAAGGCAAGTGATAACGCCGCGTCCCCTGTGGTAAGCCCCACAATATCCCGTCGGTCAGCGGCCTTGCGATATTCTTACTGTAGCATAGGAACGCGGGTTTGTCAAGAGAAACAAACGGAGCTGTTCTTACGCTGCTTTTGCGCTGCTCTTGGCGTTGTAGGGGCCGATGGTGAGCATCTGTCCCTACAAGTTCCGAAATGTCGGCAGGGTCATACCGTCCCTTTCCCACAGCCCCACTTTTTGAAATACCGTCCCATGCTGACAAGCTGCATCTTGAACTTGCCTGCGTCGCGCATGGGGGCGCGGTGCCACGCATGAATGGCGGAAAACTGCGGAGCCAGCCAGACGGTGCCCTTCTGCAGCACCTTCTGGGTCAGGTCAGCGTCCTCCACATACATGAAATACCCGGGGTCAAACCCGCCGATTTCCTTGAACACATCGGTGCGCACGGCCATAAAGCTGCCGGTGCAGAACTCGATGCGGCGGGGCACGGTCAGATCCTCATCCTGCATCGTGTAGTGGTCGTCGGCCTTCTTAAAGCAGCCGCCGAGCTTCGGAGCCAGCTGCCGCGCCAGCAGCAGCCAGGGCGTCGGCTTGCGGCGGGGCAGGTGCTGCAGCTTGCCGTCCGGGTAGCGCAGCTGGGGCGTTGCCATGGCGGCCCCGGGCCGGGCCAGCAGCCACGCGGCCATGTCCTCCAGCACGTCGCCGGTCAGCAGGATGTCCGGGTTCAGAATAAAGTGTACGTCGCTGGTCAGACGATCCAGCACATAGTTGTGGCCCTTGCCGAAGCCGATATTCTTTTCCAGCGGCAGCACAGTCACGCGGCTGTCGCCGAAATCCGTCTCTGCCAGCTGCCTGCCGCAACCGTCGGGACTGCCGTTGTCCACGACATACAGGGCAAGATCCGGGGCAGGGGTATAGTGCAGGATGCTGCGCACCGCGGCGCAGACCTCGTCATAATCACAGTACGCCACAATGCAGGCACTGATTTTGGGCATAGTAAGCTCCTTGAGACAAAATTCTACTATCGGGGAACCTGTAGGGGTCGATGCTTGCATCGACCCGCGGGCAGATGCCAGCTTCCGCCCCTACAAATGGGCTATTACTTCTCCAACGCTTCCAGACGGCTCAGATCATACGGCGTGTCCTGATACACGTAGTAGTTCAGCCAGTTCGTGTACAGCAGATACCCGTGGGCGCGCCAGCGGAACAGCGGGTCGCGGCTCGGATCGTCGTCGGGGTAGTAGTTGCACGGGATGTTGATGGGCTTGCCGGCCTTCACATCGCGCTTATACTCCCTGTCCAGTGTATATTTGTCGTACTCGGGGTGGCCGATGACAAAGATCTGCCGCCCGGACTCGGTGGAAAGCAGCATCGGCCCGGCAATGTCGCTCTCGGCCAGAATGCGCAGGTCGCCGCAGGCGTCGATGGCGGCGCGATCCAGCCCGGCCCAGCGGCTGTGCGGGGCGTAGAATACCTCGTCGAAGCCGCGCACCAGCGGGTTGGAGGGTCGTGTCACACGATGCTCAAACACGCCGAACATCTTCTTGTCCAGATGCACCTTGGGGATGCCGAAGTGGTAGTACAGCCCCGCCAGCGCACCCCAGCACAGGTGGATGGTGGAGTAGACGTTCTCCTTGGTGTAGTCCATGATGCGGCAGAGCTCGTCCCAGTAGTCAACGTCCTCGTAGTCCAGGTCCTCAATCGGCGCGCCGGTGATGATCATGCCGTCAAAGCGCTCGTTTTTGATCTCGTCAAACGTCTTGTAGAACGCCTTCATGTGCTCGGGCGCGGTGTGGGTCGTGCTGTGGGTCGCCGTCTGCAAAAAGGTGACCTGCACCTGCAAAGGGCTGTTTGCCAGCAGGCGGGCCAGCTGGGTCTCGGTCACGATCTTGGTCGGCATCAGGTTTAAAATCAGGATGCGCAGCGGGCGTATATGCTGGCTCATCGCGCGCTCCTGGTGCATGACAAATACATTTTCCTGCTGCAATTCCTCGTAAGCAGGCAGGTCTTTCGGGATGATAAGAGGCATAGGGAAGGACTCCTTGTTCAGAATACCTTTATTATAAAGGTTTCCCCCGCAAAAAGCAACAAAAAAGCACTCTCGGTGCAAAACCGGGAGTGCGGCGGCGCTTACCGCTTATTCGTACTTGACGTTGTCGATCAGGTTCTGCATGACGTCGCTCTGCAGAACGTTCATCTTGATGTAGTTCTCACCATAGGCGGAGACATACTGGCTCGGGTCGGTGGTGCCGTAGTAGCGGCCAAAGTCAGCGTTCATGGTGGCGGTGTCGCACTTGAAGCCGGTCTTTTCGGCCACGGCCTGCATCAGCAGGGCCTGCTGGGTGATGGACTTGATGCTGTCGTTGGCATCTGCCAGATAGGCATCCACGCTGTCATAGCTGCTGCCCATCATGCCGGAGGAAAGCAGGGTGTTCATGTCGGTGCCGTATTTCTGGGCGTTGGTGTAAATGCGGTACAGCAGCACATCGCGGTAGTAGTCCAGCGCGGTCTGCGGCAGCTCGTCCGCGTAGCTGGCCTTGTCATGCAGGTCGGTGTAAACGTCACTGGCCTGGTTGTCATAGAGCATCGTGGACTTGACGAAGGCTTTCAGCTCATCGACGCTGTTCAGGCTCATGCTCTCGCCGAGATTTTCCTTGACCCAGTCGTCGGTCAGCTCGGGGGTGACGGACTCCTTGATGTAGTTCAGGGTCGTCTCAAAGACGGCTTCCTTGCCGTTCAGGTCCTCATTGCCGTAATCCTCGGGGAAGGTGACCGTGACGTCAAAGGTCTCGCCGGGGGTATGGCCGACGATCTGATCTTCAAAGTTGTCAATGTAGGTGCCGCTGCCCAAAGTCAGGTCGGCACCGCTGCCCTTGGTGTCACCGCCGTCGAAAGCAACGCCGTCGATGCGGCCCACGTAGTCAATGTTGACCGTATCGCCGTCCGCGGCTGCGCGGTCCTTGACCTCATTCGTGGTCGCAAAGTTGGACAGCACGTTGGAATCAATGTAATCATTGATGTCGTCGTCGCTGACCTGGCCCAGGTCGGCGCTGATCGTGATGTCCGCGTAGTCGTCGGGCAGGGTGACATAATCGGCGGCGGTCACGCCCTTGAGATAACCGTTCTCGTCAAACGCATCGGAAAAGCTGAAATCAGCCAGATAGGCGTACTCGGCGTCCGCGGTCTCAGCGCTGGCCTTCTCGGCGGTGTCAGCCGTCTCGGCGGTAGATTCAGCGGCCTCGGAGGAAGCGGTGTCAGCGGTATTGCCGCAGGCCGCAAGCACAGCAGTCATGCCGACAGCCATGCCAAGGGCTGCCACACGGCGGAAATTCTTCAGTTTCATGGAATTCTCCTGTCTTTTTCAAAATTGCATACTTTCTTATTATACACGATTTTTCGGAAAAGTAAAATGAAATTGCTGTGAAAATGTGGTATAATGGCAAAAACACAAACAACAAGGAGACATACACCATGGAAAAATCCAAAATTGACCGCATCAACGCGCTGGCAAAAAAGGCCAAGGCCATCGGTCTGACCGAGCGTGAGACCGCCGAGCGCGACGCTTTGCGCAAGGAGTATCTGGCCGATATGCGCGCGGCCTTCAAACAGCAGCTCGACAGCACCTATGTCCAGACTGCGGACGGCGCAAAGATCCCCTATGCCGAGTATGCGAAGCTCTCTAAGCATTGATCTGCCCCTGCAACTACGCCAACGAAAACATTTGAATCTTGTATAAAACAGCTATAGTATTCTCTTGACAAATATGGTATAATACAGGACGGCAGCGGATCCCGGAGATTCCGGAAAAGGCTGAAATGCCTATTTACTTACAAAAGAGGTAGAAACGTATGCTTACTTCCATTACCGGCATCAACTGGGGCGACGAGGGCAAGGGCCGCATGGTCGATCTGCTCAGCCAGGACTATGACATTGTTGCGCGCTATCAGGGCGGCGACAATGCAGGCCACACCGTCAAGAACGAGCGCGGCAAATTCGTCCTGAACCTGATTCCCTCCGGCATTCTGCGCCCCGACGTTGTCTGCGTTATGGGCGGCGGCATGGTCATCGACCCCGAGCACCTCGAGAAGGAAATCGCCTCCCTGACCGAGAAGGGTGTTGAGATCAGCCCCAAAAACCTGAAAATCTCTGACCGTGCGACCATCACCATGCCGTTCCATGTCGCACAGGACGGCCTTGAGGAGGAGCGCCTGTCCAAGACCGGCGCTCAGTTCGGCTCCACCAAGCGCGGCATCGCCTACAGCTACGGCGACAAGTACATGAAAAAGACCCTGCGCATGGGCGACCTCGTCCACATGGACGCCGGTGTCAGGAAGCGTCTGGAGACCATCGTCGAGTCCAAGAACCTGACCATGGAGAAGATCTACGGCCAGAAGCCTGTCAGCGTTGACGAGATGTGGGCCTGGTGCGAGAAATATTCCAAGCTGTTTGCCCCCTACATCTGCGATGTGGGCGACTATCTGGACAAGGCTGACCGCGAGGGCAAGAAGATCATGTTCGAGGCCCAGCTGGGCGCTCTGCGTGACATCGACTTCGGCATCTATCCTTACACGTCTTCCTCCAACACCGTGTCCGCCTATGCACCCATCGGTGCGGGCATCCCGGGCCACAAGCTGAACCTCTCCATCGGCATTATGAAGGCTTATTCCTCCTGCGTCGGTGAGGGCCCCTTCACCACGGAGCTGGCTATGACCGAGGCAGAAAAGGACGTGCTGCGTGAGCACGGCCATGAGTACGGCGCTGCCACGGGCCGTCCCCGCCGCGTCGGCCCGTTCGACGCTGTGGCAAGCCGCTACGGCGTGCAGTGCCAGGGCTGCGATGAACTGGCCCTGACCCTGCTGGATGTCCTCGACTACATGGAGGAAGTGCCCATCGTCACCGCCTACAAGCTGACCGACGGCAGCACGACCACCCGCTTCCCCATGGGCAAGACGCTGGACGATGCTCAGCCCGTTGTCGAGACTGTGCCCGGCTGGCACTGCGACATCACCGGCGTGCGCAGGTTTGAGGATCTGCCCCAGGCTGCTCAGAACTATGTCACACGTCTGGAGGAGCTGGTCGGCTGCAAGATCAAGTATATCTCCGTCGGCCCCGAGCGCGATGCCTGCATCGTGCGGAAGTAATTTTTCTCCTTGGCCCCCTCCCAGAGGAGGCAAGAACTTATAACCAACCAAAAGGCAGACCCTTACAAGGTCTGTCTTTTTCTAAAAGAGGGGGCATTCCCACTGATTCAGCTTTTAATACGGACTTTCGTAAAAAATTATAAAAGCACCGCGGATCGCGCCGTCCGCACGGCCTACGGAAATCTGGCCTGCATCGTCAGCGTGGTGTGTAACCTACTGCTGGCGGGCGGCAAGATCGCCGTCGGTGTACTGACCGGCAGTGTTGCCATCACCGCCGACGGCATGAACAACCTCTCCGATGCCAGCTCCAATATCGTCAGCCTCGTCGGCTTCAAGCTCGGCGCGCGCCCGGCGGACTCGGAGCATCCCTACGGCCATGCCCGGTATGAGTATCTGGCCGGGCTGGCGGTCTCTGTCATGATCCTGGTCATCGGCGTGGAGCTTTTGAAGGAGAGCTTTGCCAAGGTTCTGCACCCGACGGAGGTCGCTTTCAGCTGGCTCATGGTTGCAGTACTGATTGCGTCCGTCCTCGTCAAGCTCTGGATGAGCAGGCTGAACCGGCAGATCGGCACGGCCATCGACTCGGAAACGCTGCTGGCCACCGCCGCCGATGCCCGCAACGATGTCATCACGACGGCAGCGGTTCTGGCAGCCACGATTCTGACAAAGCTCACCGGCTTTGCCCGCATTGACGGACTGATGGGTATCGGTGTGGCGGCGTTCATTTTGTACAGCGGTGCAATGCTCGTCAAAGACACCATCAATCCGCTGCTGGGTGCAGCGCCTGACTCGGATCTGGTCGAGCATATCGAGAAAAAGGCCCTGAGCTATCCCGGCGTGCTGGGCGTGCACGATCTGATGATCCACGACTACGGCCCCGGCAGCCGCCTGGTCAGCTTCCATCTGGAAATGGACGCTAAGGACGACGTCATGCACAGCCACGATGTCATTGACCGTATTGAGCGGGACCTGCTTGTGGAGGATGGGCTGATCGCGACGATCCACTTTGACCCCGTCGTGACCGGTGACCCCCACGCGGACGAGCTGAAGGCGTTTTTGCAGCGTGAGGTCGAGGAGCTCGCGCCGATGGCCAACATCCACGATCTGCGCATTGTGCCCGGCCCGACACATACAAACGTGATTTTTGACTGTGCCGTCCCTGCTGAGTACATGACCGACAAACAGCACCGGGGCGTCAAGCTCGTCAATGCCCTGCGCAATGCCGTACAGGCTAAGTGGCCCGACCATTTCTGTGTCATAAAGCTGGAACCGGACTATGCACCGGTACACCACGAATAAAAGAAGCAACCCTGTAGGGGCAGGGCATGCCCTGCCCTCAACGTAAAATCCATAGCGATGTGGCGGCAAGGCTGCGGGCCGGACATGTCCGGCCCCTACCGGGCACCATTACGGAAAGTAAAACTATATAAAGGAGAGGTATCCCCATGGACTACAACAAAGCTGCTCTGGAGCTCCACAGCAAGTTCCCCGGCAAGATCGCCGTGCAGAGCCTTTGCGAATGCAAGGACCGCGACGCGCTGTCCACCGCCTATACCCCCGGCGTGGCCGAGCCGTGCCGCAAGATCAAGGCAAACCCCGATGACGTCTACACCTACACGATGAAGGGCCGCACTGTCGCCGTCGTCACGAACGGCACTGCTGTGCTGGGTCTGGGCAACATCGGCCCCGAGGCCGGTCTGCCGGTCATGGAGGGCAAGTGCGTCCTGTTCAAGGAGTTCGGCGGCGTCGATGCGTTCCCCATCTGCCTGAACGCCAAGACGAAGGAGGAGGTCATCGCTGCGGTCAAGGCCATTGCCCCGACCTTCGGCGGTATCAACCTGGAGGACATCCGCAGCCCCGAGTGCTTTGAAATCGAAGCCGAACTCGAGCGTGACCTCGACATCCCCGTGTTCCATGACGACCAGCACGGCACAGCCATCATCGTGCTGGCGGGTGTGCTCAACGCCCTGAAGGTCGTCGGCAAGCGCATTGAGGACGTCAAGATCGTCCAGAACGGCCCCGGTGCGGCGGGCACGGCCATCATCCACATGCTGCAGGTCGCGGGCGCTAAGAACATCGTCGCCGTTGATGAGCACGGCATCCTCTACCCGAACCGCCCCGCGGGCCTTGAAGGCCACAAGGGCAGGCTGGCCGAGGAGACGAACCCCGACAAGCTGACCGGCGGTCTGGCCGAGGCCATACGGGACGCGGACATCTTCATTGGTACGTCGATTGCGGGCGCATTGACCCCCGAACTGGCCGCCACGATGGCGAAGGACGCGATTGTGTTCGCCATGGCGAATCCCACGCCCGAAATCATGCCCGACCTCGCTAAGCAGGCGGGCGTCCGCGTCATCGGCACGGGCCGTTCCGACTTCCCGAACCAGGTCAACAATGTACTGGCGTTCCCCGGCATCTTCAAGGGTGCGCTGTCCGTCCGTGCGCGGGACATCAACCCCGCCATGAAGATGGCCGCCGCCAAGGCCATCGCGGGTCTCATCCCTGACGACGAGCTGAACGAGGAAAACATCCTGCCCAAGGCATTTGACCCCCGCGTGGCCGATGCCGTCGCTGCTGCCGTCGCACAGGCCGCGAGAGGAAGCGGCGTGGCGCGCGTATGAGCATCCGTGAAATTCCCGCCGCCGCCATCACCGACGCAGTGGAGGCTCTCTGCATCGAGGCCAACACCCGGCTGCCCGCCGACGTAAAGGCTGCACTGGATGCCGCCGAGGCCGCCGAGCCGTGGCCGCTGGCAAAGGAGACACTGGGCTTATTGCAGCAGAATCTCTGCGTTGCGAAAGAGAAAGACCTGCCCATCTGCCAGGACACCGGCATGGCCTGCGTCTTTATCGAGCTGGGCCAGGACGCCCACATTGACGGCGACCTGACCGATGCCGTCAACGAGGGTGTGCGCCGCGGCTACGAGAAAGCATTCTTACGCAAATCCATCACCGCCGACCCGCTGCAGCGCGTCAACACGGGAGACAACACCCCGGCGTTCCTGACCGTGCATCTTGTGCCGGGCAGCGGCTGCAAAATCACCGTCGCCCCCAAGGGCGCAGGCAGTGAAAACATGAGCCGCCTTGCCATGCTCAAGCCAGCCGACGGCGTCGAGGGCGTGAAAAAATTCGTGCTTGACACGGTGGAGCAGGCCGGAGCCAACCCCTGCCCGCCCATTGTGCTGGGTATCGGCATCGGCGGCAGCTTCGACCACTGCGCAGCGCTGGCCAAAAAGGCACTGCTGCGCCCGCTGGACGAACCCAACGCCGACCCGTATTATGCAGCGCTGGAAAAGGAACTGCTGGACGCCATCAATGCCACAGGCTTTGGCCCGCAGGGCTTTGGCGGTGCCACGACCTGTCTGGGGGTTGCCATTGAGCAAAAGCCCACCCATGTGGCCTGCCTGCCCGTGGCCGTCAACATCAGCTGCCACGTCACCCGCCGCGCCAGCCGCACGCTGTAAGGAGGCGCAACGATGCAATATGTACTGAAAACGCCCCTCTCCAAGCAGGACCTTGCGCCGCTGAAAGCAGGGGACACCGTGCTGCTGTCGGGCGTGGTCTACACCGCCCGTGACGCCGCCCACGCCCGCATGATGGAGCTGCTGGACAAGGGCGAGCCGCTGCCGTTCCCCATTGAGGGCGCGGCCATCTACTACGTCGGACCCACGCCGGAGCGCCCAGGCTGTGCCATCGGCGCGGCAGGCCCCACGACCTCGGGCCGTATGGACGCCTATACGCCGCGGCTGTTGGATCTGGGACTGGCCTGCATGATCGGCAAGGGCAAGCGCACCGATGCCGTCAAGCAGTCCGTCGTCAAAAACGGCGCGGTCTATCTGGCCGCCATCGGCGGGGCCGGCGCCCTGATGGCCGGCAGTGTGCAGAGCTGCGAGATCATCGCGTGGCCGGACCTCGGCTGTGAGGCGGTGCGTAAGTTGGTGGTTAAGGACTTCCCGCTGACGGTCCTGCTGGACACCCACGGCGGTGACCTGTACCAGAGCGGCCCCGCTGCTTATCTCGCCAGCCGGGAGCACAACGCATGAGCCGCAAACGGATGGCAAAGTGCCTGGCCCTCTGCGCATTGGCGCTGGCCGTCTGCGTCGGCATAGCGGCGGCGCTGGTCATCTCCAAAAACCGGCAGAGAGCTGCCGAAGCTGCCGCTGCGGCCAGTGCCGCTGCTGCCAGCGAGGCCGCCAAAGCCGCCGAGGAGGAGGCTGCCCGCGCCGCCAGTGAAGCCGCCGAGGCAGCCCGTCAGGAGGAAGAACGCCTGGCCGCCGAAGCAGCCGCCGCGAAGCGTGCCGAGCAGGTCACCGCTGCGCAGGCCGAGCACGACAGCGTGCAGTACGGCGATAAGCTGGGCCGCATCTGGGTCGAAGGCACAAACGTGGACTGCGCCCTCTATTGGGGCGACAGCGAGGGTCAGTTTGGCCGCGGCGCGGGCTGCCGCGCCGAGAGTGACTGCGTCCTGCCCGGCGAGAACGGCACAGTCTTTATCGGCGGGCATACGGGCACGTACTTCTCGGACCTTGGCTCGACGCAGCTCGGCGCCATCATTCATCTGGAGACCGACTGGGGCGACTTTACCTATAAAGTCACCGATATGCAGGTCATTCAGGAGACCGACGTCGACAAGGTGCGCTGGGGTGCCGAGGAGCCCAGCTGCATCCTGTACACCTGCTACCCCTTCGGCATCCTGACCCACACCCCCCAGCGCTACGCCGTCTATGCAGACCCCGTCAGCGCCGACGAGTACGGTGTGCTACCGGCAGAGACAACCGAAAAATAAAAATGACCGAGGTAGATCCCCCGTAGGGGATATACCTCGGTCATTTCCTTGATCATCTGCTGGAACTCCGGACGGTTGTCTGTCTTGGCAGAGATGGCACGGTCAATGTAGTGCTTGACGATGGTGATGCCATTCTTTTCCGCATAGGCGTGCACTCCCGAATCTGGCCTTCGATAGATTCTTCACGCTGGTTGTCCGATGAATAGCGAGCATAGATCACAGCGGTCATGGCAGGCACCTCCCATTTATACATCATTGAACGGTGGAACGTTCATAAAAACTAACTTTCGTATAATGTATATACCACAACTTAGGAGAGACTGCGAGGGAAAGTTTGGGCAATTGTTTTGCTGAAAGCATAGGTAAGATTTCGTCTGACCTTACTATCCAAAATTAGCGGTAGAGGGCAAGAAACGTCCCGTGGCCACAAATTTTCAATTTTTGAAAATCCTGTGCTCCACCGGGACTTCACATCTGCAACTCTTGCGAGTTTTGATGTGATCTTGTTGGGGCGTGCCTGCCCCAAACCCTGCTCATATTCGCACCTTGCGGTGCGAAAGAACGGCGTGTCGTGCTTACATAGCTCCACCGAGGAGCTAGCGAAACGACAGGAGGTTCAATGAACAAAACGAATGTCAAAACGAAACCCAGCACGACCCACCGCCACGACACGCCGAACAACAAAACGCACATCATCAAGTTCCGTGTGACGGAAACTGAAAAGATGGAACTCCAATGCACAGCAAAACTCCTTCATCTCTCCCTGTCCACCCTCATCCGCCGTGCGCTGCACAATGCGAAGATCGAGCGCACCGTTGTCGTTGCCGGCGGCGGAGAAGAAACCCTGACTGCCGTTTCCACTCTGCTTGCCCAGTGCAGCAGGGTGGGCGGCAACCTGAACCAACTCGCACGACACTTCAACTCCGGCGGAGCAGACACCGAACAGCTCCGGGCGAAACTTCTGGACGAACTTGCAGACCTGACTGCCTTCCGGCTCAACGCCGAGAAAGTTCTGGGTAAACTGTATGGCAACGCTGAAGCATATCGCCTCTAAAAATTCGGACTACTCTGCCGCTGAGACCTATCTGGTTTACCAGCACGATGAATTTTCCGGCAAGAAAATTCTGGATGAACAGAGCAGACCCAAGCTGCGGGAATCGTACATTCTGGACACCCTTGAATGCGGCGAAGCCTCGTTTGCAATGGCCTGCCTGCTGGCAAACCGGAAGTACGACAAGAACAACCACCCGGATGACATCAAGAGTCACCAGTATATCATCAGCTTCGACCCGCGGGATGCAGCCGAAAATGGGCTGACGATGGAAAAGGCACAGGCCCTCGGCCTGAACTTCTGCAAAGAGAACTTTCCCGGTCATCCTGCTATCGTCTGCACCCACCCGGACGGACACAACCATTCGGGAAATATCCATGTCCACATCGTGATCGGCAGCGTCCGGACACGAGAAGTGGAGCGCAAGCCCTATATGCAAAAGCCCCGTGACTGGCGTGAGGGCATGAAGCATTCCAGCACAGCCCAGACCATGCGGCACCTGCGTGTCGCAGTCATGGAAATGTGTCAGGATGCCAAGCTGTACCAGATCGACCTGCTCAGCTCGAAAAAGCGTGTGAGCGAGCGTGAATACTGGATGAAACGGCGCAGTCAAATGAAACTCGACCGTGAAAACGCTGCCCTGCTTGCCGCCGGACAGCAGCCTACACAAACGGAGTTTGAAACCGCAAAGGAGACTTTGCGGAAACAGATCTCGGATGTGCTGGACAATGCAGCGAGCTTTGAAGATTTCTCGGACAGGCTCTTGCAGCAGTACGGCATCACGGTCAAGAAAAGCCGTGGGCGGCTCAGCTACCTGCCAGCCGGAAGAAAGAAGTTTATCCGGGCGCACAGCCTCGGTGACAAGTTTGAGAAAGAACTCGTGCTTGCCACCTTGAAAGAAAATGCCAAGAGCCAGCCCATTATCCTCCACAGCAATCTTGAGGAAAAACCCGACCGAATCAAGAAGCTGGTGGACATTCAGGCAAAACTGAAGCAGGGCAAGGGCATCGGCTATGAGCGTTGGGCGAAGAAGCACAACCTCAAAGCCATGGCGCAGACCTTGATTCTTTTGCAGGAGAAAGGTCTGCTCAACGAGGACGCACTCGACCAGAGAATTGCAGAGCTTGACACCAAGTTCCATGAATCGCTGGCCGTAGTGAAAGACCTCGAAACCCGCATGGCAAACAACCAAACACTGCGCCGTTATGCTGCTTCCTACAAGCAGTACCGACCGCTCGCGCAGAAACGGAACGCTGCCAAATCCCCCGCAACCTTTGAAGAACAGCATCGTGCAGAGCTGACAGCATACCGGACAGCAGCAGCCTATCTCAAGGCAAACAACATCACTAAACTGCCAAGTCCGAACAAGCTGGAAGCGGAATACTGCGCTCTTGCTTCCGAAAAGGCCCAGTTCTATGAGCAGTACAAGGAAGCCAAGATCGAACTGCTCAAGCTGAAAGATGCAAAACAGAATGTTGCCCTGTTCTTCCGGGAGGAAAAACAGACGCAGCATCACGAGAGAGAAGGAGTGTGCGTATGATCAATCTGAAAATCGACCCGGAGTTCCAGAATCAGATCCCTCCGCTGACGGACGATGAATACAGGCAGCTTGAAGAAAACATCCTCAAGGAAGGCAAGCTGCTCTCTCCTTTGATCGTCTGGAACAACACCCTCGTTGACGGCCACAATCGTTATGCAATTCTCCAGAAGCACCCGGAGATTTGCTTTTCCACCATGCCGCTCCGATTTGAAAGCAGAGAAGAAGTCCTCGCATGGATCTGCAAGAATCAGTTGGGGCGGCGTAATCTTACCCCGGAGCAGAAGCTGTTCCTCATCGGAAAGCAATATGAAGCGGAAAAATCCTCTCATGGCGAAGCCCGCAAAGAATCGCATGATGAAAATGGCCGATTTCACCGGAGTTCTCAAACTGATAACTCCGGTGAAGCCATAAAAACCTGCGAACGAATCGCAGAGGAAAATGGTGTAAGCAAGGCAACTGTACTTCGTGCATCGAAGTACATGAAAGGTGTTGAAATTGCTGAATCCCTGATTCCCGGTATGCGGGAGAAGATTCTGAACAAACAGGTAAAAGTCAGCAAGGCTGATATGCACCGCCTTGCACGAGCCAACTATGATGCCCGCGCACAGACCTTGCAGGAAATCCTGCACCCGGAACTGAAAGTTGAACCGAAACCGGATGCCGATGGCATCATCCGGGAACCGGGAAAGGCACCTGTGATGCCGTTTCAGAAAATCGAATCGGTTTACGACAGCGATGCTTACCCGGAAGAAGTGCGGCATGATTATGTCGCACTGGAACACGTTACAACACGTTTCCGCACAGAGTTTGACTATCTTCTGAGAACTATGCCAGACACAGCACAGCGAGAAGTCATTCTCGAAATCATCCACAAGCACAAGGAGTACCTTGCTTCGCTGGAATCTGCGCTCGCAGAGGATGAGCAGACAGCATAACAACAGGCACATTGTATGCTGTCAACAGAAATCCAAAGGAGTGTGCGTTTGAACAAAAAGAAAAAGTCCACAAATACTTCCCCTTATCCCGATGAAGTCATTGACCGTCTGGCGCGGGCATTCTACCCGGCCATCCTTGCCTGCTGGAACAGCGAGGAAGGCCAGAGGGAGTTTGCCGCGTGGCAGGCAGAGCAGGCTCATCATGCAAATAACGAAAAACAGGAAGTTCCCACTGGGGAACTCCCTGTTGTACATATCGCTATCGTCTGTGGCTTTTGGCAGGGTGCGTCCTATTCAGGGGCGCACCCTGTTTTTTGTTTTGCCCTTAATCTTCTAGCCCATGGCTTCCAGCCACATTCTTCAAATATTTCTCCGGGTCACCGTTCAGAATCAAATCCGCATAGCCCAGCGGATCGTTGTAGATGAGGTAGTCCAGTTCCGTCCTCTGCGCCATGGTCACGTCCAATTCATCCTCGACCCCAGTGCAGTCAATGGAGATCATTCTCCCATCCCGGAGCAGCAGCTCCACGCAGCCGGTATCCATGTTGAACTTGCAGGCTCTTTCATCGTACTTCATGTTTGTGTCCTTTCTGCCTTACGGCACTCTTACAGTGATCTGTCGTGCTTTCTTATGATAAGGTCTAGGACGCTTTTCGATGGAAGCAAGGGATTCGTTCTGTTTTCCGAAGAATACAAAAAATCCGAACCCTTCTCCTATTGGAAAAAAGTTCGGATTTTGTTGTTGTGGTGCACCTCCAGGGACTCGAACCCTGGGCCCACTGATTAAGAGAGCAAGCCGCCGGTTCGTCTCAATTTATGGAAGTTTCGAGCCATCGTTATTTTTAATCAAATCAACGTGATTTTTCACCCAGCAATTTCTGCACCCTTTGTCGGATTTTGCAGCGAAAAGCACCCTCTGCACGTTTTGAAACCGTGCAAAATCCGTGCAGAAACCGTGCACTTACTCTCTGACAAACAAAATCGCCCTATTCCCTACCGGCTTGACGGCATTGGTTTGAGTGACCGACCCAGATATCCTAAATTATCTCTCTATGTTTACAAAACATCTGTGATTCTCTCTTTCTATTACGTAAGGACGCAAATGAAGGGCCCCATAAACGTCCTACTAAAAAAAGGAGATTATTACTATGTTACTCAAAAATGGAAGTACTGGCAACTATGTTATGTACCTGCAGTATGGACTGCATATCATGTGCTGCCCTCCGGGTAGTTTTGACAGCAAATTTGGCTCTGGTACTGAAAATGCTGTTAAGAAGTATCAGGGCAAAAAAGGTCTTACCCAAGATGGCATTGTTGGCGATGGTACATGGAACGCACTGGTAAGCGACATTAAAACCATCCAGCAGCTCCTGAAGAACAAAGGTTATTACGCCAGTACAGTGGATGGCCTTGCAGGTTCAGGCACTTATAACGCTGTTATCAGTTTTCAGAAAGCATCCGGCTTGACTGCCGATGGTATGGTCGGCAGTGCCACCCTAAACGCATTGAACGCTTCTTCGGGCGGTACAAGTGGTCAATCTCATTCAATCACTCTGCCTACTGATAGAAACTATCTTTGGGCACAGAAGAATCCGGACATTGTTAAGCTTGTTGGAAATAGTGGTTGCTCTCTTGTTGCCGTGTTGAATACCGCTAATATCTATGGGCCTCGTGAATTCACCCCTAACGAAGTCCTGACTGCCTGTGGAAATTGGGGTGCAAACGGTCTGAATACTTGGGCTCTTCCCAGCAAGTGCAATGGTAAAATCGACACGAGCAACTACACTCATGGCGGTAAGGAGCAGGCGACTGTATTCAGTGCAGTCAAAGCAAGTATTGACAATAACCTTCCCATCATTATTCGGCTCAACAGTAGCGATGGCAAAAAGACGCATTTTGTCACAGCGATTGCTTATACTGGCAGTTGCTCCTCTGCAAGCAGCATTTCCGTCATTGATCCTGCTGGTGGTGTCATTCGAACTCTTGAGGAAGCGGGAACTGCACGCAATGAAACCGTATACGGTGATTATATCGCAACCGCTCGTCGCTCCTAAATATCTCTACTCTCTTCATCAACAATAAGTTGTAAAGCATCATTTTTAACATATATCCCCCCCAAAGTCTTTTCTCAACTCTCGAAAAGGCTTCGGGGGGGATTTTTCAATGCCTATTATATGCAACACTTTTCACTATCTGCTTATCCAAGCTCAGGCGAGTGATATTTATTTACTCTCCACACATCCCCAACTTTTACCAACTGCATTTCATATTCGACTTTATTCATGTCATCATATGAATACTCATCATGTTCCTCATACGTTTCATTGGGATTATAGTATGCAATCATTACAAAATTTACTTGTGCTTCCGTTTTATTTTTCAAATAGTATCGCACTGAGCAGAAATCATCCGGATAATATTCTCCCACATATCCAGTAAAATATGGAATTTGTGCCAAATCATAGTCATCACAAACGGCAAGTTTTCCATTATAATTCACAAACTTTTTCTCAATTGAATCTTGTGACAAGAAATCATTTGTAAAAATAGATTTCATATATTCTTCAAACTCTTTATAAGAATTTTGATAGACCTCATAATCATGTCCGTTCAGTTTTACATATGTCGGCGCATTTTGCGTCATAGGCACAAAAGTCGGAGCATCTTCAATTTTAAAATTCAGTCCTTTTAAGTTACTTGATTGTCCCCAAAGTGCATAGTCTATTTTCTGCGCTTTTTCAAAAACAGTATATTGATCTTGATCTAAAAATACCGAGGTCGAATCAACTAACGTCTGGGAAAAATCTTGCAAATCATTTTTTTCTTCAGAATTGCATGAACTTGACGATGTATCCTGTGACGAAACTACTGTGGACATTGATGATGCTGTTGTATCATTCATTCCACATCCCACCAAATTCACCACAATACAACCTAGAATCACTATCATTTTTACACTTTTTGCACAATTCATATATGTTCTCCTTTTTTATAAGTTTATCAACATATTGTTTAGTCTCTATTACCTTCTTGTAAACTTTTTATATTAGCTCACAAAAATCTATTTTTCCGTTTACAAATCTTAACATTTTTTCTCTTTCCTCTTAAAAGGAGGAAAGAAAATTGAATTATACGCTTTTTGACCTTTTTCTAAATGCATATAACGGCAACTCCTTTGCACAGCTACAAATCGTCCAACGTTTTCAGCCATTACTGAAAAAATATGCAGCTCTTCTTAAGTATGAGGATGCCTATTCAGATTTACAATTATATCTTCTCGAATTACTGCATTCCGGAAAATTGACCAAACTTCAAAGAAAAGATGACGGCACATTAGTGAAATATATTGAATCCTCTATCCGGCATCAATACATTTCGCTTAACAGCCGAAAAAACGCCGTAGATAACTCTGTCATCGCAAGCGTTGATGAAATTGATTTCGATCAGATGTCTTTGTCCTCAAACGATGAATATCCTGAACTATTGATTTCCGATTTACATTCTGTTCTTCAACCTTCTGAACTGACCTTATTATCTCAATTTGTTTTTAAAGGAATGAGCATCGCAGATATAGCAGAAAAATCTGGTGTCAGTAGACAAGCTATCAACCGTAAAAAGCTTTCCATATTAAAAAAATTAGAATGTGCATTCTTCCCTAAAACTTCCAAATAAATTCTCATTCATTTTGATTTCATTCTTTAGTGTATAAAAGCTATTTTCTTCGCTCCCTTTAATCAAACCACCACGGCAGTTCCAGCCACAGGTTATCCATGGCCTGTTCCTCGGTCTTTTTGGCGCGGCCTTTTGTCAGGTGAAAGTATATCGCCGTGCCGATCAGCAGATGTTCCTCGCCATCGGTGAAGCCATAGCGGTACAGCAGATAGGTCTGCTCCCGTTGGGTCAGCCGTTTCAGGCCATAATACAGTTCCCGGCGCGATTCCTGCTCCTCCATAATGCTCTGCGGCTGCATGGCGTAGGGGTCGGCTATGGCCTCAATGCGCCGTAGTTGTTCCTCTCCCGGCAGAACATCATCCAGCGAAACACGTTGGTAACAGACGCCGTCCTTGTCTTCCGTCACCATCCGCTGCTCAAAAGCGGCAAAGGCATCCCGCACCATGTCCATCATGGCGTTGCGGATGGCAGGAGCCGCATAGGTCAGGAACTTCATGCCGCGCGCTGCATCGAACTTCGGCACAGCTTTCCATAAGCCCAGATTGCCTGCCTGTTTCAAATCGTCCGTGTCAAGGTTCAAGCCAGACTGTGCCAGATTCATGCTGCGGAAAAGGTCATTTGCCACCTTGCCAATAAAGGACTTGTTGTTGTCGATCAGGCTGTCCAGCGCGGCAGCATCGCCTTTCTGTGCCAGCGCACAAAGCCGTTCATTCGTCTGCTTCATGGGCGTTTTCCTGCTCTGCGGCAGACTGCAAGATTCCCAGCAGACCGTTCCGCAGCTGTTCCAGTGCTTCCGGCGTGGCTCCTTCCATGCCCGAAACACTGTCCAACATTGCATCTGTCAACTGCTCTGCCGTAATCGTTGGGTGCTGCACATCCTGCCCCCTTGGTCAGTTCATTGAACATCTTCTCGGTCACTTTCTTGCTCATGGCTTCCTGCTCGGCGTAATGGCTCCCGATACCCTTTTTGATTTCCTTGACCGCTGCCATGAAATACATCTCAATGTCATCAAGGTCGCCTTGGTACACAGGCTTTCTCCGAAGGCTGATGTCCTTTGCGGCTTTGGCTGCCTCCGGGGTCTTGACCTTTGTGCGCAGCAGGGTGCTCAATGTCGTGAGCATGGCATTCTGTGCTGCGATGCCGGAAGCAAAGGTATCATCAAAATACTGCGCTATGCGGTAAGTAAGCTCTGCGAAGCGGGCATTTTCCAGCAGCAGATTGACCACCTCTGTATTGACACGCCCTGTGTAGAGGTTCTTTGCAGCTTCTACGGACAAACCCAGTTCGGCAATGTCGTAGTTCTTGCGGTCAGGGATGTTGGTTTCTCCCAGCAGGAAATCCGTGGACACGTTGAACAGCCTTGCAATCTTCAGCACCTGCTCATGGGTCAGGGTTCCTTTCGCACCACTGATAAAACGGCTGATAGTGCTTTTAGAGCAGCCGATCTCCTTGGCAAGCTCCGGTTGGCTGATGTTGTGCTCTTTCATCAAGTCCGCAAGACGGACGTTGGACGGTGCGGGCAGATATTCCTGTGCCATGTGGTCGGCCCTCCTTTTTGAGCTTTTTCCTCATTATAATACGCTCTGCCGTTTTGTTCAATATGCGGT
>ENA-UEPW01000353-UEPW01000353.1-human-gut-metagenome-genome-assembly--contig:-NODE-353-length-35347-cov-22.248625_pt1 | contig 35347 bp, 27 predicted proteins | sample MGYA00242935_ERZ507936 | MGnify/ENA primary metagenome ERZ507936 (study PRJEB26167, sample SAMN06115469) | human gut metagenome | host: Homo sapiens | place: China:Chongqing | collected 2016-06-23... | reverse complement strand
GTAGATTTCGGCAAGAACCTCAGGGGCTATGTGCAGGGCATCATTGCAGCCGCGGACTTTAAGATCAACACCTCTGTACTTGAAGGTGTCAACAATAAAATCAAGCAAATTAAGCGACGAGCTTATGGCTTCCGAGACGATCTGTACTTTTTCTTAAAAGTCAAGGCCGCGTTCCACGGACTTCCGAGATGAACCAAAAAAAAGCCCTGAAGAATCCGGGCAAATTCAAGAATTCAGCCTCGGAGAGATTGAGTGAGGTGTGTATTCGACGACTTTTAAGGTATGATGAGGAGGGGCGGATGTTGTTCCAAAGTTGCTACAATAGAATCGACGCTCGGTTTGAAGGCCTGCTTTCTATTGTCGAGTGTTCTCTTTTGGTTGGGTATACAAGTGGGTATACAAAGAGGCGGATGGACGAAAACCTCTTGATTTGCAAGGTGTTTGTGTTCACCTCCTCCCACCAGAGACCTTTCAAGAAGTCCCGTACGGTTTTGCCGTAGCGGGATTTTTTTCGCGCATGGATTGCACTCCGCCTTTTCGAGCCTGCGTAGTGACGCTGGGAATTCGGGAGCGGAGCTTTTTCGGAGAGATGACATGGCTGATGAAAACGATGACGACGAGGTCAAGCTTCCCGGACTGCCGCCCAACACGAAGAACTACATGACGCCCGCCTGCTACAGGAGACTTCTCGACGAGCGTGAGCATCTGGTCAATGTCGAGCGTCCCGAGGTCGTCAATGTCGTGTCCTGGGCGGCTAGCAACGGCGACAGAAGTGAAAACGGTGACTATCTGTACGGCAAGCGCCGTTTGCGTGAAATCGACAGGCGCATTCGCTTCCTCAACAAGCGCATCGAGTCGGCCGAGGTCGTGGATCCCGACTCCCGTCCCCCTACGGACCAGATTTTCTTCGGGGCGACAGTGCTCTACTGCGATCAGAAGGGCGAGGAGCACAAAATCCGAATCGTCGGTATCGATGAGGCCGATGCCAATCACGGTGACGTGAGCTGGATCAGTCCGATCGCCCGCGTTTTCCTCAAGGCTCGCGAGGGCGACGAAGTGAAGTTGCCGACGCCGGCAACCGTGACGCACCCTGCAGGCGTGGAGACGCTGGAGATTCTTGAGGTGACGTATACGAGCAGGCAGCCTCGCTGAGGCGTGTTGGTGATGAATGCAGAAGGCCGGAGCAGCAATGCTCCGGCCTTCTGGTTCATGGGGAGGTGCGGGAGGTCAGCGTCGTGCCTGACGGCGGCGGTCCGACGGAATGCCCGCCTCGAAGACGCGCTTGACCTGCTCGACGTTGGCGTTCTGGCGGATCGTGCGCATCACGTGCATCAGATGACCGCGGTCGCGGACCTGAATGGTGATGCGGATGAACTTCTGAGCGTTCTCGTCGTCGATCATCATGCCGACGATGCTGGAGTTGGCTTCAGCGACGCTCGTCGCAACCTGTGCGATCGAAGCGTGAGGATCTTCGACGCGGATTTCGAGCGGTACGGCGAAGTTGGCGTTGCGCTGATCGGGCGCCCACTGGACGTCCACCCAGCGTGACGGTTCGGCCTTGCGGCCGCGCTCGACGTGCGGGCAGTCCGCGCGGTGGATGACGAGGCCGTGACCGGCGCGGCTGAAGCCCACGATCTTGTCGCCGGGGATCGGGTGACAGCACTTCGAGAGCTCGACGGCGACGCCTTCATTGCCACGGATGACGATCTCAGGCAGTGCAGTGGTGGCGAAGGCCTCTTTTTCCGTGTCGTGCATCAGGCGAACGAGGCGGTGAATGACGGTGGCGGGCAGGTCCTTGCCGAGGCCGATGGAGGCATAAAGGGCCTCCCTGCTTTCGACGCTCAGTTCGTTCTGGACCTTCTGCCAGACGGTGTCGGGAATGGCGTCGAGAGACAGGTGGTTGCCCTGAGCCAGACGTTCGAGCACGTCGCGGCCGAGGCTTGCGGCCTCGTCAAAGCGGCAGTTGCGCAAATACTGGCGAATTTCGGCTCGGGCGCGACCGGAGTGGATGAAGTCAAGCCATTCGGGGCTCGGGCTGGCGTCGGGAGACGTGATGATCTCCACCATGTCGCCGTTGTGAAGCTGAGCGGAGAGCGGACGGTCCTCGCCGTTGATGCGACAGCCGTTCGTGTGGTTGCCCACGTCCGTGTGGATCTGGTACGCGAAGTCGACGGGGGTGCTGCCTCTGGGCAGGGAGATGATCTGGCCCTTCGGCGTGAAGGCGTAGAGTCTGTTGGGGAAGAGGTCGACCTTGATGTTCTCGATGAACTCGCTGCTGTCCTGACTTGTGCGCTGAATTTCCATCAGGCTCTGGAGCCAGGCGGCGGTGCGGGACTGGATGTCGCTCGAGTCAAAGTCGTTCTTGAACATCCACTGCGTGAGGATGCCGTTTTCGGCGACCTGATGCATCTGCTCGGTGCGGATCTGGAATTCGACGGGAGTACCGTAGGGGCCGATCACGGTCGTGTGCAGGCTCTGGTAACCGTTGAGCTTCGGAATGGCGATGAAGTCCTTGAAGCGGCGGTGGATGGGCTTGTAGAGTCGGTGCAGGGCGCCGAGCGCAAGGTAGCAGTCGTCGACCGAGCGCACGATGACGCGGAAGCCGTAGATGTCGAGGGCGTCCGAGAACGATTGGTGGTTCTCGCGCATCTTGTTGTAGATGCCGTAGATCGTCTTGTCGCGCCCGATGATGCGTGCGCGGATGCCCTGCTTGGGCAGGAAGGCCTTGGTTTCGTTGAGAATGCGTTCGAGAACGGCGCGGCGGTTGTTGCGCATTAAAAGCACGTTCTCGTAGAGCACCTTGTAGCGAAGCGGATATCGGTTTGCGAAGCTCAGCTCCTGCAGCTCGCGGAAGACGTTGTTCATGCCGAGCTGGTGGGCGATCGGCACGTAGATGTCGAGCGTCTCGTTGGCGATGCGGGCGCACTTTTCGGGGCGCATGACGCCGAGCGTGCGCATGTTGTGCACGCGGTCGGCGAGCTTGACGATGACGACGCGAAGGTCGCGGGACATCGCGAGGAGCATCTTGCGGAAGCTTTCGGCCTGTGCCGCGGCAGCGGAGGAGAAGCGGAGCTTGTCGAGCTTGCTCACGCCGTCGACGAGTTCGGCGACCTCGATGCCGAATTTTTCCGCCATCTCCTGCTTGCTCGTGCCCGTGTCCTCAAGGACGTCGTGCATGAGGCCCGCCTGAATGGTCGGGGCGTCCATGCGCCAGGAAGCGAGAATGGAGGCGACGGCGATCGGGTGGGTGATGTAGGGTTCGCCGGACTTTCGGAACTGTCCGAGATGGGCGGCGTCGGCGTAGCGGTAGGCCTCGCGGATCTTTTCGACGTCAGGCGTGGCGAGGTACTGTCGGCAGAGTTCGACGAGCGCGGAGGCGGTGGCGGTGGCCGCAGGCGCCTTGGGCGTGAAGAGCGGCAGGTCGGCCTCAGGCATGGCGGCAGGCGCCACGGCGGTCACGGGAGCCTTGACGGCAGACTTGACGGAGGCTGCCTTGCGCGTTGAAGGAATGGGCTGAGGGGCCTGCGTTTTGCCGTCCTCGCTCGTAGCGTAGAGGTCGTCAGGATATTGAATTTGCTCGGCTGTCATAACGGCACGGATTCCGTATTGATGAGGAGGGCTTCAGTCGCTGCGGGAGTTTCTTTCGCCTCCCGTCGCTTCACACTATCGACCGCCCTGAATGCAAAAAGGCCAGGCGTTTCGCCCGCTTTCGCGGCAAAACGTGCCTGACCTGATGAAAGCTTGGTGCGTAACTGACAGTTTACGGCACGCGCTTCAACATTTCGAGTCCGACCTCGCCCTTGGCAATCTCGCGCAGGGCAACGACGGCGGGTTTGTCCTTGGCTTCAACCTTCGGGGCGTAGCCCTGCGTCAGATGACGGGCGCGGTAGGCAGCCACGAGAACCATCTGGAAGCGGTTCGGGATCTTCTTCAGGCAGTCTTCAACAGTAATACGGGCCATTTTGTTTGCTGGATAGATGGGAAAAACGAAAAATCGGCGGTTTGACGTGAGGGTCAGAGCGGAATGCCGAGCGAGGCGAACTGTTCGCGGTGGCGGACGGCCTGCTGACCGAAGGCGAGGCGGCTTGCAACAACCACGGCCTGCATCTGGGAAAGCGCCGTTTCAAAATCTTCATTGATTATAACGTACTCGAATTCGGGCGCATGCGACATTTCGGCACCAGCGCCGAGCAGACGGCGCGTGATCGTCTGTTCGGAATCCGTGCCGCGGTGGTGAAGGCGCCATTCGAGAGCCTCGATGGAGGGCGGCAGGATGAAGATGCCGACCGTGCCGTCGAAGCGTTCACGGACCTGACGGGCGCCCTGCCAGTCGATCTCGAGAAGAACGTCGTTGCCCTGGGCCATCTGGCCTTCGATCCAGATGCGGCTCGTGCCGTAGTAGTTGCCGTGGACAAGGGCGGACTCGAGGAATTCGCCGCGGTCGCGCATGGCGAGGAACTCGTGTTCGCTCACGAAGTGGTATTCGCGGCCGTTGACTTCGCCCGGACGGGGCTGGCGGGTCGTGTGCGAGATGGAGAGCTTGAGCGTCGGCTCGAGCTTGAGAAGTGCGTTGACGAGCGACGACTTGCCGGCGCCGGAGGGCGCCGTCACGAGAAACAGCCTGCCTGCGTGCAGCGGACGGGCAGCGGATTCACTGGACATTCGTGTTCTCCATCAATGGCTGACGGCGCGTGTGATGCGGCGCGCGCCGTCGGAGACCCGCCCGAAGGCAGGTCGGAAAAAATGAAAGGTCAATATTTTAAGGGAGACGGCGCCCTCTGTGGCGCCGTCTCCCCGTGATTTTTTTAAGCTGTCTCGCAACGGAACGGTTATTCGAGGTTCTGGATCTGCTCGCGCATCTGCTCGATGACGACCTTCAGCGCCAGAGAGGCGTTCGTCATTTCAATGGCGGCGGCCTTGGAGCCGAGGGTGTTGGCCTCGCGGTTCATTTCCTGCACGACGAAGTCAAGTCGGCGGCCGACGGCGCCGCCCTTATTCAGAATGCGTCGGACTTCGGTCACGTGCGTGTAGAGTCGGTTGATTTCCTCCTCGACGTCCATGCGCATGGCGTAGAGCGTCACTTCCTGACGGATGCGGTCGCTCACTTCCTCGCGGGTGAGCGTGCTCGTTTCGGTAAGTGCTGTGCAGAGGGCGTTTTCAAGGCGTTCCTTGAGCTTGCCCTCGATGTGGGCGAGGATTTCGGGCATGCGGCCCTTGACTTCGGTTACGACTTCTTCAATCTGCTGGCAGTTGTTGAGGAGCACGCTGGCGAGCGCCTCGCCTTCGCGGGCTCGGGAGGCGGTGAAGGCGTCGAGCGCGTTGTTGAGCACGGCAAGCACGGCGCTTGAGACGGCGTCCTGATCGATGCGGTCGTTCACCATGACGCCGGGCATCGCGAGAAGATCCGAAACGGAGAGTTCACGGGCGTTGGGTACGACATCGCGAACAGTTTGCTGCAGTTCGACAATGCGGTTCAGGACGGCGGTGTTGATGCGGGCGGGGGCGGCGTTTTCATCCGGAGTGATGTAGCCGCGGATTTCCACCTTGCCGCGGGCGATGCGCTTCTGGATGGTTTCACGGATCAGAGAATCGGCAAAGCGAAGGTCCTCGTTGAGTCGGAGCGTCAGGTCAAGGAATCGGGAGTTGACGGAACGGCACTCGAGGGTCACGGTTCCGAGCGGCGTAGCGCCCGACGCGACGGCATAGCCGGTCATGCTGGCAACAGTCATGGGAAGAACTCCAGGTGAATGAGCAGTAAATCACAGTGCACCGCAGGCCATGAGTCAGGCTGCGGCAGGCGCCGTCATTGTAACTCCTTTTGCCTGAAGTTCCTTTTGTCGGGAGTTGGTTTGAGAAGCGTTCGTTGAGGTAGCATAAGGGACAGTTGTTTTCGGAATTCGGAGTGCTTTGACATGACTCAAGTTCAAGATTCTGCCCGTTGCGACGGGCGTCGTCCCGACGAGCTTCGCCCGCTTGGTTTCAGCCGTGGGTTTACGAAATATGCGGAAGGCAGCGTGCTTGTTTCGGCAGGTGACACCCGCGTGCTTTGCACGGCGACCGTGACGCCGGGCGTGCCCCGCTTCCTGACGGGCAAGGGTGAGGGCTGGGTGACGGCCGAGTACGGTCTGCTTCCGAGGTCCACGGGCACGCGTTGCGATCGCGAGGCCGTCAAGGGCAAGCAGTCAGGCCGCACGCAGGAAATCCAGCGTCTGATCGGACGAAGCCTTCGCGCTGCGGTCGACCGAAGGAAGCTCGGTGAATTTACGATCCAGATCGACTGCGACGTTCTGCAGGCCGACGGCGGCACGCGTTGCGCCTCGATTTCAGGCGCTTGGGTTGCGTTGAGGGATGCCGTCAACGGCATGCTTGAAAAGGGGCAGATCACGGAGGACCCGATCCTCACTCAGGTGAGCGCCGTGTCGGCGGGCATTGTTGACGGTCGTCCCGTCCTCGATCTCAACTATGTTGAGGACAGCGGCAGCGACACCGACATGAACGTCGTGATGACGGGCGAGGGGCGCTTCGTCGAAATTCAGGGGACGGCGGAAGGCGCGGTCTTCAGTCGTGCAGAGCTTGACGAACTGCTGCGTCTTGCCGAAAAGGGCAATCTGGAAATCATGGCGCTGCAGCGTGCTGCGTTTGAGTAAGGTTGAGTAAGGGGAGATGGGGATGGAAAAGTCTCTGGTGCTTGCTTCCAACAACAAGGGAAAACTTCGTGAGTTTCAGGCGATATTCGCCGAGCTCGGCGTCGATGTGATCAATCAGGGCGCGCTTGGTGTCGAAGCCTGTCCGGAGCCCTTCGGCACCTTCATTGAGAATTGTCTCGCCAAGGCTCGTCATGCGTCGAAGATGACGGGACGCCCCGCCATGGCGGACGATTCGGGCGTTTGCGTCAATGCCTTGAACGGCATGCCCGGCGTTTTGTCGGCCCGCTTTGCGGGAGAGCCGAGCAATGATGAGGCCAACAACCGTCTTCTGGTCGAGAGACTGCAGGGCAAGGACGACAGGAGGGCGCACTACACCTGCGTGCTGACGGCCGTGCGCACGCCCGACGATCCCGAGCCGCTCGTGGCCGTCGGCCGCTGGTACGGCGAAATCTGTGACGAGCCTGCGGGTGAGGGCGGCTTCGGCTACGATCCACACTTTTTTGTTCCAGAGTACGGTCGAACGGCCGCAGAGCTCACGGCTGAGGAAAAGAACCGCGTGAGCCATCGCGGCAAGGCCCTTGTGCAGATGCACAAGCTGCTTCGCGAGGCCTGGGGCTGGTGATGAGCGCTCAATCTTCATGGACGGCTGAAGCGGTTGCGAATATTCCGCTGTCGCTTTATCTGCACTGGCCCTGGTGCGTGCGCAAGTGTCCCTACTGTGACTTCAACTCCCATGCCGCGCCTGCCGATTTGGCTGAAAGGGAATATGTCGACATGGTGTTGAAGGATCTGGAGGGCTGGCTTTCCGTCTCAGGCGGACGTCGAATCGAAACGGTCTTCATTGGCGGCGGCACGCCGAGCCTGATGAGCGGTGATGCCGTGGCCAGACTCCTTGAAGGGGCCGACGGACTGTTCGGGTTCACATCCGACTGTGAGATTACGCTTGAGGCCAACCCCGGCACAGTGGACGAGGGGCGCTTCAGGGCTTTCCGCGATGCAGGCGTCAACCGAGTTTCCGTCGGCGTGCAGAGCTTCATGAACGAAAAGCTTCGGAAGCTCGGAAGAATTCACATCGCAGATGAGGCTCTGCGCGCGGCCTCGCATGCGGGTGAGGTGTTCGGAAACTTCAACCTTGATCTGATGTTCGCGCTGCCTGGTGAAACACTCGAGGAGGTGGCGAGGGAGGTGGAGACGGCGGTTGCTACCGGTGCCACGCACCTTTCGTTCTACCAGCTCACGATTGAACCTGGTACCGCGTTCGCCAAGCGCGTCCCGGAGGGCCTTCCTGACGATGACCTCTGTGCGGACATGTCTGATCTGGTGATTCGCTCGCTCGAAGAAGCGGGCTTCGAGCACTACGAGGTATCGGGCTATGCCGGACCCGGGCGCCGCTGCCGCCACAACCTCAATTACTGGACCTTCGGCGACTATCTCGCTGCGGGAGCGGGCGCGCATGGAAAGGTTACGACGCAGGGCGGAGTTGTTCGTGAGGTGCGGCACGCATCCCCCCGCAAGTACATGGCTTCGGTTTCTGAAACGGGAAGCGGCATTGCCGAACGCAGGGTCGTCGAGTCTGAGGACCTTCCCTTCGAATTCATGCTCAACACCCTGAGACTCACGGAAGGCGTGCCTGCGGAACTTTTTGAGGCTCGCACTGGGCTTTCGCTCAAGGTCGTTGAGCCGATACTTTCCGATTTGCGTGTGCAGGGACTGCTGACGGCGGATAAGTCGGTGATTCGTCCGACAGCCAGAGGGCGGGCCTTTCTTTCGGATCTGCAGGAAGCCTTTCTCTGACGGATGGCGCAACCCGCACGCACTCGAAGAAGGCGCTCCTGAGGTGTTGAAATGCACTGATTTGGTGCGATAATAAAGCGTTCGCAACCAAGTCGGTGCGTTCAGCGCAGTGCAGGGGTGAAGCCTTCTGGGCGCAGGCATCGGCACAGGCGTCAGAATCGGGAAAACGCGCGTGAGAGTGCAGTCTTCGGGTTTTGGCACGCCTTTTGCTTGTATTGGAGTACGACCGTCGGGGGGCGCCCCCTTCGGCAGACAATTCCTCACAGGTCAGGCGCATGGATCGCCTTACCGGCTAATCTCTAGGAGAAAAATCAAATGACGTCCGCTTCTGATGTTCTGCAGATGATCAAGGACAACGATGTCAAGTTCGTGGACCTTCGCCTCACGGACACGCTCGGCAAGGAAATGCACGTGACGGTTCCCGCCGACTGCATTGACGAGGACGTGTTCGAGCTTGGACAGCCCTTTGACGGCTCGTCCTTTATCGGCTGGCGCGGTATTGAAGCCTCCGACATGCTTCTGATGCCGGATCCCGACAGCGCCCGCATGGACCCGTTCCGCGAGGTCAACACCCTCATTCTCCAGTGCAACGTGCACGAACCCAAGACTGGCAAGGACTATGACCGTGATCCGCGTTCCCTCGGCCTGCGCGCCGAAGCCTATCTGAAGTCGACGGGCATTGGTGACACGGCCTACTTCGGTCCCGAACCCGAGTTCTTCATCTTCGACAGCGTCCGCTGGGAACACCGCATGGGCAAGAGCTTCTTCGAAATCGACAGCGAAGAAGGTCCCTGGGCGACCGGTCTCAAGACGGAAGGCGGCAACCTCGGCTACCATAACCGCGTCAAGGGCGGCTACTTCCCCGTCTCTCCCGTCGATTCCTTTGCCGACATGCGCTCTGAAATGTGCACGCTGCTTGAACAGCAGGGCGTTGACGTTGAAATCCATCACCATGAAGTGGGCGGCGCAGGCCAGTGCGAAATCGGCACCCGCTTCAATACGCTCGTCAAGCGCGCCGACTGGACGCAGATTCTCAAGTACACGGTTCACAACGTCGCCGCCGCCTACGGCAAGACGGCTACGTTCATGCCCAAGCCCATCGAGGGCGACAACGGTTCCGGCATGCACGTCCATCAGTCCATCTGGAAGGACGGCCAGAACCTCTTTGCGGGCAACGGTTACGCCGGTCTCTCCGAGCTTGCGCTCTACTACATCGGCGGCGTCATCAAGCACGCCCGCGCCCTCAATGCCATCACGAATCCGTCGATCAATTCGTATCGTCGTCTCGTGCCCGGCTTTGAAGCGCCCGTGAAGCTCGCCTACTCGTCCTGCAACCGTTCGGCTTCCATCCGCATTCCGCACGTCAACAGCCCGAAGGCCCGCCGCGTTGAGGTTCGCTTCCCGGATCCGACGGCCAATCCCTATCTCGCCTTCTCCGCTCTGCTGATGGCCGGTCTCGACGGCATCCAGAACAAGATCCATCCGGGCGAAGCGGCCGACAAGAACCTCTACGATCTGCCGCCTGAGGAAAACGCCAAGATTCCGACCGTCTGTTCTTCGCTTGATCAGGCGCTCGAATATCTTGACCGTGACCGCGAGTTCCTGACCCGCGGCGGCGTCTTCTCCAACGACTTCATCGATGCCTACATCGCCGTGAAGATGGAGGAGGTCAACCGCTGGCGCCTCGCCGTGACGCCGATCGAATTCGACATGTACTACAGCCTCTGACCTCAGCCGTCGGAGTGACGCAGACCTGACAGGCGGGTGGCGGCTCGATTATCAAGCCGTCGCCCGCCTTTTTGTTTGGGAGAACCGTCCATGGTTGAGTCCAAAAGCGCAGCAGGGTCGGAGGCCCCGTTTGCCATTCTCGACATGATGTCCGCCACGGTGTTGTTGACCGATACTTCGGGAAGGGTGCTCTGGGGCAACAGTGCGTCCGAAGTGCTGCTGGGATGTTCGAGGCGAACGTTTGTCGGCACGGACTTTCGCGACCGTCTCGCGGAGTGTGACGAGTGGTATGCGCATCTGGCGTCGGGGGCGGCCGTGGAGTCCGCCCGCGTGTTTGGGCGTCTGCTCAGGGCGCATCCTGGCGCTCAGCCTGACGACGTTCGCGTTCAGGCCGTGCTGACGTGCCTGCCCGAAGGCTGGCTCGCCTGCAGGGACGCCGGTGTTCTGATTGAAATCGTTGATGTCGAGGAAACGCTTCATCAGGACAGGGAGCGGATGAACTGCAAGCTGATGGACGCCAACAGGCAGCTTCTTCGAAATCTTGCGCATGAAATCAAGAATCCTCTGGGCGGCATCCGCGGTGCGGCGCAGCTCCTTGAGTCCGACCTCGTTCGTGAGGAGGATCGGGAATGCACGAGCGTCATCATTGGAGAGGCCGATCGTCTGCAGGCTTTGGTAGACCGTTTCCTTGCGCCCTATCGCCAGAAGGCGCAGTGCGAGGAGGTCAACGTTCATGAGGTGCTGGAGCACGTAAGAAGCCTGGTTGCGATGGAGTTCCCCGATGGACTCTCCTTTGTGCGCGACTATGACATTTCGGCGCCGAATGTGAGAGGCGATCGGGCCAGACTCACGCAGGTGTTTCTCAACATCGTCCGCAACGCGGCGGAAGTCATGGACGGGGAGCGTGCGGAGGGGCGGGCGGCCATTGTACTGAGGACCCGCATCGTGCGGGACGTGATGGCGGGAACGGAGCGTGTCCGAATGGCGCTTGCCGTCGACATCATTGACAACGGCCCCGGCGTTCCCGTCGACATGCAGGAGAAGATCTTCTACCCGCTGGTGACGGGGAGGGCCGAGGGATCGGGGCTGGGACTCAGTCTGGCCCAGACCTTCGTGAGGCAGGCGGGTGGTACGATCACGCTCGAGAGCGTTCCCGGGCGGACCGTCTTCCGAGTGCTGCTGCCGTTTTCGCAGTCTTGACGGTTCCTGATCTGAGAAAGAATTCAAGTAGTGAGCGAGAGAAGTCCTATGGGTGACAAGGAACAGAATGTACAGAGCGCCCCTGTCTGGGTTGTTGATGACGATCATGCCATCCGGTGGGTACTTTCACGGGCGCTTTCCAAGGCGGGCATCGAATGCAGGCTTTTCGAGGAGGCGGAGTCCGTACTGAAGGCGCTTGAAGACTCTGCGCCCATGGTGCTCGTGAGCGACATCCGCATGCCGGGAGTGTCGGGGGGGGATCTGCTGGCTCGTGTCAAGGCCAGAATGCCTAACCTCCCCGTCATCATCATGACGGCCTATTCGGATCTTGAGAGCGCCGTCTCGGCCTTTCAGGGCGGGGCCTTCGAGTATCTGGCAAAGCCCTTCGACATCACGAAGGCGGTCGAGCTCATCGAGCGCGCCATGAAGGAGGCTCAGAACATGACGCCAGCCGTAGAAGCGGAGGCGGAGCAGCCTGCATCGGAAGAGTCTGAGTCGCAGTCCGTTCCCGACCTCATCGGTCAGGCGCCTGCGATGCAGGAGGTCTTTCGCGCGATCGGGCGTCTTTCCCACAGCCTTGTGACGGTGCTGTTGACAGGTGAGTCCGGGGCGGGCAAGGAGGTCGTGGCCCGGGCCATCTGGCGTCACAGCCAGAGGGCGGCGAAGCCCTACATCGCCATCAATATGGCGGCCATTCCGCGTGATCTGTTGGAGAGCGAGCTTTTCGGCCATGAAAAGGGAGCGTTCACGGGGGCTACCGCACAGCGCCTTGGTCGTTTTGAGCAGGCGAGGGGCGGCACGCTCTTTCTCGATGAAATCGGCGACATGCCGATGGAACTGCAGACCAGGCTTCTGCGCGTTCTGAGCAACGGCTTCTTCTATCGCGTGGGTGGTCATCAGCCGATCAAGGCGGATGTCCGCATTATCGCCGCCACCAATCAGAATCTGGAGCAACGTGTAAAGGACGGCCTCTTTCGAGAGGATCTCTATCATCGTCTGAACGTGATTCGGCTGCGTCTGCCGCCGTTGCGCGAACGTCCGGAGGACATTGCGCCCCTGGCCGAACACTTCCTGCGCACCGAGGCACGCGCGCTTGGCGTGGAGGCGAAGCGCCTGACGCCGGAGGCACTTGCGCGGCTGGAGGCATTTCGCTTTCCCGGCAATGTCCGACAGCTTGAGAATCTCTGCCGATGGCTTCTCGTGATGGCGCCCGCCGTCGAGGTCCGTGTCGAGGACCTTCCCGAGGAATTCAGGGAGGCGTCCGAGAATGCACCTGCAAGGACGGCCGGCTCTTCTTCGGAAGGAGCCTCTGGCGACTGGACGGCTCTTCTGGAGGAGCTCGTGTCGGCGAAGCTTGCGGCAGGAGAGAGCGGCATATGGATCGAACTCTTTCCCGACTTCGAGAGAACGGTCATTCGAACGGCGCTCAACGTGCTGAACGGTCGCAGGATCGAAGCTGCACAGCGTCTGGGGCTTGGTCGCAACACCATCACGCGAAAGATTCAGGAACTGGGAATCGAGGAGTGAGGCTGGTTTGCGCGTGTTGCGATGAACGGTCTGCACGCGTGTCGGTATGATGCGCAGGACGGCCGGCATGCACGAAAGCAGGTGAGGGCCGGGTTGGTCAACTGTCGAGGAGGATCATGAACGATTGGAGGAAGGTGCTTCGCTGCCGAATGTCAGGAACAAGGGCAGGGCGCGGCTGGATGGTGTGGGCAATATGGGGCATGCTCGGCACTGCATTCACGATGGAGGGGACGACAGGAACCGAGGGGCTTGGAGGGCTGGGCATGGCTGCTCTGCTGACTGCTCCCTTCTGGCTGGCGTTTGTGCTCTGGCCTCTTTTCTGGATATGGCGACGTGTTCGAGACCGTCAGCTTTGGACGGAGAAGGTGGAGCTGTTGGTGCATGATCCCGAAAGTTCCGAGCCTTTCGGGCTTGAGGTGCTCTTCGGCAGAGACGGCGTGCGCGTGGCGGTGGATGAGGTGAATGGCGTTGAAGGACTTTCGGATGCCCTGACGGGAATTCCGACAAGGAAGCCTGACGAAGCGGCGGGGATTCCCTTTGAAACGTACGATGCCGCGGACCTCGCCGCCTGGGGTGTGGCATGGCTGGAGGTGCATCCTGACGGCGAGGGAGCGCTGGCCGAATTCGCACGCTGGACCGACACTCTGCGGCATGCCGACAATGCGGCACGCCGCTGAGCGGCTGATCAAAGCTCGAGCGTCACAGTTGCGGGAGCATGGTCGGAGGGTTGCAGGTTGCCTCGCGGCCCCGTATCGATGTCTACGGCTTTGACGCGCTCCTTCAGGGCTTCGGAGACCAGAAGATGGTCGATGCGAAGTCCGTGGTTGTTTTCAAAGCCTTTCATGCGGTAATCCCACCATGAATAGCGGGCGGATTCCTGAGAGACGAGCCTGAAGCTGTCGGAAAGCCCCAGCTTCAACAGTTCCCTGAATGCGGCGCGCTCGGGAGCGCTCACGAGAATGTCGTCCTTGCGCTCGGCAGGGTTCCATACGTCGGCGTCTTCAGGGGCGATGTTGAAGTCGCCGCCAAGGACGAGGTCGGGGCATTGCGTCAGCGTGTCCTTGAGATGCCTCGTCAAGGCGGCGATCCAGTCGAGCTTGTAGAGGTACTTCCAGCTTCCGGGCGCCATGCCGTTCGGGAAGTAGCCGCCGATGAACCTGATCGCTTTCCCCTCGCGTCGCGTTACAAGTGTGGCGGCCACGAAGCGCTTGTGGTCATCGGAAAAGTCGGGAAGTCCGAGAAGCACATCCTCGGGAGGCAGGAAAACATCGCGTTTCGAAAGGAGCGCAACTCCGTTGTAGGTTTTCTGGCCTGTGAAGACGACGTCATAGCCCGCCTCTCTGATGGATTCGGCGGGGAATACGTCGTCGGTGAGCTTCGTCTCCTGCAGGACGACCGCGTCGACGCCTGAGGTCTTCAGCCAGTCGAGCAACTGGGGAAGGCGGACCTTCAGGGAGTTGACGTTCCAGCTGGCTAGCGTGATGTTGGACAAGGGGCACCTTTTCTGGATGAAGATGGGAAAAAACGGCGGCCCCTCCGCCGTTTGGAAGAAGGGGCCGTTTCGGCGTCGGTCAGTTGACGGTCATGCCGCTGTGGCGCAGCAGGGCGTCGATTTCCGGACGGCGGCCGCGGAAGGCGATGAAGTTTTCCATCGCATCGCGGCTGGAGCCGCGTCCGAGGATTTCCCTTCGGAAGCGTGCGCCGGTCTCGGGATTGAGCACGCCCGTCTCCTCAAAGGCGGAGAACGCGTCGGCGGAGAGGACTTCGGCCCACTTGTAGCTGTAGTAGCCTGCGGCATAGCCGCCGGCAAAGATGTGGGAGAAGCTCTGCGGGAAGCGGTTGTAGTTGGGCGGGAAGCTCACGGCAACCTTTCGGCGCACGTCCTGCAGAAGGTCCTGAACGTCATCCGTGTCGGGATTGAAGCTCGTGTGCAGGAGCATGTCGAAGAGTGCAAACTCGACCTGTCGCACGCATGCCATGCCGGACTGGAAGTTCTTGGCGGCGAGCATCTTTTCAAAAAGTGACTCGGGAATGGACTCGCCCGTCTCGACATGCTTCGCAAGTCCCTTGACAACGTCCCACTCCCAGGCAAAGTTTTCCATGAACTGGCTCGGAAGTTCGACGGCGTCCCATTCAACGCCGCTGATGCCCGAGACGGCGACCTCTGTCTGATCCGTGAGGAGATGGTGGAGGCAGTGGCCGAATTCGTGGAAGAGCGTCGTCACGTCGTCATGCGTGAGCGTGGCGGGGCGGCCGTTGACGCCCTGGGCAAAGTTGCAGACGAGATAGGCGACCGGCGTCTGCAGGACGCCGTCCATGACGCAGCGCGTGCGGTCGGCGTCCATCCAAGCGCCGGAGCGCTTGCCTTCTCGCGCATAGAGGTCGGCGTAGAAGGATGCGATGACCTCGTCGTCGCGACAGACTTCAAAGTACTTGACGTCGGAGTGCCAGACGCTGGCCGTGGCGGGACGGATGCGGATGCCGTAGAGCGTTTCCGCAAGCTTGAAGAGTCCTGAGAAGACCGTCGGTTCGGTGAAGTACTGCTTTACCTCCTGATCGGAGTAGCTGTAGCGGGCCTGACGCAGCTTTTCGGAAGCATAGGCCTGATCCCACGGCTGCATGTCGGCGATGTCGAGCTCATCAGCAGCAAAGGCACGAAGGGCCGCCATGTCCTTTTCGGCAAAGGGCTTGGCGCGGGAGGCGAGATCACGAAGGAAGGCGATGACTTCGGCAGGGGTATCGGCCATCTTGGTGGCAAGCGACGACTCCGCATAGTCGGCAAAGCCCAGAAGAGCCGCCTCTTCACGGCGAAGCCTGAGGATTTCACTGATGAGCGGGGTGTTGTCGTACTTGCCGCCGTCGAATTCGGAGGCTCGGGTCGAGAAGGCTCGGTAGAGGGTCTCGCGAAGCGAGCGGTCATCCGCGTACTGCATGACGGGCAGGTAGGACGGGAAGTGAAGCGTAATGCGCCAGCCTTCCTTTCCTGCGGACTTCGCGTTGGCGGCGAAGAGCGCCCTGGCATCCTCGGGAATGCCGGCAAGGCGCGTCTCGTCCGTGACGACAAGCTCCCAGGCATTGGTGGCGTCGAGCAGGTTTTCGCTGAACTTCTGGCTCAGCATGGAGAGCCTTTCGCCGACGACCTTGACGCGTGCGCGCTCGACTTCGGGCAGCTCGGCGCCCGAGAGGCGGAAGTCGCGGAGTTCACGCTCGATGATGCGGCGTCGGACGGGCGGGAGAGAGGCGAAGCCGTCGGAGGCCTTCATTGCCTTGTACTTGGCGAAGAGCGCCTCGTTCTGAGACAGATCGATGAAGAGCTGCGTGACGGCGGGAAGCGCGGCATTGTAGGCGTCTCGCAATGCAGGCGTGTCGACGACGCTCTGCAGGTGGCCGACGACGCCCCAGCCGCGCGTGAAGGCGAGTGTCGCCTTTTCGAGCGGTTCGGCGACGGCCTCCCACGTGGCGGGCGTTTCGGGTGCCGTGACGCGTGCGAGCGTCTCCTCAAGATTCTTCGAGAGCGTCTCGACGGCGGGGGCCACGTGCTCGGGACGGACGGAGGCGTAGTCGATCAGACCCGACGCATTGAGCAGGGGATTGACGGATTCGGTCATGGCGGTGCGTCTCCCTGTCATCAGAGACCGAGGCGGCGTTCGACCGCCTCGACGGTGTTGGTCATCAGCATGGCGATCGTCATGGGGCCCACGCCGCCCGGGACGGGAGTGATGGCGGATGCGACTTCGCGGACGTTTTCGTAGTCGACGTCGCCGCAGAGCTTGCCGTTTTCATCCCTGTTCATGCCGACGTCGATCACGACGGCGCCGGGCTTCACCATGTCGGCCTTGACCATCTTGGCGCGGCCGACGGCGGCGACGAGAATGTCGGCGCGGCGGGTGTGCTCGGCCAGATCTGTCGTGCGGCTGTGCACGATCGTGACGGAGGCGTTCTTTTCGAGAAGCATCAGCGCCTGGGGCTTGCCCACGATGTTGGAGCGGCCGATCACGACGGCATGCTTGCCGGCGGGATCGCACCCCGCTTCCTCAAGAAGCTTCATGACGCCGTAGGGCGTACACGGACGAAAACCAGTGCGACCCGTGAGGAGAGAGCCGGCGGAGACGACATGGAAGCCGTCGACGTCCTTTTCGGGAGAGATGGCGGCGATGACGAGTTCGGAGGAGAGGTGCTTCGGAAGCGGAAGCTGCACGAGGATGCCGTCCACGGCGTCGTCATGGTTCAGTCTGTCGATGACGGCGAGGAGTTCGGCTTCGGTCGTTTCGGCGGGCATGCGGATTTCATCAGAGCGGATGCCCGTGCGCTCGCAGGCGCGGACCTTGTTGCGGACGTAGACCTGGCTGGCGGGATCCTCGCCCACGAGGACGACGGCGAGTCCGGGACGGTGCCCGTGTTCGGTGCATGCCTCGACGCGGGTCTTGAGTTCGTCCTGGATGCGTGCGGCAAGTGCCTTGCCGTCAATGATCTTGGCTGTCATTAAGAAACCTCCGGTCCACAGCTGACAATGTTCTGTCGAATTCAAAAAACAAAAGGGCCTCCCGCGCCGTTGAGGCGGAGAGGCCTTGATGGCGGGAAGGCCGCCCGCGGGAGCCGTTTCCGGCTGATCCTCGGGCGCACATCCCACAGTGTATCGGCAATTGATGCTCAGTGGAGCAGCTTCGTGCCCATGACGACGCGCATGAGGTCGGCGACCGTGCCCGAGTTGGTCTTGTCCATGATGGAGGCTCGGTGGGCTTCGACGGTCTTGATGGAGATGCCGAGGTCGTCGGCGATCTGCTTGTTGAGACGGCCGTGGATGATGCGCTCGAGAACCTGCTGCTCGCGCGGCGTGAGCTTGGCGAGCAGGGCTTCATTGAGACTGCGGCGTTCCTTCTCCATGTGGCGTTCACGGGCTTCGCGGAGCATGCGCTCGACGAGCTGCTTGAGAGCGGCCTGCTCGAAGGGTTTTTCGATGAAGTCGACGGCGCCGCGCTTGAGGGCGTTCACGGCCATGGACACGTCTCCGTGGCCCGTGATGAAGATGATGGGCAGCTCGGCCTTGCGGGCCAGAAGGTGTTCCTGCACTTCAAGACCACTCATGCCCGGCATGCGCACGTCAAGCACGAGAACCGCAATGGCCTTCGGGTCGTACTTGGCGATGAAGCTCTCGCCGCTGTCGTAGAGCTCGACGCGGTAGTCGCTCGCCTCGAGGAGCCACTTCAGGGAGTCGCGGACGGCGTCGTCATCGTCGACGACATAGACCGTGCCCAGTGTTTCAGGGGCTTCGGAACCGTAGTCATAGGGAAACATGAAAGAAATCTCTCCTCAGAAAAAGTACCCTGATTCTACATCAGATCAGGATGTTCACGAGCCACGGGTACGGTGAACGTAAAGGTGGCGCCGCCACCCGGCGTGTCGGAGATGACGATTCGGCCGTGGTGGACTTCGACGATTGAGCGGCAGATGTTGAGGCCCATGCCCATGCCCTCATCCTTCGTCGAGTAGAAGGCGTCGAAGAGCATCGTCTTGGCGTCGTCTGGAATGCCCGTGCCGTGGTCGGCCACCCTGAACTGGATGAAGCTGCCGCTCTCGTGGAGCCTCACGTCCAGATCGATCGTGTGGTTGGGACAGGGCTGCACGGCCTCCATGGCGTTCTTGAGCAGGTTGAGAAGCAATTGCTCAAGCATGACGGAGTCGCCGGTCATGGCGGGAAGGTTCGGCTCGATGGTCGTGTTGATGCGTGCGTTGAGCTTCTCCGCCTGAATGAGTGCAAGCTCCATCGTCTCATTGACGACGCTTTCGGGCGTGAGCGACGTGAACTGCGGCTCGGTCTTCTTGGTGGCGGCGAAGCCGCGGATGCGCTTGATGATGGCCGCTGCGCGCTGGGCCTGACGGTTCACCTTGTCAAGCGCTCCGATCGTGTCCTCGCGCGTGAGCTTGCCTGCCTGCAACATCATGCTGGCGCCGGAGGCGTAGTTCGAGATGGCGGCGAGAGGCTGGTTGAGCTCGTGTGCGAGGGAGCTGGCCATCTCGCCCATCGTGACGAGTCGCTGTGTCGTTTCGGCGCGCTTCATCTGGGCCTCGAGCGCCAGCTCGGTTTCGCGCTGGTTGGTGATGTCGGTCGCGATGATCATGCGAGCGGGCGTGTCGTCCGTCCAGGTGAGCCACTGCATGCGGGCGTCGAACCAGCGGTTGGTCTCTGCGTCGTAGACGCCTTCGCGGGCTATCAACGAGTGCTTTTCGGAGATGAGCTTCACGAGGCGGATCGCGCCGTCGGGCGAGCCGCCGAAGAGCTTCTCGTAGGGGGTGTTGCGAAAGAGAAGGCGGGGGCGATCGGGATCGCCGCCCAGCACGCAGATCGCCGAATTCATCGACTGCACGACGCGCGTGAAGCGTTCGTGCGCGGCCTTCATTCGCTCGCGGGCGCGCTTTTGTTCGGTGATGTCGTAAAGCTCGCCGATCCAGCCGATCACACGGCGGTTTTCGTTGAGCAGCGGAGAAACGTTGAGCTGTCCGTCAAAGAGCAGGCCGTCCTTGCGGCGGACGCGGAATTCGATCGAGCGCACCTGACGGTCCTCGGGGTGCGCAAGAATGTCCTGAAGCGTTGCGGAGATGTCGTCCTCCCAGTATGGATAGGGAGGCATGACGCCGATGAGCTCCTGCGTGCGGTAGCCGACGAGCTTCTGAAAGGTTTCGTTGACGAAGAGGATTCTGCCCTCGCGGTCCGTAACGCGGATGCCTGCCACGGACGAGTCGCTCATGGCCACGCGAAGCGAGTTCTCGGCAAAGAGCTTCTGGTGGGCCTTGTGCTGCTGGCGCTGGTTGCTCACGAGAAGTCCGAGCGCGACGGCAAGAAGGCCTGCGAGCGCGATGATGGCCCAGAACTTCAGGTTGTCCGTCGTGAAGAGCGAATGCTCGTTGCTGAGGCTCACGAGCCTGAGCGACGGATCGTTGAGGAGCGGAATGTTCGTCGAATAGGTGAGCGAGCGGGCGGATGTGCGGAACTGCTTGCGGTCGATGACGGGCTTGCCGTCCGCCTCAAGATAGAAGATGTAGGGCGTCGTGCCGATCACGCTGTTGGCTGCGTCGGCGATGAGGCGCGAGAGGTTGATGCGCGCCATGAGGACCTGGTCGTCGGCAGGAGTCGGCACGAAGAGGTCGAAGAAGACCTGACGCGTATCCTTGACGGAATAGGGAGAGGTGACGACGGGCGCCTCGCGCGTGAGTACGGAGCGTACGGGTTCGTACATGGCCGAGGCGTCGATGCGGCGCTCGGGCGAGTCGGGCATCAGCGCGCTCTGTGAGGTCGAGGCCCAGTGGCGAAGCACCTTGCGGTCGCGGTCCACGAGCGCCATGTCGACCACCTCTCGGCGGTCCTGCATGAAGGCCATGGCGGCGAGTTCGGCGCCAGCCGTGCGCGAGGGAGTGCCCGGAATGTGGATGAGGCGCATGCTCGACTTCTGCAGAAGCTCGGTCGTGCCCATGAGGCGGGACTCGACGGCCTGCACGATGAGGTCGGTGGACTGCTGGAGGCGGACGCTTTCGGCGCGGCGGTCGGCGTCGATCATGAAGACCGCGACAACAAAGAAGCAGGCGGCGAGGAGCACGAGCGCGGCCCACGAGGCGTAGATGCCGACGCGGGAGTTGGCGCTCGAGTCATGCGAGACGCTCAGCTTGCGGAAGGTCGACGCGACTTGTTCGTCGGTGAAGTCAATGGCCATGTTTTTCGTCTGGGAAGGTGCTGTGGGTGCATTGTAGTGCAGAGAGGGGCGCAAAAGGCGCGGGAACCGGTCAAGGGAGTACGCTGCCGGCGTCGAAAGGCCGGCGAGGACGGTAAAATAGGAGCCGTTCACCACCAACCGGAATTGTCCCCCATGGCTCTTACCCAGCAGGAACTCAAGCGCGAGGTCGCCCGTGCGGCGCTCGCCTATGTCGAAGAAGGCCGAATCCTCGGCGTCGGAACCGGCTCCACCGTCGATCAGTTCATCGATCAGCTGCCCGGCATTCGTGAAAAGATCCCCGCCTGCGTCTCCTCGAGCGAGCGCTCCACGAAGCGTCTTGAAGCGCTCGGCTTCAAGGTGCTCGACATGAACGAGGTTGACGAAATCGGCGTCTACGTCGACGGTGCCGACGAAATAGATCCGGGCTTCTCCATGATCAAGGGAGGCGGGGGCGCGCTTACGCGCGAAAAGATCGTCGCGTCCATTTCCGGCCGCTTCGTCTGCATTGCGGACGCCTCGAAGAAGGTGCCCGTGCTCGGTTCCTTCCCGCTCCCGGTCGAAGTCATTCCGATGGCGGCCCGTGCCGTGAAGGCGAAGCTCGAGGCGCTCGGCGCGACCGTGAAGCTCCGTAACTTCGTCACCGACAACGGCTGCCACATTCTTGATGCCTCGGGCCTTCGCATCGAGGATCCGAAGGCGCTCGAGGCCGAGATCAATGCCTGGCCCGGCGTCGTCACGGTGGGCCTTTTCGCCGCCCGCGGCGCCGACGTGCTGCTTCTGGGCACGCAGGAAGGCGTGCAGACGTTCGAACGAGGCTGACAGACCGTTCGACTGCAAGGAAAAAGCCCGCACTTCCTTGGGAAGTGCGGGCTTTTCGGGCCGTGTTTCGGCGAGGACCTGTCCGCAGTCGCGGATCAGGGCTTCGGCGGCACGAAGTTCTCAGGCACCTGAACGCCTTCGGCATCACCGAAGAAGTAGCGTTCGCACTGCTGCATCAGATGCTGGCGGGCGGACAGGTCGGCGAGGTTGAGGCCGTATTCGTTGACCATCATGGTCTGAAGGCGCGTCCATTCGGCCCATGCCTCCTTGCTCACCTCACGCCAGATGCGGGCGCCGAGAGCGCCGGGAAAAGGCGGGTAGTCGAGCCCTTCGGCTTCCTTCTTGAGTTTTACGCAGTTAACCATGCGGGCCATCTGTTTGCTCCTTGATTGATGTGTGGCGGACGGCATGAAGCCGCCCGAAGCGTTCGTACATTGTAGCGCGAGTCCGTCAAATTCTACGTGGAGCTCTTTCTGAGGCTCCATCCATTTATTCGAAGATTTTCTATGTCCGATCGTGCGCTGTTTGCGGCTTTCCAGAAGGTGAAGGCCCAGGTTGATGATGCCGTGTCCCTCACCCGTGAAAGGGAGGCCAGAGCCAGAGCTGAAGAGGAGAAGGCGCGTGCGGCCAAAAAGACTCGCGTCGTGAAGGCGGCCGAGACAAGGAGGGCCGAGGCGGGCACCGCGAGCATCAGCGCTTCGGCCTTCAGCGCAACGGGGGGCTTCGGCGCGGCGCTCGCAGACGCGGCGAAGTCGTCGGGTGCATCCTTCCGCATGGCGGCCCCCGCAAAGTCGCGGGGCGGACAGCCCGTGACGGCGCCGAAGGCGGAGCCGTCGGCAGTGCGAAAGCATGCGCAGATGTCTCCTTCCACGAAGGCGAAGGAGGCGCAGGGAAAACGACACGATGCCAAAGCGGATCGAGCAGGCCGCAGGCCCTCCGGTGAGCAGGCAGGCATCAGGAACGAGCGTTCCGAAGGCACCGCAAGGCAAAGCGGGCGCACGCATTCGCGCGAGAGAGCTGATCGTCAGAAGACGGTGTCCTCCGAGGCCCCGAAGCGCCGTCTTTCCTATGAAGAGCGCCGCAATCCCGTCCCGCCCTTTACGCTCATGCCGGGGCTTCCCGTTTCCGAGCGTGGCGAGGAGGTTGCGAAGGCCATCCGCGAGAACAGGGTTGTGATCGTCTGCGGCGAAACCGGCTCGGGCAAGACGACGCAGTTGCCGAAAATCGCCATGATGGCGGGGCGCGGCGTTCACGGGATGATCGCGCACACTCAGCCCCGCCGCATCGCGGCGAGCTCGATCGCCAAGCGCATCGCCGAGGAGCTCAAGACCGAGCCCGGCGAAGTCGTGGGCTACAAGGTGCGCTTCACCGACACGATGTCGCCGGGCGCCACCATCAAGCTGATGACGGACGGCATTCTGCTTGCCGAGACTCAGAATGATCCGATGCTTCGCGCCTATGACACGGTGATCATCGACGAAGCGCACGAGAGATCGATCAACATCGACTTCCTGCTCGGCTATCTGAAGCGCCTGCTTTCGAAGCGGCGCGACCTCAAGGTGATCGTCACTTCGGCCACGATCGACGCCGAGCGATTTGCCCGACATTTTGAGATCGACGGGCGTCCCGCTCCGATTCTGACGATCTCGGGCCGCACCTATCCCGTCGAGGTTCGCTATCGTCCGATCGAGGACATGGATGAGGCCGACGACAAGACCCTCGTCGGCGCGATTGACGATGCGGTGGGCGAACTCGAGGCTTCGGGACGCGGGGACATTCTGGTGTTCCTGCCGGGCGAGCGCGAAATCCGCGAGGCCGCGGACGTTCTTCGCAAGTCGCGTCCCTCGACAACGGAGATTCTTCCGCTTTTTGCGCGCCTGACGGCTGCAGAGCAGGAGCGCGTGTTCCGCCCCTCCGGAGCGAGGCGAATCGTGCTCTCCACCAATGTGGCGGAAACCTCCATCACGGTGCCTGGCATCAGGTTCGTCGTGGACACGGGGCTTGCCCGCGTCAAGCGCTACTCCTATCGCAATAAGGTCGAGCAGCTTCAGATCGAACCCGTGAGTCAGGCCTCCGCCAATCAACGCGCCGGCCGATGCGGCCGCGTGGCCGACGGCATCTGCATCCGACTGTACAGCGAGGATGACTTTGCACGCCGCCCCGCCTTTACGGATCCCGAAATTCTGCGCTCGAACCTTGCCGCCGTCATCCTGCGCGCCATTTCGCTCAAGCTGGGCGACGTGCGCGAATTTCCGTTCGTTCAGACGCCGCCGCCCCGCGCGATTGCGGACGGTTTTGCCATTCTGCAGGAGCTCAACGCCGTCACCGAGGAAGGCGAACTCACGCGCGTGGGCAGGGAGCTCGCTAGGCTTCCCGTCGACCCGCGTCTCGGCCGCATGCTGCTTGCAGGCTCCGAACAGGGCAGCCTTGAAGAGCTGCTGACGATCTGCGCAGGGCTCTCCATTCAGGATCCGAGAGAGCGTCCCGCCGATGCACAGCAGGCGGCGGATGAGGCGCACAGGAAGCTTGCGGACGAAAAGTCTGACTTCCTTTCCTACGTCAAGCTCTGGAACTGGTATGAAAAGGCCAATGCCGAGAAGGAAAGCAACCGCAAGCTTGAGGCCGAGCTTCACAGGCGCTACCTGTCGGTGAGGCGCCTGCGCGAATGGCGCGATGTTCGCCGTCAGCTCGTGCAGCTCACCGACGAGCTCGGCTGGCGCAGGAACACGTCGCCCGCCACCTTCGAGCAGGTGCACCGCGCCCTGCTGACAGGTCTTCTGGGCAACATCGGCTCTAAGGCCGTCGAAAGCGACTTTCGTGCGCCTCCCTACCTTGGCGCTCGCGGCATCAAGTTCTGGATCTGGCCTGGATCGGCGCGCGCCAAGAAGGCGGGTCGCTGGATTCTGGCTGCCGAAATCGTCGAAACGTCCCGCATGTTCGCGCGCTGCGTGGCGGACATCGAGCCCGAATGGATCGAGGCGGCTGCAGGCGATCTGCTTCGCAGGAATTGGACCGAGCCCCATTGGGAGAAGAGCCGAGGGGAGGTTGTTGCATTCGAGCGCGGCACGCTCTACGGTCTCACGATCTACCAGCAGCGTAGGGTGAGCTTTGCGCCGCACGATCCGAAGCTCGCACGCGAACTCTTCATCCGTCAAGCGCTCGTTGAGGGCGATTGGGATGGCCGTGCGGAGTTCTATGCACACAATGCCAGGCTGGTCAGGGAGATTCAGGATCTCGAGCACAAGACTCGCCGCCCCGACGTGCTTGTGGACGACGAGCTGATGTTCGCCTTCTACGATGAGAGGATTCCGGCAGATGTCGTCTCCACGTCGACGCTGTTGAAGTGGCTCAAGGCAACCTCCCGCGACGATCCGAAGGCGCTCTTCATGTCCCGTGACGAGCTGATGCGTCATGACGCATCAGGCGTCACCAACCGCTATTTCCCGAAGACGATGGAGATGGCGGGTATTTCGATGGCACTCAACTACCACTTCGAGCCCGGCAGTCCCCGGGACGGTCTGACGCTTGCGGTGCCGCTCTACGCCCTCAACCAGCTCGACGCCGTACGCGCCGAATGGCTCGTGCCGGGCATGGTGAAGGAGAAGGCTCAGACGCTGCTCAAGTCGCTCCCGCAGAAGATCAGGCGCCACTGCGTGCCGATTGCCGATTTTGCGGGCGGCTTCTTCACGCGAACGAAGGAGGGAGAGCCGCAGGCGAAGGGCTTCCTTGAAGCGCTTGCCGACGACGTGCGGTCCCAGACTGGCGTTCCCTGCACTGTCGGAGACTTCAAGCTCGAGCAGCTGCCGCCGCATCTCATCATGAACTTCAAGGTGCTGGACGAGCATGGTCGCCAGATCGGCATGGGGCGCAATCTTGCACAGCTGCGCGCCGAGTTTGGCGAGGCGGCACAGGAGACTTTCCGCCACGTCGCTCAGGAGGATGCGGCTGTAGCAAAGGATCTTGAGGACGGCATCACCGACTGGACCTTCGGCGAGCTTCCTGAGCTCATGGAGATTTCCCGCAGGGGGCAGACCCTGATCGGTCATCCTGCGCTTACGGATCGCGGAACCGACTGTGCAATCGAGGTCTACGATGATCCGCTGGAGGCCCGTCGAGAGCACAGAAAGGGGCTTCTGCGTCTCTTCAGGCTCGCTCTTCGCGAGCAGGTGAAGTTCGTTGAAAGAACGCTTCGAGATCTTGGCCGCGTGCAGATGCAGGCTCAGACGGTGCCAGGACTGTCCAGACTCTTCGAGAGCGCGGACACGCTGTCGACTTCCGTCGTCGACTGCGCGCTCGAGGCAACGGCGCTTGCCGAACCCTGGCCTCACGATGAGGCAAGCTTCAGGGAGCGACGCGAGGACGTGAAGGGGCGCCTCACGCTGGTGGCCGGTGAAATCTCGCGTCTTCTCACCGAGATTGTGACGGAGGCCGCAGGCATTCCCCTGAAGCTTCGCCGTCTGAGCGGCGAGAAGGCTCTGACGGATGACATTGAGGCTCAGCTCAACGATCTGTTCAGAAAGGATTTTCTGACGACGGTGCCGCTTTCTCAGCTCGCGCACTATCCCCGCTATCTGAGGGCGGTGCACTACAGGCTTGACCGCTATCGTGACGATCCCGTACGCGACGAATCCCGCCGTGCGGACATCGAGAGGCTTTCCGTACCGCTCATGAGGGCTCGTGCGGCGCGTCGCGGACAGCCCGACTCTCGTCTTGATGAATTCGGATGGATGTTGCAGGAGCTCCGCGTCTCGCTTTTCGCCCAGCAGCTGCGAACGCCGATGCCAGTGAGTGTCAAGCGTCTCGAGCGCGTGTGGATGTCGATCACGAGACTATGACACTTGACGACGTCTTGCAGAAACAAGTGCTAACGATTTTCTCTCGCGTACGGTGTCGGGTTTCTTGATGCCGTCGGTTCCGCAATCCGACAGCAACTTTTAAAATTAACAAAATGTACTGCGCCGGCGCATCCGGCGCAGCGGCTTGTTTGGGATTTGACGGACCTTCTGTAGGTCGTGGGCGGTGGTCGTGAAATTCAGCTTGAAGAAAATCGTGTTGGCACTTGGGCTAGGCGCATTCGTGGCGGCAGGCCCGTCGGTTGTTGTGACGCCTGTGCAGGCGGCGACGACTCAGAAGGCAGTGAAGGCGGGTGTAAAGAAGACGTCGGTCAGAAAGACCGTCAAGAAGACCACCTCCGTCAAGCGTACGAACAGCCGCAAGACGCTGGGCAGGGCCAAACATGCGGTCAAGAAGTCGAGCAAGAAGCCGCGCAGACAGGCGCGCAGGCGCGTGACGGCGCCCTCTCAGGCGACGCTCGCCGGTCTCAGGCAGACGCCCGACCTGCTGAGTCTTGGCAGCAGCGTGGCGCTTGCCGTCGATCAGGATACAGGCGAGGAGCTCTTCAGCAAGAATGCCGGCGTTGAGCTGCCGATCGCATCGGTCACGAAGCTCATGACGGCGCTCGTCATTGCGGAGAGCGGCCTGCAGATGAATGAAAGGCTCCGCATCTCCCGAGAGGACTATGTGCGAAGCCGCGCCCGCTCAAAGCTGAGGAGCGGCATGCGCATGACGCGCGGAGCCGTTCTCAAGGCCGCCCTGATGTCGAGCGACAACAGGGCCGCGACTGCGCTTGCGCGCACCTATCCGGGCGGGCGCAAGGCCTTTGTCATGAAGATGAATGAAACGGCGGAACGTCTCGGCATGACGGATTCCGTTTTTGCGGATCCGTCGGGGTTGGACAATCGAAATCACTCCACGGCGCGTGATCTTGCGAAGCTTGTCGCAGAGGCGCACAAGCATGAGGTGATTCGCGAGTCGTCTACGTTGCAGTTCGCGAGCGTTCCTGCGGGGCGCCGGCAATTGAAGCTTGTGACGACCAATCGCCTGATCGGCAATCCCGACTGGAACATCGGCGTGCAGAAGACGGGCTTTACGACGGCGGCCGGCCGCTGCATGGTCGTGCAGAGTGAGTTTGCCGATCGACGCGTCGTCATGGTGCTCCTTGACAGTCCGAACAGCGCGCAGCGTGCGGCCGACATGCAGACCATGCGAACCTTTGTGGAAAATGAGGATCACATCAACGAGCAGTTCGATTCGATGCATCCCTACGAGGTGTTCTGACAGCCTTCATCTTGGCTGAAACGAATTTGCCCGCCGTCAGGCTTCCCCTGACAGGCGGGCTTTTCATTGCATTGGGGTTAGCCGTCACCGTACCCCTTTCCCTTGATGCGCTCTCCGATCCCTGCGCCCATGGCGGAGGATATCGACTGGGCGATGCCGCAGAGCTTGGCTATCCGCTCGGGGGTGAACTCGTTGGAACGATGGGCGGCGAGCGAGATCGTGGCGATCAGCCTGCCGCCGGCACCGAAGATCGGTGCGGCAACGCAGTGCACGTTTGACTCGTACTCCTCGCGGTCATAAGCCCAGCCGGTTTCACGGGCGTGCGCAAGGGTCACGAGCAGGTGGTCGAGGGACTGAATGGAGTTCTGCGTCCCTGCCTTCAGGCCTGTTCTTTCCGTGTAGCCGCGAATTTCGTCAGGTGACATGCGTGCCAGAAAGAGCTTGCCGCCTGACGTGATGTGCAGAGGTGCCCAAGACCCGATGCGGCGAAGTTGGTTGGCCTTGTATTCAGGCGCAAGCACATGTTCGATGTAGAGTAGCCTGTCGTTGTCGCGAATGGCCAGATTCACCGTCATGCCTGTTGCGGCGTGAAGCTGCTGCATGAACGGAAGAGCGCGCTGGCGCACCGTGAAGCGCTCGTAGACGAGGTTGCCGAGTTCCAACAGCCTGAGTCCAAGACTCCACTGTCCGGCGGGATTCTGCTTGACGAATCCCATGGCCGAGAGAGACCCCAGAATTCGGTGGGCCGTCGAGGCTGAAAGTCCCGTTTCCCGGGCGAGCGTTGTCAGGGCGAGCGGTTCGGACGAGGCCTCCAGTCTGGCAAGCAGACGGTTCGCTCGGTCAAGCACCTGAATGCCGTGTCTGGATTCGGAGCTCTCCGTCATTTGGAGGCGCCCTCTTCAGGAAGCGCGGCGGCGACGAGTTCGGCGATGTCGGAGATGCTGACCGACTCAGCATCCCGGGTAACGGCTCGGGCGCTCTCGAGCATCGTGAGACAGTGCGGGCAGGATACGGCGATGGTGTCTGCTCCCGAGGCGCGGAGGTCCTTCAGGCGGATGACGTTGACGGAGTTGGAGCCGTGCCTGTCGATCCACATCTGCCCACCGCCCGCACCGCAGCAGAGCGTGCGCTCGCCGGATTCGGCGGGGGACTTGAGGACGGTACAGACGGAGTTGAGCACGCTGCGGGGCTCTGCGACGATGCCGTTGATGCGCGCGAGGTAGCAGGGATCGTGGTAGACCGCACTGAGCCCTTCGGACTTGACGTACGGAAGACTGCCTGCCTTCATGAGTTCGTCAATGAAAACAGCGTGACTGACCACGGGCCAGCGGAAGTCCTCGAAGGACGGATATTCATTCTTGAGCGTATTGAAGCAGTGGGGGCAGGCCGTCAGGATGCGGTCGAAGTCATATTGGGCGAAGTTTCCGATGTTTTCCTGAGCAGCGGTCTGGTAGAGGTATTCCTCGCCGAGTCTGCGGGCGAACTCGCCGTGGCAGCGCTCTTCGGCCATGACGGCGAAGTTGACCCCTGTGGCCTTGAGAATCCTCACCATGCTGCGTGCGATCTTGCGCGCGCGGCGGTCGTAGCTGGCGGCGCAGCCAACCCAGTAGAGGACGTCGTAGTGAACACCGCTTTCTGCGACCGGAACATCAAGATCCTTGGCCCAATCGAGGCGTTCGTAGGGATCAAGTCCCCAGGGATTGCCGACGGAGGCGGTGTTTTCGAGCGCATTGGCGACGCCTTCAGGGAAGTCGCCTGCTTCGAGCGCCAGATGGCGGCGCATGTTGACGATGATTTCGGGGAGACTGATGCCGGCAGGGCAGGCGCGTGAGCAGGCGCCGCAGGTTGTGCAGGACCAGAGGGCGTCGCGGGAGACGGTTTCCTCGAGAGACGGAAGCGCGGCTGCTTCTTCGGTCTTCTCCTCCATGTGCATGCGGTCACGCAGTGAAACGATCAGGGCTCGAGGATCAAGCGGCGTTCCTGCGCGGACCGCAGGACAGGCGGCCGTGCAACGGCCGCATTCCGTGCAGGCGTCGAAGGCCGTTCGCTCGCGGGTCGTGAACTGACTGAAGCTGGAGACGCCGAACGTTTCCTGCTCCTCAATGTCGTCGATCTTGCGAAGGAGGCCTGCGGGCTTTTCCTCACGGGTGAAGAGCCCTGCAGGTGTGCGGTAGACGTGCGCGTAATAAGTAAGCGGAACGGCTGCAATGAAGGCAAGGGATGAGATGCCGTGAATCGTCCAGATCCAGGTGTGAAGCAGACGTAGTTCCGCCTCCGACAGACCGCAGGCGAGGAGCATCTTGGCAACGAGATGCCCGATGGGCGAATACACGGACCAGGCGGGCAGGGTGGCCGCCAGACGGATGCCTTCAACAAGGAAGCCTGTGAGCACGATGAATGCGAGCGAGAGATAGGCGCAGACAAATCGTGCGTCACCGGGCAGGCCCGACTCCTTGGACCAGCGGCGGGCGGCTCCGAGCGCGAGTGCGATCAGAACGGCGATGCCTGCGCAGTCGAGCACGAACTTGTAGGCGAGGTAGAAGCCTCCCTGAAGGAACTGAGCATCAAAGACGTAGTGGCCTACGTCCCAGTCGAGCGTGGCGAGCGCCGTGCCGCAAAAGAGCAGGAAGAAGCCCCAGGCAAGCACTGCGTGTAGGCGCCCTGCGCTCGTCTCGCGGATCTTCTTCTGAGTGAAGACGTCGGCGATGACGGAGAAAAGACGGGCTCTTCTATCCTTGACGGGGTGTGGATCCTCTGCGCCTCGAAGCCACAGGCGGCGATTGCGTAGGATGCCTGCGATGAGGAGCGCGACGGCGGTGAAGCCGAGCACATAGACGCCGATTTCGCCCCAAAGGGGCACGTTCCAGAAGGCGGGGCGAATGGGATGGTCTGTCATGGGAGACTGTGGTACGGGGTTGATGAATGAGGGCGTCATTGTACTAAAAAAGAAGGGAGACTTTCCGCAATGCGGAAAGTCTCCCTTCGATGGCTGTTTCTCAGAGGACCTGACGGTAGCGGATCATGCCCGTGCGTGGATCCTTGACGGTTTCCATCAGAACGGGGCCTGAGAGCGGGACTGTGCGGGCGGGAAGCGTCATGGGCGGATGGCCGCGGCGCCAGTCGCGGGCAAGCGTGATGTGGGCTCTGAAGGGCTTGTCGTCGAGCGGAAGGCCGAGTCGGGTGATGGTACTCCTGACTTCGTTGACGACGGGATCGAGGCTCTCGGCGGGGGAGAGACCCGCGTAGAGAATGCGCTGTCGATCGAACGTACCGATGCGTCCGATCGTGATGTCGCGCGGCGTAAGCGCACAGAGCGGACGGAGGGCGGCGGAGAGTCTGCGGGCGTCGATCGTCGAAATCTCGCCCACAAAGGCAAGCGTCAGGTGAAGGTTGGTGCTTCGGGTGAAGCGGGCCAGAGGATCGATTCTGGCGAAAGCCTTGGCGTCGCGGGCAAGAGCGTCGCACACGTCGTGAGGCAGCAGAAGCGCGGCAAAAACGCGGGGCATGGCAAATCCTGTCATTGAAGGGAAAAAGAAAAGGGCGCTGCGGTCCGAGGCCGCAGCGCCCATTTGTTCTCAAGGAAGACCTTGTTGATTAGGCCTTCTGAGCGGCTCGCCAACGGGCGACCGCTTCGGAACATTCGGCGATGAGGGCCGGACCGGAATAGATGAAGCCGGTGTAAAGCTGGAGGAGCTTGGCGCCCGCTTCCATCTTTTCAACGGCATCCTGAGGCGTCATGACGCCGCCGGAGGCGATGATCGGAAGAGCACCCTGAACGTGATCGGCGATGAGGCGGACGACTTCAGTGGAGCGTTCGCGGAGCGGAGCGCCGGAAAGGCCGCCCGTTTCCGTGCAGTTGGGCATGCCCTGAATGCGGTCGCGCGTGATGGTCGTGTTGGTGGCGATCACGGCGTCGATGCCGCGCTCGATGAGCGTGTCGACGCAACGCAGGATCTCTTCGTTTTCAAGATCGGGGGCAAGCTTGACAGCGATGGGCACGTGCTTGCCGTTGCGGGCGTCCTTGAGCTGCTGGCGGCGGGTTACGATGCCGGAAACAAGATGGTCGAACTTGTCGGCGCCCTGAAGCTGGCGAAGATTCTTCGTGTTGGGCGAGGAGATGTTGACGGCGATGTAGTCGGCGTGGTCGTAGACCTTGTCGAGGCACTTTTCATAGTCGGAAAGCGCATTTTCGATCGGCGTGACGGCGTTCTTGCCGATGTTGATGCCGAGAATGCCGCCGCGCAGACGGAAGGCGTCGGCGCTGCGGAGGTTTTCGATCACCTTGTCGCAGCCTTCGTTGTTGAAGCCCATGCGGTTGATGATGCCCTTGGCCGGGATGACGCGGAAGCAGCGGGGCTTCGGATTGCCGGGCTGGGCGAGCGGCGTGATCGTGCCGATTTCGACGTGGCCGAAGCCGAGGGCGCCGAAGGCGTTCACGCGGATGCCGTCCTTGTCCATGCCGGCGGCAAGACCGATCGTGTTGGGGAAGCGCAGGCCCATCACTTCAACCGGATCCTCGTCAGGCATGTGCGTCAGGAGCTTGTGAAGTCCGAGATGCGTGGCCCAGTCGAGGTTGGCCATGGTGACGTTGTGAGCGGTTTCCGGCTGCATCGAAAACAGCACGCGGCGGCAAAGCGAGTAAAGCATGATGATCTAAAGGGACGTTGGGTCGAGAAGCTTGGGGTCGGCTGTAAATTTTCGTTCCGGCATCCAGCCGTTCTCCCAGAATATGTCCATTGGCTGGAAGCGCGTCTTGTAGTCCATGCCTGGATAGCCGGGAAGCCAGTACCCCAGATACACGTAACTGAGGCCGTTTCGACGGGCATATTCGATTTCGGAGAGGATGCCGAAAGTCCCGAGACTCAGCTTGGGAACATCGGGGTCGAAGAACGTATAGACGGCACTGAGTGCGTTGTCTAAACAATCTATTATACAAACCATCTTAAGCTCGTTGGGGCGAGGGGCATCAGGGGAAGTCCGAAACTCAAGGAGGCGGGTGTCCGAGCACGTGGAGAAGAGCACCGTGCTTACCGTGCTGCGGTCCATGTCCGCCATGACGCTGCGGCGATGGCGCGAGTCCTGATAGCGCTTGTAGAGTTCGTACTGTTCCTCCGTCATGGGGGCCAGCTTGAGCTCACGCATGACGAGTGATGCATTGCGCTTCATCGTGCGGCGCATTGTGTCGTCAGGCCTGAAGGCGTGAACGTCGATGCGAGTCGGGATGCACCGACGGCATTCGTTGCAGACAAGTCTGTACAGGTAAGTGCTGTCGCGTCGAAAGCCGGCCTCGATCAGACGGTTGTACATGGGCGTGACGCGGGGATCGGTGGAAGCAAGTGGAATGACTTCCATCGTGGATCTGCGACCGTCCTCATAGTAGTTGCACGTGCCGTCGATGGCGAGCGTATGGAAAAGCATTCCACCCGCGTGTGCGAAGCGCTGTTCATGGACGATGGTCAGATCGTTCGGCGTGCGTTCGGCGTATTCGGAATAGACGGACTCAAGAAAAGGAAGCAGGCTGAGGCTTTCCGAGCGACTCCAGGGGAAATGGGATTGCCTCGCAAGAAACTCGTTGAGTTTGAGAAAGGCCCTGCCTTCAACGACGGCGGCTCCCATGCGGATGACGTGTTCGGTGGGCATCTGGCAGTCGATGACGGGCAGGTGCGCCATGCCTGCAAAGGCTGCCAGTGCGGCGAGAGCAAGCTTGGATGCGTCTGGACGAAGGGAGAACATGCTTTCGCCGTAGAGCATCCGTCCGACGGATGTGAAGTAGAGGCCGCCTGCGAGCTCTCCGTCGATGTGGACGGATACGCAGTGGGCGATCCTTTGTCTGTGGAGGGCCTTCCACATGTCAATCATGTCCCGAGTCATCCAGGTGCCGTTCGAGCGCTTCCTGTGATATTCGGCAATGGCCTCAATCACCTCGTCAAAGTCGTAGTCGAGGAGAATTTCAAGCTCAAGTCCCGAATAGTGTCGATGGACGGCGTCACGGACGCGCCTTCTCATGGAATGAGTGAGGTTGATGCGTCCTGTCTTAAGAATGGTGCACGGAAAGAGTCGCCCCCAGGGATAGAGTCCCGCGTCCGCATCCTTTGCGTCAGGCCAGGGGAAGGAACCCTGCGTGTAACCTGATATGATGAGACGGGAAGAAAGGCCGTTGCTGCGGCATACGGTGGAGAATGTGAAGCGCTCCTCGTCTTCGGGAATGCGGGGCCTCATGTCGAAGCCGACGGCGTCGCCGCTGATGATGGGGATGTCGTCCTGGGCGGAATCTGTTGTCATGGACTTGCGTTCGTGATGAAGGTCAGGCTGTCATCATAGCCCAGTCAAAAAATATTTTTGCCGAACTCTTGACAAACGAAAAAATAGTCTGTAATATTCAAATCCTCAACGGAACAGTCCGTTTCGACAGAATTGCCGCGGGGTGGAGCAGCCCGGTAGCTCGTCGGGCTCATAACCCGAAGGTCGGAGGTTCAAATCCTCCCCCCGCAACCAATATGAAGGCCTCGGTTCGAAGGAACCGAGGCCTTTTTGTTGCCCTAAATTCATGGGGCGAGATTTTCATCCCTGTCATTTCACGGCGACAATGCAGCCTGCGCGGGCTCGGGCCGCATGCAGTCTGAATACGCAGTGTCGTCGGCCTGAGTCAGCTAGGACCGCCATGCCGAGCAGCTGCCCGGTGGCGGAAAGCACCCGGTAGGCAGTGCCTCGAACGGGTGCATCTCTTACAGGCTGAACGCAGTAGAGGAGTGTGTCGGGCCCTGACGTGCGGGCGTGAAAGACGCGAAGACAGCCGCTCCGGGCGAGTGTTCTCCTGTCGATGAAGTAGAGTGCGGGGTAGAGCAATGCCAGCAGGAGCGCAGAGATCAGGCAGGCGAAGGCCGCAGGCAGGGGATCAATACCTAGTTTGGAGACGAGCAGAGAGGGACTGGCCTCCTGCATCGATGTGCGATCTGGCCAGGCTTCAATCTGCCAGGATTGGGAGGTCTCATGATGGAGGTCAGGAAAACTGATGTCTGCCTTGAAGGCAAGGTGTGCAGGTACCTTGCCAAGAGTCAGTTTGGCACGCCAGACGGTGTCGTCTGAGAGCGTTCTTTGACTGGTCGTGACGCCGGAGAGTGTGACGGGCACGGAGTCGGGGCTGATAGTCAGGCGCCGGGCGGGAGGTGCGGACGGGAGTGGTGCGCGAATGACGCCTGTCAGTTCAACGGTGTCTCCCGTACTCATGAAGAGGGCGTGCTCGGGAAGGCGCATCTGCGTCTGAAGCGCATCAATGCTGGCGAACGTGCCCAGTGCGAGGATTGGAAGAAGCACGGGCGGAAGGGCGCGGCGAAGCCTAGTGAGGGGCGTCGCACAGCCTGTGGCGGAGCGAATGGCGGATGCGGTCATGGGTTCTACAAATGCTGGAGCTTGGGACGTAGGTGTGATGCGTGAGTCTTTTGCAAAAGCCTGAGGCGCAAGTCTGATGCGAATGTCTACGCTTGATTGTAGGGTAGGGCAGACATGTCAGCCGAGCCAGACATGAGCACTCCACCTCATTTCGTCTGAGCTTTCTCAAGAAGGCGTTGGATACGTCTGCGTTTTTTTTGAAGGATGGTCTTGACAACGGCCGAAGACTTCTGCATAATTCAAATCCTTCGCTTTTCGCGAAGGCAGTTCTTTAAAAATCTGAATTCAACGAACCGATAAGTGTGAACATCGGCAGTTTCAGGAGTGACTTTCAAAAGCACTCAAAAAACTTACGAAGTTCGCGCTTTGAAGGAAAAGCCGAAAGACGAAGGTTAATTCCTTCTCTTTCAATTCCGGCGA
>ENA-UEPW01000342-UEPW01000342.1-human-gut-metagenome-genome-assembly--contig:-NODE-342-length-36315-cov-26.192560_pt1 | contig 36315 bp, 33 predicted proteins | sample MGYA00242935_ERZ507936 | MGnify/ENA primary metagenome ERZ507936 (study PRJEB26167, sample SAMN06115469) | human gut metagenome | host: Homo sapiens | place: China:Chongqing | collected 2016-06-23... | reverse complement strand
GAGCTTATGGCTTCCGAGACGATCAGTACTTTTTCTTAAAAGTCAAGGCCGCGTTCCACGGACTTCCGAGATGAACCAAAACAAAGCCCCGTTCGTCATGATCACGTTCGGGGCGTTTCGTTTTGCGAGATTGCGTTGGCTGCTACCTGGCAGTAATCGTGCAACATTCCTTGTCGCTGGTTGGGGTTTCTGCCTTGGCAGAGGCGACTTCCTTCGGAGAGGTCGGCATGTCCTTCACGCGGATTGAGGCTATGACCTCGAGCTTCGGCTGGAAATTCGCTTTGGAAGCAGTCGGAGTTGCTGTGGTGGGCGCAGCCTTGACAGCTTCAGGAGCAACCGTTGAGGCAGGAGCCTTGGGAGTGATCGGTTCAACCTTCTCGATCACTTTATGAACTGGGCGGTCTTGCAGGATCTTCCGTCCCGGATGCTCAACCTTGGGAGCAGGGGACTTCGGAGCCTTCTTGGTTGCAGGCGCGGCGGTCTTAACAGGCTTCTTCCTGGCATAGATGCTCCGGTCCACCTTTTTCAGCGCATAGACGCTTCTATCCTTGCTGTCGCGAGCTGCCTGAGCCTTCTTCTTGACCACTTCGGCCTCCGCTTTTGCCTTGCGTTCGGCTTCAAGCAGACGTTCGTTTTCCAGTTCAGCGAGGCGCTTGGCTTCAAGAGCCGCCGCATCAGCTTCATAATGTTCGTTCCAGAGCACGTGGGCGGCCATGTTCTTGCGAACGGCAGCACCGCCTCGGCTTTCGCCGTAGAACTCTACTGAGGCATCACGGTTATGAACGCGGTCGAGCGTCTTTTCATGTTCAATGATGACGGGATCGGATTGGATGACGACGGGCGGATTGGAACAGCCAGCCAGTGTGAGGCCGACGCAAGCAAGAGCGGCGGCGCTAAGAGGTTTGAGCATGATGGTGAATCCTTTTGCAAAATGGATTCGTTGACTCTACGGCGGAGCTCTGTTTGGGATGTCGCGGGCGAAAGCGAAAAATGCTTTCTGTTCTGCCAGAACAAAGAAAAGCCGCCTTTCCGAAGAAAAGCGGCCAAAGGTTTTCCAGTCTACTCGTGTGTTACTTTCGATTGGCGAAAACCACTGCTCCCGCAAGTGTCAGGACAGCACTCAACTCAATCGAAAAAACAACCGAGAGGTTGATTTCGATCTCGCCCATGAGGCATAATTGTCCCAACACAATGAGGAAGCAGGCAAGCGATGGTTTAGGATTGTGCATCGCAAGTCTCCTCTGTCGTGCAACGGCCCCAACTACCACATCGGGGCCGTTTTTCGTTTCTGAACCCCGCATGGCCGGAGATGGCTGCAGGGGCTTGGGCCTTCCGACGAAGCGACCCAACAGAGATCGGAGCGAATTGTACTGGAGGCAGAAAGGGAATGCCGTCATCTGGGGCGTAGCATCACCTCTCCAATCGCCGAAGCGACCAAGGATGGAAAGAGCGGCAGAGGACGTCCCTTGCGGGACGCCCTCCTCAAGCTGTTGACACGACGTTAATCGCGTCGGACTAACCGAGCAGCTTGAGTGCCGCGGAAACAAGTAGCGAGATTACGAGCGAAGCAATCGAGAGCCGAAACCGAAAATTCAGTTCGAGTCCCTCGCGCCCGGCTTTCGCCTGTGCTACTATCTCTGCGGAGTTTGGCGAGACTTTTTCGCTGTGCATCGCCTTACCTCCCAAAAGAGCACAAAGCCCATACTGTTGGCGCGGTTGGGCTTTTCGCATATTGGCCGCGGCACAATTGCTCGCGGTCATGACGGCCATCGCCGCCAATTCTTTCCGACCCAATCCAACGCTCCGTGGAGGCAGGCGAGCTTTGTCTGCTCACCCCGCAGAACAAATTCTAGCGGAGCCGACCAGTCGGCGTATGTTTCAGAACCTAACTCGAACGGCCAAGGAGAACTCTTCTTGGCCACTTTTTTTCGAGAATCCGCCCAAAATGCACGCCAAGTGGGAAAAGTTGCTTTCTAGCGTGCCACTTGTCAACTTCGTTGACCGTAAAGTCGCGATAACTTCACTGAATTATCCGATTTGCCATGCAACGTTCTGATGCACTTAACGAGTGGATTGCTAAACATTCAACAAGCGAAGGCTTGATTGAGGATTTGCCAAACCTTTCGCCTTCTCTCAAGAAGGAGTTGTTGCGCGAAGCCTTGGAGCTGAACATTGACATCCGCCAAAACTATGAGAATCGCGATGGTTCAGTCAAAGCCATTCGTGACCAGATAGCCTTGGTAGCGTATTGCAAAACGAAGGAGGTGTTCGGAAATGTCAGTTTGGACATTCCACTGTTGAACTCCACCAATACGCTGTCCTTCAATATCTTGGACAATTCAAGTCTTTTTGGCGTTTTCATCCCGAATATCCAAGAACGACGCTATTTCCGTAATGAGGTTCTTGCTTGCCGCAAGAATGTCGCCATTGAATACACAGGCGAAGCCTTGTATCAGTTTGATTGGGACGTCTTTCATATGCTCATCACCTTGGCGCAGGGTGACTTCAGCAAGGCTCATACCACGACTCCAAGCGAAATCCTGCATCGTTTAGGTTTAACGGCGGGAGGCGAAAATTATGCACGCCTTGAGCAAACTATGATTCGCCTTTACGAGACGGGGTTGTACATTCATCGTTTAGACGATGATGGTCAGGATGTTGTGGTGGTGGGGCGTAAGATGGCGGCACTCTCTCCGTCACAAAGAAATTACAAGACGATGCGGCTGATCCAAAATTATTCGTGGTTCCGTGGCTTAGAAATCAGCTTTGAGTTGGATCCCCAGATTCGCTCCCTTGTAGGCCACAACGAATACGGACTGATTGACTGGGAGAGTCGGAAGAAATTACAAAAAAACGATCTGGCCAAAAAGCTGCAGGCTCTGTTTTCTGGCCACGAAAACATGCAAAATCACTCGTTGCGCAAGTTAAAGGAGTGGAGCGGTCTGAGCTCTGATTTGAATGAATTTTCCAAACAACTCAGAAGAGCCCTGAATGAACTCATTCGTTATGACATCATTCATTCATACTGGATGTACAAACCAACGCGTGGTGAGATGGAGAAACGCTATCTTCGGATCTGGAGGAAAAGGCCGCCAAGCGGACGAGAACCGATACCGAAAGAAAAAGGTGATTATTTTACGAAAGACAACATCATGGCCAAAAAACGCGGCGGCAAGTCACAGTAATTTAGCTGTCTGATGAGCCTCGGGGGTGCAGGATCGAACATTGAATCCTGCGCCCTTTTTTGTTGAATTCAGAACATGACAGCTTCGTAGTTCCAACACTTTATCTCTGAAAATGGCTTCGTAGTTCCGACCCCTTATCTCAACAGTGGTTCGTAGTTCCAACACTTTATCTCAGTAGGGGTTCGTAGTTTCAACACTTTATCTTCGTAGTTCCAACCCCTTATCTTCGTAGTTTCAACACTTTATCTCGTTGTGGATAACTGCGAGGCGCCTACTGCCGCAGGGAATGAGAGACGGTCTGCTTGCGCTCTATAACCATTATTTATAACCATTATTCATAACCATTTATAAACACTAAGGTTTCTATAACTCCGCACGCATGCACGTGCGCGCGAGAGAGCGTCGCGTGGAATGTCGGTGAGTTTCGCATGTTCTTGGGAACGCTACTCGGAACGGGCGGTGACCAATCGAACATTTTGCTCGAAAGGCATGAAGGCTCTGATGGGGTTGCCTCGTTCGAAGAAAATGACGGCCTCACTGTTTGCCGGGTGACTTCTAATTCGAACTTGGAACTGATTGGAAAGATAGAAAAGTGGCCAAGGGAAGCAGGGAAGGCTTTCGCTCGAAAGCCGGCCACTTGTTGTCATAAGGGGAACTGCGAGAGCAAGGCACTGACCAGTCACACATTTTGCTCGTTCCAAAACGAGAACTTGCACCGTCATCTTTACTGACTGTGGTGTCTAATCGTACATTTTTCTCGCCTTTGGCAATGAAATTCATCACTGTGACAGGGGAAGTTTGGACTATAGATTCCTTGGTGAGGCTGTTGAAATGAAGGGGCAAGTAAGACTGCTGCGGTTGCGACCACAGACAGCGGCGTAGAAAACTCTAGAGGCCATTCGGGAGAAGAAATGCTCGCTCAATCGTTGGATATGGCCTGAGAGGCCGATAGAACGCTTACACGCGCATTTGCGATGGGGTTTGATGGGTGACCTTGCAGGTCGTTCTAAAAAGGCGCTATGCGCGAATGAGCGCGTTTTGCTGATCAAAGGCGAGATGAGTTTGAGGAGGGAACTTGGATGAAGGGTGAGCAGGCAGTGGTTGCCAACCTCTCGTAGTGTCTAATCGTTCATTTATCTCGGTGACCAATCGTACATTTTGCTCAACGCGGTACTTGTAGGTTCGAATGAAAAGCAAAACCTGCTTTTCAGCGTGCCAACATCGAATGAGATCTCGGGCAGGATGAGCGGATTAACTTCCCGAGGCTTTAGTGTGAACGTCGATCAAACCATCAACGCGGTCTACAACGTAGTCATCTCGCCGGTGACGCTATCGTGCTGGCTATATCGCCATCTTCCGTTCAAGAAAAAGAAGACGGTCGAGATCATTGACGATGCGTGTCCGAAGTTCAGCGAAATACCGACCGAGGCAGAGACGGACAAGATCGACGCAGCGTGGCCGCCCGCGCCGCACCCGGTGGAGGCGTTGTCGGTTCACGATCTGTTTCGGGCCAATGGCAAGCTCATCCGGGACCTCTGCTACGCCACGACGCTTTCCGAAGAGGAAGCCGAGAATTTCCTTCTGCCGGTCATTGCCAATCTCGCACGCATCGTGCACCTGACGCCGGCTTCCGAGTATGACCATCACCAAGGTTACGGCGGCTTGTTCACGCACAGCCTCGAAGTGGCCTACTACGCCGCCAACGATGCGAAGACCACGATCTTCGACCGATCTGCTTCGCCTAAGGATCTTTATCTGAATAAGCGCCGCTGGATCCTGACGGCGGTTTTGGCAGCGCTTGCGCACGACATCGGCAAAGTTTTCACGGACATGGAAATCACGGCCCCGAATGGACAGCACTGGGTGCAGGATGAGCCGATTGTCGACTGGCTTCGCAAGAACGGGATCAAGAGCTACTACATCAGTTTCCGACCGGGAAGAGAGCACAACGCCTACAAGTCCGCCTCGCTGGCCAACAACGGTATGTTGATTCCGAAGGAGACGTTCACGTTCCTCGGCCTGACCGGGTACGGGGAACAGATGCTCAAGGAGTTTCGCAACGCGCTTCTGGAAGGGAAGGAGGGCGGTCTGATCGGAAAGATCCTCGACAACGCCGACGGTCTGAGCTGCAATGTTTATAACATTCGTCAAAGGCTTGAGCGCTCATGTGATTGCTCTCAGTCCGATTTGTTGTCAAAACGGACGGGGAGCAGTCATGATAGCTTTTCCCACTTTGAGAAGTCCGACCACAGGGCAGACATGGGAAGGGAGAAGAGTCCGTTTCCACCGGATCGCACTTCATTGCCGGCGTAGAGAATGATCCCGTTGAAGTTGTCTTTGCCGACGAGATCCTGGAACCATTTCAAATGCCTGAAGTCATCGGAGCTGACGCTTTCGCTAGCCTTCACCTCAATACCGACAATCTGTCCTGTCTCGTTCGTGATGAGAAAATCGATCTCATGGCTACGAGAACGGAAGTAATTCAGCTGCCAGGTTGGGTTGAGGTCAACTTCCGGCATAAGTTGGTTGTAGGCCCATGTTTCAACAAGCTTTCCACCTTCATTTTGAGATTTCTCATTACTTTCCAGAATCATGGCTGGATTAAGAATGTGGAGGTAGTGAGCCATTAGGCCGCTGTCCGTCATAAAGCCTTTGGGACTGGATCCAGGGCGGTCGTAATCTTTTTTAGTCCAACCGTCGACCATGTCAACGAGAAACATGGCTTCAATGGCGGACCAATATTTGTCTAGCGTCTGCCAGGCAATGGCAAATTGATTGGCCAAGGCGGCTTTCTTTAACTCACGGCTGGAGAAGATGGCGGCACATTCCATGACCTTCTCGCAGATGGGCATTTTGCGCGTATCCCATTGTGCTCTCATGTCCAGAAGAACCTGGTTTTGCAAATAGGACGCGTACCATCGGCTTCTGCCTGCCTGGGTCTTGATCGACAGTATTTCGGGATATCCGCCACGGATGGCGGCTTCTAGCACCATTTCCTTGCTGCATTCAAACTTGAGGGAGAGCGGAAGGAGCCCGTCGAACAATGCTTGTAAAAAACCAGGCTGCATGCCGCGTTGTTCAGCTTCGGAAAACGTTCGAACACGAACCAGACCGGCACGACCGGCCAATGACTCATTGGCTTGAGGAAGCTTTCGGTAGTCTGACGACCCGGAGATGATGTATTGCCCTTTTTCCGGATTCCGGTCGACCTGAAACTTGATTTCTCCGATCAGCTGGGGAACCTTCTGAATTTCATCGATGACAAAAATTTCAGGAGATGTGCGCCGAACGAAATAACTGGGATCGGCTACGGCTGCGGAAAAGTTTGCCTGCACGTCAAGAGATTGAAACTTGACGTTGGGCAGTGGAGTTGTTAGGAGTATCGTGGTTTTGCCGGATTGGCGACACCCAACCACGGAAACCACACGATGCGTTTCCAATTGAGCTAGAAGTTCGTGCATTGCCCAACGCGGGATGATACTAGGAGAGCCTGCCATGGAGAAACTCTAAAGTTTAAGATGGAGAAATACCAAATTATCACTTGGCTTTTTTCTAAACTAAGGTATGGCAAAATTATAAACTATCTGATGGAGAAAGTCTAAACTAGAGATCGAAAAATACTGTACAACAGCTGTATTTGTCGATTAGCTTTTTTGTGGCTAAAGAGGTGGAAAAATACCTTCCGGAACCGTGTGTTCTACCGCGTGAGAATGGTGTTTTTTGCTCTTTTAGCGTACGTGTGTCGTAAACATCCTGAATGCTTCCGTCATCGGATCGCTTGACCTGACTTATACTAGAGTTACTCTCCATGGAGAGGCGTTCCCCCAGCCCATCGGACTTGTCCGATGCTAAGGCATGGCGCTCGTTCTCAATCCTAGCCTCAATTTTGCACACTGTCTTCGGCCTGTCTTTTTTAAGGGTCAGTATCCTCTAAGTTACGCGATGGTTGGCGTAATTCCAAAAAATGGGCGCAAGGGCCCCCTCCCCAGGGCCCAGCATCCTGTTTGGGCTGACTCGAATTCAGCGATGGCTATACGATAAGACTATCAATATCTCGCCACCATTCATCGTCTTTATCACTGAATTCCACGACTACTTGCTTCGAACTGACTTTTATCAGAGCAGGCACACGCAGGAATTTCTCCCGAAAGGTCGTCAGCTTCATCTTCAATCCCTTGATTCCAAGCTTCGCCGTCAGCCATCCGCGCAGAAAGGACATGCCCACAAACGCGATGAACATCAGGAACCAGTTGGCGAAAAAGTCCAATGTATTCATGCGATGCCCGGACCATGATTCCTTGAATTCTCGAATCCAAAGCTCACAGTTCCCTCGGTCGCTGTAGAGTCCGTCGTACAGATCGATAGCTCGCTCAGCGGACTCAAAATCCTCGGGGCAGTCCCAGACGTTGGTGTGGCATTTTCTGACGCCGTCAAACAGGAAGAATCGGCTGCATTCTTCGGCGGTCAGATTCGTCTGGATAAAGCGGAAATCCGTGTTGTCGTACTTGGCTGAATGATCAATCCTGTAGATGATCGTGCGGTCCATGGACCATGAACGGGCACGGTAGTTCCTGACGTGACCGCAAATTCTGAAGGGGTGATCGAACAGCGGCAGGTCATCTTTGTCCGAGCAGAGCCGCAGCTCTTTCGGGGCATGTGCGCTGATGCGTGTACGGATTTCTGACGGCAGATTGGGATGTCCCGGAGCCGGCGGTATCTGGAGAAGTTGCTCTGAAACCTTTGAAAGAACCGTCTTGTTCTGGCCGAAGCCAAGGATGTACTTGCAACCCTTGTCTTCAATCTGCTTGATCAGATCGTTCGCATTGAATCCAGCGTCCGCTCTGATGAGGATACGCTCAGGAGATACACCTGAATCGATCACTTCCTGAAGGATTGGTTCCAAAGCTATACGCAGCAGGTGCCTGCCGTCCGTCGCACCCGGAGCGTTCTGAATCCATGCGGGATATCCGTTGATGTACGCCCTTGGCGTACACTCCCAACGCCTCAAAAGTGTTGTCGTTTTTGATTCCTTTCCCCCATAATTAACAGTATTGTTAACCAAGGATCCAAAGAGGACGGCAATGCTCGTGGGATACGTGCGGGTCAGCTCGCTTGATCAAAATCCGGAGAGGCAGCTCGAAGAACTGAAGGCCATGCAGGTCGAGAAGATCTTCATGGACAAGTTGTCTGGGAAGAACGTCGAGCGTCCGGAGCTGCAGAACATGCTCAACTTCGTGCGCGAGGGCGATACGCTCGTCGTGCACAGCCTCGATCGTTTGGCACGCAACCTCTCAGACCTCCTCACGATGGTTCAGGATCTGACCGGGCGTGGTGTCAGCGTCCGGTTTCTCAATGAAAGGCTCGACTTCGATGCGGGCAAGGAAGCCTCGCCCGTCGCGAAGCTAATGCTCAGCATGGTCGGAGCCTTCGCCGAATTCGAGCGCAGCATGATCAAGCGCCGCCAGGCCGAAGGCATTGCGCTCGCGAAGGAGCGCGGTGTCTACAAGGGGCGGCAACGTTCCGTCACGGACGAGCAGATCAAGGAAGTCCGCTCCATGATCGACATTGGTGTGCCGCTCTCGAAGGCAGTCAAGAAGGTCGGCATCAGCCGAACGACGGCTTACAAGTATTTGAATGCACAGACTCTGCAAGAAGGGAGTGCGTTATGAGCGGATTGAAACCCGAAGAACGTGCACGTGAGTGGATTGACCACAAGCTAGAGGGCGCGTGCTGTGTCGCGCATTAGTGGGCTTTGTCGTATCTATAAGCCGAGGAACGTACGTGGGTAACAGCATTCTTCTGTAAGATTTCCCCCGGCAATGGAAGTGCTCCCTACCCATGGCAGACATTTACGACAGTTCGACTCGATCGGCGATCATGAGAAAGATTCGCAGCAAAAACACGATACCTGAAAAGGTCGTCAGAACCCTGCTGCGAGAGGCTGGCCTGATCGGTTATCGCTTGAATCGTAAGGATCTTCCGGGGAAGCCTGATATTGCTTTCGGCCGAAGGCGGCTCGCCATCTTCGTTCACGGATGCTTCTGGCACGGCCACGAGGGCTGTGCGAAAGCAAAGATACCCGAGACGAATCAAGCAAAATGGCAGGACAAAATCGCCTGCAACCGTTCTCGCGATGCAGAAGTCGTCCGATTGCTATTGGAGGACGGTTGGCGCGTGGCGATCGTTTGGCAGTGTTCGCTCGCGGTACGACACCGCACCGCATTGCGGCAGGCATTGAAAGAATTTGCGGAGTCGGATGCTCCGTTCGTTGAATTTGAAAGGAAATCGTTTGATGGGCAAGAAGTGGAGAAGCATTGATCTGTTCGCTGGCATCGGTGGGATTCGACTGGGGTTCGACCGAGCGTTCGGAGAGGAAAACGAAACCGTTTTCGTCTCCGAATGGGATTCGTACGCGCAAAAGACCTATGCAGCGAATTTTGAGGATCCATTCCCTATCGCAGGCGACATTACGGCGATTTCCGAACAAAACATCCCTGCGTTTGACATCTGTCTTGCGGGCTTCCCGTGTCAGGCATTCTCTCTGGCAGGCAAGCGCATGGGTTTCAATGACGACTACAAAGGGAAATGCCGCGGCACTCTCTTCCAGGATGTGGTGCGAATCTGCGAGTATCACAAGCCCGCCGTCATATTCTGTGAGAACGTCAAGGGCCTAACGATCCATGATCGTGGCCGCACGTTCAAAGTCATCAAAGGCGCCTTTGAAGAGATCGGCTACGTCGTTCACGACAAGGTGCTCAACTCAAAGGATTTCGGTGTTCCGCAAAATCGCGAGCGTATCTACCTCGTTTGCTTCCGTAGGGACATTGATTCGTCCGGGTTCAGCTTTCCTGAGCCGACCGATGACACGAAGCGCATCGCAGACATCTTGGATGACGCTCCGATACCGTCACGCTACTATTTGTCCGACGTCTATCTGGAGACACTTCGCCGCCATCGTGCTCACCACGAGGCCCTGGGTCACGGTTTTGGGTACGAAGTGCGTCCGCTCGATTCGATCGCAGCGGCCATCGTGTGCGGAGGCATGGGGCGTGAACGCAATCTGATCGTCGACCACCGAGATCACAGCATGATCCCCCAGACGAAGATCAAGGGAGAAATCAACAAGGAAGACATCCGCAAGATGACACCGCGTGAATGGGCTCGTCTGCAAGGCTTTCCTGATACCTACAAACTTCCCCAGGCTGACGTGCATCTCTACAAACAGTTCGGCAATTCCGTCACCGTCAACGTGATCGCGGCCATAGCCGAAAAAGTCAAGGAAGTGCTTGATCAACACGAAGTAGGAGGCAAGGAAAAATGACGACTTTGCAAGAGGGAGTTGAAGCGATGACGCATGCGGACGCTCACTTTATCAAACGAAACAAAGGCGAATGGTTCGAGAGCTGGGCTGTTCTTAAAATTCTAGCGGAAGGACGTATTTCTACTCTTCGCGTTTCAGACGGCACAGTGTCGAAAACGGACTCGTCGGTGCTCGTGAATGCCCTTAGAACGGGCCGATCCGGACAAGTTATCGACTACGTTCTGGAACGCGATGAAGACGGCAGGCCGACGCGCCTTTCAATCTGTGAATCGGGTACGACGACCATTCTCACCGATCCTATTTCAATTGATGTCGTTCGACAGGACTTCGCGGCCTTCGAAGAGGCTCTGATGGAAGCGGAGAGCAATGCGTCTGGCACCTTCTCCGTGAAGGGAGCCGATGAACTGTTTGCCAAATACCTCTTCGGATCGGGGAAAAGTCCGTCCTCCTTGAAGCAGGACTGCGAGCTTTCGTTGATCGCGCTCGACGGCCAGAGGGAGGAAATGCGAGGCTTCTCAATCAAAAGCTATACCGGTGGTTCCCCGACCCTTTTCAACTCCAGTCAGGGGGCGGCCTTTCGATACAGACTTGGAGGACATACTGCGGATACGGCGAAACAACGTGTCCTTGCCATACAGAAAAAGAATGTGAAGTCCTGGGTCGTAGCGCGCGTCAACGCACTGAACGACCTGAATGCCTTCACGGCGGACGTTTGGGCGGAGAATCCGGTGTTTGCAAAAAATCTGTCTCTTCTCGATACGAACATGGGGACAGTGATCGGACATCTGTTGCGTATCGGTCGCTCTTCCGCCGTGAACAAAGGGAATCTAAAGGAAGCGCTAGAACAGCTGATCAAGGAAGATCCTCTTGGATTGGGATCCGTTTTCGCCGAAACCTACTACGGTTTCCGAGTTCGTCATTTCCTGCGTGCCGCTGCGCTCGGCATGACTCCCGCCACGCCCTGGGACGGCAATGAGGATGCCGAGGGCGGGATGCTCGTAGTTTCGGCCGACCGAGAACTTTACTGTCTCCTGGCCGGGAAGAGCGAATTTGAGCGGTATTTGATCGAAACGACCTACTTCGACACTCCGTCTACGTCGCGATTGCCTGGGTATGCAGAAATTGAAGAAAACGCGGAAGGCGTTGTGAGCTTCAAGCTTCATTTGCAAATCAGAGAACGAGATCCGTTCCGCGGCACGAATTAACGACAAGAGAAAAAAGTTATGGCTAAAGCGAAGAGTTTCGACGTAGAAGGGATGAGCTTTTTCAAGCTTTCTACGACTGGCTTCAAGAACGGAAGCTCCTATCCGTACTTCTGTATTCCTGCATATCAGCGCGAATACACCTGGGAACCTCCTCAAGTGATGCAGCTTCTCGGGGACGTTTACGATTACTTCTGGGAAGCTTGCCAGGAAAAGCAACCTAACGAAGCGGATAGGGGAAATCAGGTTTCCGAGAAGTTCATCGGCGCATTCATTCTTGTCGAAAGAGAGCAGGAAGTCCGTCGCCCCCAGACTGTGTACGATGTGATCGACGGTCAGCAACGAATCACCACGCTCAGTCTAAGCATTGCCGCGGGGTTGAAGGTCCTACTTGAGATCTCACGAAAAATCGCCCAGTTGGCCGAAGAAGCGGAGGCTGCGGACCCTGAATCCAAGTTCCTGGACCGGGCCTCTCAGGCAAACCGTAAGATAGCGAACCAAATCAAGGACGCGATCAAGATTCTTTACGACTCTTCCGATGAAGACAAGTACGCTCCGAAGCTGTTTCGTGAGAGCAATGATGTTTCCTATGGAAGCCATCCGAAAAAATGTGAAATCTGCGAAGTGAGTGATTCGGAGGTCGAAGCATTTTACGGATCTCCGACATCGCGCTTTTTCTTTTATTTCGCAAAGGTCCGCGCTATTCATTTGAGTTCCAAGAAAACGCGGTTTCAAGATTATAAGGATGCACTGTCCGATGTCCTTAACGGAGAGAGGTATCTTGAATCTGCCGATAAGAAGACGTGCTACAAGCGAAACTATGAACTTGCTTATGAGTTTTTGTCACAGTTGCGTCAAGGCATGATCTACGAAGGCGATGCCGAAGAACTTCCATTTAATAAGGGACTTGGCGATGAGAGTCAATACGATCCGAAGCCTTTGCCAAAACAAATGGATTACTGCGTGTTTCAAGAGTCAAATCTTTCAGAACTTGCCGCAGATTTCAGCACAATTCTTTCGAATCAAGAAAGTGAATTTGACAATAGTTTAAAAGCTCTCTGTGCATCTTCTTTGTATGTACTTTCCTTCCTTGATTTCCTTGCAAAAAGCGTAAACATCGCAGTTATTTCCGGAAACAAAGACTCGGCTCTGGATTTGTTTGAAACGATGAACACTGCTGGGCAGCCTTTGGGAAGCATCGAAACTTTCATTCCCGATGTCTATCAGATGGTTGCTAAGCTGGAAAAAAACAACGGAGTGGATAAGAACGCTTTTCTGGACAAAGAGGAGTCGTTCGGTGTCCTCCAAAACCGTTCGATCAAAGATGTTGTGAGTAGCCTTCAGAATGTCTTCGGCATCAGCAAGAATCGTTCTGGCGTGCCAACAGTCGTCATTTGGTTCTCCTTGATTGGTTTCGGAAAAAAGGTTGGAAAAAACTTCTCAATTCAACGATCCGAACTGAAAAAGAGTTTCAGATCGTTTATCGGTGTCGACCAAGGGAACTTTACATTCGATAGTGAAACTACCTGGAAGAAGATTCATGAATTTGTGTCGCTTCTTTCGATTGTAGGTAAATGGTGGGTGTACTGTTACGGAGAATCTCCCGATTTAGAAGAAAGCCAAAATATTCCAATTTCAAAACGTTTCGAAGGAAACTGGGCTTTCGTGAACGGTTTCCTCCCGGAAGAACTTCAGGACAAAGTCAAACAATCCGAAATCGATGTTTTCAATGTCTGCGTTCAATTTCTGATGCGTGCAGGACAGAGTCTTGCGATCGCCATTCTCGGCCGTTACTACGTTCAGTTGTACAAGAACCCGACTGTCCACAATCTCAGCGAACTCATTAAGGCCGCCAAAGCTGTCGCAGCCTTCACAGCGGTTTGGCTTTCCGGCGAGAAAGGCAGTACGCAGTATGCCGAAACACAACGGCGTGCAATGGTACATGCGGTTGATGCGAAGAAGGTTAAGCAAACACCTGGAAAACTTGCATACTTCTGGGAATCGAGCAATTCCGCAGGCGAGTGCGTAACGGCCGAACAAATGCAAAAGAGCTTCATCAGCGGCTATGAAGCTAGGAACGGTTCTTTCTCGTTACAAACGTGGACGGAAAAACTTCCAGAATCCGAACTTGCTGCCTTGCGCAAGGAAGTGAACCGCTTCCTGTTGCTCCTGTATTGGCATTGCTCGACTGGTGCCGATTGCTACGAGTCCATCGGAATTCGGAAGCAGGCGGATAAGTTCGAGATTAACTTCCTCACGGGAGAGAAGTGGAACGTTCTTACCACACTCGAAATCGAGCATATTGTTCCAAGGGAACCCAAGAATCCGAAGGATTGGAATCTTGATTTCGTTCCGAATTCGAGTCAAGGGAGGCGTATTATTAACCAAATCGGGAACACTACGTTGTTGCCGAAGAAGGTCAACGTATTCGCCTCCAATAAATCATGGGAGTACAAGCGAAGTTTGTACGAGACTTTTTGCGCCTCGAACACTGACAAAGCTGTCGAAATTCTCAAAGGATTGGACCAAATTCCAGATCGGAAGACCATTGAGAGCCAAGTCCGGAAACTCTACGGAGAGTTCGAGAGCGTCGACACCTTCCTTGTCAAAAGCGTTCGGCACGTCGATCATTGGGACGCCGCAACCATCCAGACACGCACAAACGCGATCGCGATGATCGTCTGGCCTCTCTTGAGCAATTGGTTGGGACGCCCTGAGAAGTTCAGCGTCGAGGAGATGGAAGCATTAGTGGCAAATCAGGTCAAGCAACTCTCAAAGGAGGGATCGGATGAACAAGGATCGCAACCCTCTGTGAATGAGGAGGTTCATGAAAACCTGCGTCTGTTCCTCGTAGCCATCCCTCGCAAAAACTGGACGGAGATCACGAACACGAAGCTGTCGATCGACAACGAACAGGTTTACTTGTGCGTACGCGTTGAAGAGGGCAGTACCATCCTCGAAATGGGTAGCCGAGCGGGACGGGACATTCGTGCGCGATTCGGCGAAATGCCAGAGCAGTACGTACAACTGCAACTGAAAAAGGGCAAAGAGGACACACGAGGATGCAAACAACTGCTTGTCTTCACGGGCATTGGTTCCGAAGGCAACAGCTATCTGCTTAGTCTCGTCAAGGGTCGGAAGAAACATTTCATAGCCAAGTGATCACAGCGGTTGCCCGCTACACGAAAGCCCTGCACTTCTCTTGAAGGGGAGCAGAGCCTTTTTGTTGAGCGAGTGAACGAGAAATACCTAGGTATTGACGAGGCATTACCTAGGTAATCACCTAGGTAATCAATAGGCATTACCTAGGTAATGCGCTATAATTGCCTTATTGTTAATACCCCCTGCTTGAAGGCAGAGGCTTGAAAGAGTCTTTATTGACCGGCTTTCGGGCCGTGCATGCGGAACCTCCAGGTATCCGCCAAACGCTACTCGAAAAGAGAAGCACTTATTTAACCGAACTTAGAAAGGAGGACGGCGCTTCCTCCACTGTCTAAAGACAGAGGTTCCCGCGCCGAATTGTTATGAAACCGAAAATCGTCGCAGTCGCTGCTACCAAGGGGGGCGTTGGCAAAACCACAATTGCTTTGCAGTTGGCAATCGCGAAAGCAAAGAAAGGAGCAGATGTCTGGTTGATCGACGGTGACAGACAACGTACCGCTACGATTGCGCTGACACTTAGAGACTCGCAAAAGGTGAAACCCTTGGTGGCCTGTGCTTCGTACCCGGAAGGCCAGCTGTTGAAATCCCAGGTTCAATTACAACGAGACAAATGGGATGCGATCGTTATTGATGTCGGTGGCTTCGATTCATCTACGCTCCGTGCCGCACTGTTGCTTTGCGATGTTTTGTTGGTTCCCTTCCAGCCTAGAAGCTTCGATATTTGGGGACTTTCTGCCATGTCAAAGCTAGTTCAAGAGGCTAAGACGGCTCGCCGTGGTCGACCGCTGAAGGCTTATGCGGTTCTCAATAGCGCCGACACAAGTCCGTCCGGATCGGAAAACGAAGACGCCGTGATGGCGCTTCAGGATTTTCCTGAACTAACACTATTGGATACGAAGCTTTGTCGACGGAAAGCCTATGCAACCTCGTCTGGTTTTGGGATGGGAGTTAGCGAGCTAAAGGTGAAAGACAAAAAGGCGATGGCTGAAGTCAATGCGTTGGTTGAGGCCGTTTTTGCTGATTGGGAGACTGAATAATGCCAATTGCTTCATTCAGAATGGTTGAAGCAGCCAAGTTGAAGCTTGAAGATAGTGAATTGGAAGATCGCTTTCTTTCCGGTGCGCCTGATGCTGGTTACCGGGAAGGAGTTTCCAACTTCGAAGAAGAGGAAGAAGAGACTAAAAAGAAGGAAAAAAAAGTTCGAAAGCTTCGTGGCCGGAAAGCCGTTATCACACTGAACATCGATCCTAAGTTGCTTGATGAGTTCGATGAACTCTGCGAGGATCTTGATCAAACCAGGTCGCAGATGCTAACCATGCTGATTAAGAAAGCGGTAGATCGTGTGATCATGTAAGCGGTCACTAGTCTTCATGACCCACAAAAGAGGGGGCGTTTCTCAGAGAGAAGAAGTGCCCCTTATTTTTTTTGCAAATTGTTGATCGAAGTCAATCTGTAAGGGAGAGGACGGCGGACATGTTTTGAAACAAACACCTAGGCAATACCTAGTCAATACCTAGGCATTACCTAGGCAATGCCTAGGTATTTATAAGGGTTAACCCTTATAAATGGTTGTTTGAGTCTCGTTGCAGTTCCCTTTGTGTTCGCTTTGGGTTCGGATCTTTTGAGACGTCACGAAGACTTCAAGTTTTCAGAAAAAGCATTAAACTTTGTTCATAAAGAAAGACCGCGTTGAGTTCGCACCTCAACACGGTCTTTCAAAAGAGTTTGTTTCGAACTTTTAGCAGAAGTTCGGAACTGTGGTGAGTCTTACGGATCTTTTTGGACGAGACGTAAGGACTCGATGAAGACGACAGATTTATCCTTCATCCTTCATCCAGATTTATCCTTCATCCTTCATCTTATGCGAGATTATAGCCAACTTTTCCCCCCCCCTACAAATCGAACTTCACAAGAATTCGACCTTGCAGTCATCGAGCCCTACGCTGAACCGTTTTGGTACTTAAACGATGCGGAGGATGGCTTCTTCTTCGTTATGACGAAGAACGAAGACTCAGACTTCTTCACTGAAGCCTATCCGGTTCATCGCCTTGAAGAGGTTCTAGCGCTTCATCAAAATTCCAAGTCTGACGTTTGGATCTCTCAAGCAACTTTCTATCGCACTCGACGCACTGTTGAAAATGTGCGCTCTGTTGGTTTGAGCTTCGTTGACATCGACTGTGATGATCTACCTTGGGCTCAGGACCTCACGCCAGTAGATCGAGCGAATTTCATCTTGCAGGTCTGCGACGAGTCTCGTATTCCGAGACCATCGGTGATCGTCCACTCCGGACGCGGTCTTCATTTGAAGTGGCTTTACACGAAAGCCATTCCTCATCCTGCTCTTCCTCGCTGGTCTGCAGTTGAAAAGCATCTCGTTGAAAAATTCAGAGCTTTCGGAGCTGACCCGAAGGCCACAGATGCTGCGCGTTTCTTGCGACTAGTTGCTACGACGAACACGAAAGCGGCCAAGCAGAAAAGTCGTTGCGAAGTTGTGTACGTCAACGTCGAAAGCACGCTGGACGGCTCGATCTGTCGCTACGAATTCGACAAGTTCGCCGATCAGGTACTTCCGTTCACACGTCAGCAGATTCGTGAGTTTCGCAATCGGAAGAAGGAGCAAGCGCAATCCAAAGAGACCAAAGCCCAAAAAGTGAAGTGGAATCCGCAGAGCGTCAATGCTATGCGGTCGGATGATCTTGAAAAGCTCGTCGAAATCCGAGGCGGAATGCCAGAAGGTAAACGCATGATTTGTCTCTTCTGGCAGATGAATTTCATGTGTCTTGCCGGTCGTGTGACGGATGACAATTTCGATGCGATGGCTTCGCTGTTGGCGAGGAAGATCGATCCGAACTGGAACTTCCGTCTTGGCGACTTAGTGACCGTGCGCATGAAGATGCGTTCGACTCACAGAAAGTCTCAGGACGTGAAACGCATCGAGCTGTACACCCCGAAAACCGAGAAGCTTATTTCTGATCTTGAGATCACTCTTGAAGAGCAACGTCAGCTCAAAACGCTTGCTTCTGCATCTGTGAAGCATGAGCGCCGCAAGGAAGCACGTGAAGCACGTCGACGGAAAGCGAACATCATGCCGCGCGCACTGTATCTCAGTCGCGCAGAGCAACGCTGTGCGAGAGCACATGAGCTGCGTGCTCAGGGCTTGTCGATTCGAGCGATCGCTAAAGAGCTTGAACTTAGTCCTGCTTCAATCGCCGGCTATCTGAAAAAAGAAATTCCCTCAGCAAAGGGTGTTCAAAGTGCTGCCTATTATCTGGGATACCCTCTGCGCCAAGCGCAGGGAGATTTGCCTCTCGAGGTTATCGAGAGAGGACTAGTCGAGAGAAAGGGGGGTAAGGGGGAAGGAGAGGACCCAGGAGGGAACTTATCCACAGGGTTATTTGCTCTTGATCTTGAAGAGTGGAGGATTGGCTATGCCTAAGAAAAAATTTCAAATTTCAAGAGAAAAGATCGCGTTCTTGAAAGCAATGCCATTAGTGTTGGTGCTTGAGGGCTTGCATTTGTACGTTAAGAAGGATCGTGATTTTCATCCGACAGGAAATTTGAAAACGATCCGGGTTATTGCTTCTGAACCTAGCGGATTCCAGCATGAGCTTGTTATCACTGATTCGCTTTGGTTTGATACGAGGAAACAGGTGGGCAAGAAAGGAGCAATTGATTTGGTGATGCACTTAACTGGCTGTACTTTCAAAGAGGCAATTAATCGGTTAACGGAAATTCACGTGTCGGCAGCAGAGCGCAGTAACGTGTAACACGTTACACGTTACATGTGATGCTTCTTTCTATGAAAAAAGCCCCGTTACCGGGGCTTGCTTGATTTTTTCAATTTTCTTCTTTTTTCTTGCGCCGGATGGCTGCAAATCGAGCATTCCTCGCTCGCCTCGTTGCAGCATCTCGCTCTCTCTCAAGAGCGCGGTAGTCTTTTTTGCCGCTAGTGAGGCCTTCTAGCCGACCGCGAAAAAGTCCCTCTTGAAAGCCTTTCTTCCTCTGTTCTTGGATCTGGGCTTCCGCGTTTTTCTGCAGATTGTTCGTCTCCTTTTGCTTCCAAAGCAGAAAATTCTCGCGATCGAGCCGCAGTTGAAAGCTGGCCTCGTCAAGAAGGTTCAGTTTAGCTTGCGCCGAAAGTTCGGTCTTGAGAGCTTCTTCTTTGCGCAAATGCGCTCTTTTGAGTTTTTCGGCAGCTTCTCTCTCCCATTGAGATACAGCGGTTTCACGCTCCTTGAGGCGTTTCTCTCTTATATTGAATTCCCGTTCGCGCACATTAAGCGCTTTTTCTCGTGCATTAAGTGCTTGTTCGCGTTCTTGGAGAAGTCGTTCTCGTTCATCAAGTTTGGCGGATTTTCCGAAACCGAACATGCTCACCTCAAATATGTGTCAGTGATGTCGGGTCTAAAATGCCCGACCTCTTGAGATACAGTTTCTTTTGCGACCGGCTCATGAAGTCCTTGTTTGCGCAATTCGTCCATTCGTTCTTGAGCGTAGGTATGCCGAAGGCCGTGAGCACCATGAGACCAACCGAAAAGTTTTTCAGAGACTCTGGTAACTGACGCTGACCACGCGTTACCACCGCCGATTCCGTACCAGGTTTCACGGTAGATTCCGCGGTCTTGCACGACGACAGGTTCTGGGAGGCGCATCGCTTCCAATCGTTCGGCTAGCGCAGTAGGGATTCGGACTTCTCGTATTAATCCGCCTTTTCCGTGGACGGTGTAGGCAACAGAATCTTCTCGACCGCTGAATTTTGTCTCAAGTGTGCGGTCGCGACCGTCTCGAAGACGAATGTCCGGCGTTCGGTCTTCGATTGGTCTCAGCGTCAGCAATTCGGATGCACGCAGACCTGTCGCGTAGGCAATTTCAGTTGCAAGCGCATTTTTCGGTTGCTGGTTGTCAGCAATGGCCTGAACCTGCTCGGGAGTGTAGATGCGAGAGGAAAGTTGTTGAGGAATGCCTTGGACCATTTCAAGGCGTTCGTTTTCCTGGAGCTTGTGTGTGACATGCTGCATCATGCACTGAAGCGCTTGTCGATTAAGATCAATGGTCTTTTGTCCGACTTCTGTGCTTCGTTCTTGGAGGAAACGAACTGCGTCTTCAACGGACATGCCGCGAAGACCGCCTTCAATGCGATTTTCGTGAGCCCAAGTTGCGGCTACGCGAAGAGCAGATTCGTAGTTGCGTACGGTGCCGACTGATTCGAGGACGTTGCCGCGCCCTTGTAGGCATTTCATGACAGAGGCGGCTTGTTTTTCAGGCTTAGCGAACTTTGCCATTACGTCTTCACCTCTGGCTGATGCCAGCCCTGCTTGATGACGAAGCGCCGGACGGTCGAATAGGCGATGCCACGAAGCCCGCGTCGACGGCAGAGAAACTGCCAGACCTGATAGATCGTTAGTTGTTCTGAGAAAAGAAGCTCGTAGATCGTAGCGCTGTGGGGGGCAAGAACGGACGTCCGCTCCTTGTAGGGACGTGCCTGACGACCGATGCCGGCCATGTCTTTGAACTCTTCGACTTCGTCATGCAGCGTCACGCGGACCTCCTGAATTTTCAAAGAACTTCTGTAAGAACTCCTCTTCTCTCTTTCGAGAGGAGAGCGGCAACCACGAAGCCAGGCTTCGCAGCTCAAGCTACCTATTCGCCCCAGTATCGCTCGGACTGTTCTCGCGTCTCCTGTTTTCGCCTGAGAATGGCGCTTCCTTTTCTTTCGTCTGAAAGCTGACGAGCATTTTTTTTCGTGAGCGGGAATGCGTTCCCAAATGTGCCTCTGGCACCGTTCCCCTCAAGCCGAAGCGAGGAGGCCGGATTCACGAACCGGTCAAAAAATATAAGCACTCCAAAGGGTGCTTTTTACATCCCAAGACAAGGGGGTGGTCAGCGCTTCTGATTCAAGTCGCTGGTCTCGACGTGTAACGTCCGTCGGTTTCAGACCTAGTGTCGACGCGCAAAAGATCGATTTGCGAACGAGGTTCGTTGGGGTGAACCACTCCACTGGAATGCGATAATTTTACATCAAAACTATGAGCGCGAAACTATGAGCGCGAAAGTGTTCTAGGTTTATGAGGAGTTTACGTACGGGAATAGCTCATTCCTTGCGTAGAAACAGATGAAGTTCAGGAAGTTTTGAACTTTTTTATGGATGAGGAGTTATGGACAACTTTAAAGGGGAAAATCATTGTCCAAATTTCAAACTTGGTTATCGTCAATTTCTTACTTGCAGAGGGATAGAGCGTAGAAAAGTGGGTGTAACTCCTCATGTCTCCCGCTATGTGACGGCGAAGACGTAACATAGCGGGAGACAGAGCGGACGAGGCCGCGTGTCTCCCTGCAAGTGTCGGACCGCTTGCGGGCCGCACTTTGGCGCGGCAAGAGCCGCGCGAGGGGGTGAAGGGGGGGTCCACCTTCGCCGCCCGTGGAGGGCGGCACGTCGAGGCATGCCGCGACGAGCGAGAGCGAGTACGCGGCAGAGCCGAGACGCAGCCCGCTTGCGGGCTGTACGGGGAGGCAAGGGGTATCCCCTGCGCGGGGGCTCGACCCGAAGGGGGTCGAGGAAGCCGGAGGCTTCCATGGGGTGCGGGGGTATCCCCCGCGCGGCTATGCCGCTGGGCGACGGAAGTCGCCGCAGCCGAGGAGACTGCACGTCGAGGCATGCCGCGACGCAGCCCGCTTGCGGGCTGTACGGGGAGGCAAGGGGTATCCCCCTGCGCGGGGGCTCGACCCGAAGGGGGTCGAGGAAGCCGGAGGCTTCCATAAGTTGCCAGGGGGAAGGACGCATTCCCTTGCATCGTGTAATTTGTAACGCATTACATGTGACATGGGCAAGGGGGGTTCGGCTCAAATTTCGCAGTGCTTGCAAGTGGTGCAAGGCGGTAGCCGCATCTCGCACCCTCCGGATGGGCAAGATCGTAGGTTGAGTGCGAAGGAGGCGTTACGTAGAAAAAGCAGGGCTTCCGTAGGGAGGCCCTGCTGTCGTTAAGGGCTATGCTGGTTATTGATCTTTGGAACTGTTGCTATGCCCGGCTTCGGCAACTGGGCGATTCTCTGGAACGACTACGGTTTCCGGCTGTTGTGCAGCCTTGAGCTCGGTCGTCAGCTTCTTATTTTCAATGGTCAGCGTGGCGTTGAGGGCCTGCAGAGACGCAAGCGACTTCTTCATCTCTTCGAGCTCTGATTCGAGCTTGTAGCCAGCTTCCCGAAGGCGTTCGATATCGGCTTCACGCGCTTTTCGGGCTTGGGTTTCGGCTTCCAGCTCTCGCGCGAGCCAGCCCTTATCTTGTAAGTACTGTTCGGCTCTCATTTCAGCTTCGAGTGCGCGATTCTGTAGAGCGGCTTCGCGCTCGGCAGCTTCGATGGCGCGTTTCTTGTCTGCCTCAGCATACTGTTCCATCGATGCGCTCAGCGCCTCCGCGACGGCTGAGCGGATGGAGGTCATGGCGTCGTCAATTGTCTTGGAGACGCCTTCGTCAAGAACTTGTGACGAGAGACTGTTGATCTCACGAGCCTTCCGTTCGGCTTTGAGCTGACGCCAAAGTTTCAGTGCTGGGCCGACATGAGAGGCGGAGGCATGGACTTCGGCAGCGATCATGCGAATTGAAGGGATGGGCTGGCCCTTGGCGTCCATGATGTCGAGGAAGGCGAAGATTTTGTCTTTAGTGGCTTCTGGGATAGTGGTTTCGGACATGAGCAACTCCTTTGTTTGATGAACCTATTATAGCATAAAAAGTAACATGTAACACGTCACATAATACAAAAGTAGGATGGAGCGCGCCAAAAAATCCAAAATTGAAAAAAACAAAGGCCCAGCCGGTTACCGAGAGCTGGGCCTTTGCATTTTGGGGTGGTTCTTGGCTTCAAAAAAGCTAGAACCAAGGAAAATAGTAGCACGCCTTCTTCGGCGACAACAGAATTGCCCCCCAGGGTAGATAGGAAGAGACAAGAAAATGCGGAAGCAGCTCGAAAAAAATCTCATTGAGGACATTGTTTGGCCACCCTACAGACGTTGGCTGGAGATAAAAGAGGACGGCATCGACGAAATGGTTCGCGCAGGAATGCCGGTGCCAACATTTGTATCGGAAGATGCCGACAGGCGCGTGTTTGAAGAGCATGCGCCCAACGTTGCGCCGTTTATCGAGCAGTCGCTGAAGGTGCCAATCTTCTCGAATGAGGCGGAGGCTCGCAAAATGACGCTTGAGCATTTCGTGCCGCCGTTCTTGAGGACTTGGCTGGAGCCGCAGTGGGCGATTCAGAAGGTCATTGGGGGGGTGCCCTCGTGTGAGCTCGAACAACTCTTGGGAACGAAGTGGTGGTGCGATTACACGACCGACTTCATTCTTGAGCGCTTCAAGCCTTGGGCGATCTACATCAGCTTCAATGACATGGCGGATTCGACGGGGAGTGATCGCTTGTATGAAGGAGCCTACGTAACCTTTGACCACCAAGATGGTGAGCTTCGGCTTGTGATTCAGCACATGACACGAACTGGCTTGTGCAATCCAACGCTTTTCCATTCCTACCCCTTCCCGAAGGGGAGGAGCCTGGTGGAAATTGTTGAGAACTACGCTTACGACAGTCCTTACGCGCCACTTGTTGAAAGTCTCGATGTCGAGGGTGACATGCGTGAGGTCTTGCGCCACAGTGGCAAGGTCATTGCCAGTCGGGTTCTACCGCTTCTGATTGCGATTTTGAGTGAAGATTTTGAGCGCATCATGCTCAAGATTGACATGAGGACCGGGGAGTATGACTTGCATCGAACAGTCGAGCTGGCTAACCGTCCGTGGGATGGAGATATTTTCTCGACTTTGAAGAGGGCAAGTTCTGATGAGGTTTTACTTTTGGTTGTGCGTCCGAAGGAATTTGGTTTGGATGGTCTTCTGAACTGAGTATTTCTACGAGCGGACTGAGGGGATTCGCTTGAGAGGACAAAGGCGAGAAGAAGAGCTGAAATTCCGAGTCGGAATTTCAGCTTAATTACTGCGGCACAGTCAAAAATAAATTTCGATTGCATCACACTTCTGGTGTTTTTTAAGTTAAGATTTGCTTTGCAAGACCTGCGGCTTTGCCGGCTGCGTGTTTTGTTTTACACCCCCTCGGAAGTCCTTTCTGAGGGGGCCTCACCAAGGCAAAAGAAGGAGTTAGAGACGGACTCGTCGCTTTGTTTACTGCATCCCAGTTCACAAAGCCTTTTGGCCGCGTTTATCGCCGTCACTCTAATGACAACGAGCACCAGCCCCACCAGAATCCATCTTTCGTGCTCTCAGGAAGCGAGGCGATTCTAGTTTCATCACTATCTTCTTCTGCAAGACCCGTTGTTTTAGCCAACAGCGGGTCTTGTTTTATCTCCAGTTTTAGCTCAGCTTTTATCGTTGCAGTTTCCCTATTGTTAGGAAGCTCTTCAAAACCCCGCTTCAATTTCGGCTCGCTATGACTTCTAACTGTCACTCAGGGCAAATAGACGTCACCTCCTTGTTATTAGTAATCTCAACAAATAGGTTTCCAAAATCTCTCTAGCAAGAGCTATGGGCTCTCTTCTTGAAGACATCCTATTTGTAGAGACGCGTAATAAAGGGTACTTTTGAAGAGCTTCCCTAGAAAGCAAAACCTGCTTTTTATCGTGTCATTTGGAAATGTTGTTTTGGGTATGCTGTTCGGATTAATTCATCCGAGCCGAGGCATCCCGTGAATCTCTTCGAAAAATCCATCAACGCCGTCTACAACGTTGTCATCTCACCGGTCACGCTTTCATGCTGGCTGTTTCGCCAACTTCCGTTTCGGAAAAAGAAAACGGTTGAGATCCTGGACGATGCGTGTCCGAAGTTCAGCGAAATACCGACCGAGGCAGAGACGGACAAGATCGACGCAGCGTGGCCGCCCGCGCCGCACCCGGTGGAGGCGTTGTCGGTTCACGATCTGTTTCGGGCCAATGGCAAGCTCATCCGGGACCTCTGCTACGCCACGACGCTTTCCGAAGAGGAAGCCGAGAATTTCCTTCTGCCGGTCATTGCCAATCTCGCACGCATCGTGCACCTGACGCCGGCTTCCGAGTATGACCATCACCAAGGTTACGGCGGCTTGTTCACGCACAGCCTCGAAGTGGCCTACTACGCCGCCAACGATGCGAAGACCACGATCTTCGACCGATCTGCTTCGCCTAAGGATCTTTATCTGAATAAGCGCCGCTGGATCCTGACGGCGGTTTTGGCAGCGCTTGCGCACGACATCGGCAAAGTTTTCACGGACATGGAAATCACGGCCCCGAATGGACAGCACTGGGTGCAGGATGAGCCGATTGTCGACTGGCTTCGCAAGAACGGGATCAAGAGCTACTACATCAGTTTCCGACCGGGAAGAGAGCACAACGCCCACAAGTCCGCCTCGCTGGCCAACAGCGGGATGTTGATTCCGAAGGAGACGTTCACGTTCCTCGGCCTGACCGGGTACGGGGAGCAGATGCTCAAGGAGTTTCGCAACGCACTGCTGGAAGGGAAGGAGGGCGGTCTGATCGGAAAGATCCTCGACAACGCCGACGGTCTGAGCCGCCGTGTGGACCAGTTGCGTCAACGCAAAATCCGACCGGAATTCAAGAACGTTGCACACCCTCAGGGCGATCAGTTGCTCAAGGCCATTCGCGTACTGATCCAGCATGCCTTTTGGACCACGAACCGAGATCGCGACAGCCGCGTCTTCAACACCAAGCAGGGCTGCTACATCGTCTGGTCGGAGGATGTGGTGGCTCAGGCGCGTGCTCAAGCCTTGGACATGGGGTTTGAGAGCCTGCCTTCTGACATGCTTAGGCTTGCGACCGTTCTGGTCGATGCTGGTGCAGCCATCCGCAACTCCGACGAGGTTTCCAACACCCATAACGTCTTCTGGCGCGTGACGCCAATAGTGTTGGGCAACATGCAGGTTGACTGCATCCGTCTGGCGGATCCGCAGCTCATTTTCGATGCGACGCCGCCTGCGGCCATTGAGGCGATTGTCGAGGGCTTGGCCGTCGACGACGTGACGAAGAAGGCTTGGATCGACCGCTGGAAGTTTCTGCCCGTGCAGCGCATTTCCCGCGAGGAGGAAGAGGCGACGGGGTACACCGAGGATTACGTCAATGCGCTTGCGCTTGAGGCTGAAGAGCACCTTCGCGAACGTGAGGAGATCGACGAGTCGATTCGACGCGAGGTCTGGGGCGACATGTTCGAGGGCGACCGAAGCTATGAAGATGCGGTGGTGAGCGGCGAGGGCGATGACGCTGCGGGTTCTGGCATTCAAGCCGCCGATGGCGAAGCTGCTGGCACGGATTCCGATCCCTCTTCCTCTCCTGTTTCTGAGTCGGAAGCTCAAAACGTGAATGAGAATGACGGCAGCGACGGCTTTGCCGGCGTGCTCCCCAGCGGGATGCGGGAACGCGGCAACCGCAAGGGACAGACGAATCAGAAGAAGCTGAAGGACCAGAAGGTCCAGAGTGATCAGAGCGCCAGCACCGGTTCGTTGGCGGGCCGCGTGCTGAATGGCCTGAGTTCCGTTTCGGAAGCTAGAGGGGGCGCAGATGGCGTTGATGCCGGCGCAGACGTTGTCACAGGTTCCGCTGCCGCTGCGTCGACAGAAACGGCCAATTCCGTTTCGGATGCTGACGTTGCAGACAACGCGATGCCGGAGAGCAACGCAGGCCGGCATGCAGCCGAGACCAGGTCAAAGGCACTGGAAGGAGCTGGCGGGGCCGGCCTTCCCTTCAGGGAAAGCCACCCAGGAGAAAGCGCAACATCCGATGCCGAAGTTGCTCGACCGATCCGAGAGGACGGACAGGGAGCACCGGACAGACATGAACGAAAGCCGGCTCAGAAAACGACCGCGAGCTTCGATGAGTCCGGGTTCGACATGGGCGCTCTGTTGGGCGGCTCCATGGCATCTTCCGCGAAGGATGTAGAGGCTACGCATCAGCACGTCGCAGAAGACCGAGGAGTTCAAGAAACGACAGGGGCCAAATCCAGCTCCAACGCCAAGGCTGGTCCAGACGTTGGATCCATGCCCATCAACGCTAGCAACGGGAGCGATGACGTTAACCGCACGACCGTTTCGCGGTCGGAAGTTCACATTGGGAACAAAGCCCCTGGTAGCGCTACCGGCATTGACGTCATCGATGCGTCGTACGGAGCTCAGACCGGTCGCCATGACTCCGCCGTGGAATCCGATGCGGAAGATGCTCATGCCGCTCAACAGGTCCCTGGATCCCTGGAAGCCGAAGGGCCTGAAGCGTCCCTCGAACCAGGTAACTTGTCAGACGTGAACGACTGCATCGAGTACGAAGACATGCCGATCGACGATGAGGATGCTGCGAGGATGAGCGGAAGGACCGCAGGTGGCGCATCTTCTTCCTACGGCCTGAACGAGGACGACGAGGAGGCTTATCTCTACGGAGACGTGGAAGTCGAAGATGCCGACATGGAGATCGAGGCGGAGACTTTTCCCGGGGATGCTGGAGAGGACGTGGTTGCCGAGACTGCCGCAACTTCCGATGACGAGGTTCTGCCGCCGGACGACAAACCGGCCTATCAGACGGTGTACTTCAACGAGCCGCTCGATGACGACGGAAAGCCTCTGTTGCGCAACAGGGGACAAGCGATGAACGAAGAGGACGGATCCTCTTCCTCTGGCCACTTGAAAACGACGCAGGACGACGCTCAAAACGCATCCTGGGAAGGATTGCCGGCAACGGGGCGGGACAAGCCAGCTTCGAAGAAGGAACCTGCTCCTGCGCGTTCTGGTGGGCGATCCGATGTGGATCAAGCGTACGCCCTTGCGGAAGACATGGTGGAAAGCATGCAGAGCCAGATGGAGCGTGGCTTCGGCATCTGGTTGTCCGACGGCGTGACGACGGATTCGCTGACAGGCTTCTGGCGCACCTCCTCATCGAGTTTCGAAGCGGCCATTGTCGAGGGCGGCGTTGACGAGGACTTGGTGGAGATGGTGATCGACAAGAAGATCTCCGGCAACGTTCGCCCGCGCATCGAGTGGGACCGCAAGGCGGGCAACGTTCTGCTCGTGCCGTGAGTTAAGTGGACAGGGAAAGAGGAAATTGAGCGATGAGCTTGAACTATGATCCAACCGCCTACGAAACCTGGCGGCAAAACTATGAGATGCGGGAAGCGCTGGCATGGTTCGGCGGGTGCATCTGGTACTTCATGTGGGGAAACTTCATGGGGGCGAACGGGGCTACGCTTGGGTTCGTACTCTGTTGCGCGGTCATGGCCATCATGAGTTTTCGACCCGCCGTGCGGCGCTACCACATGACGCTTCGGCTTGCCGGAACGCCTTTGCCCTACATCGACTTTGAAGAGCTCAAGCGCATTCTCAACGATCCGACGCACAAGGGCGACATGTGGCTGGGACGCGGGTTCCCGTGGGGACAGACGCAGGCGCAGCGCGTGAACGATCTTCTGAAGCGCGATTGGCACAAGACGTACCGTGAAGCCTTGGGCGGGCTCTATCTCATCCGTTTCATCCGCAAGCACTTCTGGCTTTGCCTCTTCAGGCCCTTCAAGGCCCGGCACACCTATCTCGAAATCCAAAAGCGGATATCAGATGCACAGGGCCAGACTTGGATTCACGGCGTGGGCGACAAGGAGGAGGACGTCTTTCAGCCAGTTTCCCACTCGGAAGGCCACACGCTCATCATCGGAACGACGGGCTCGGGCAAGACCCGTTGCTTTGACCTCTTGATTTCTCAAGCGATTTTGCGCGGCGAGACGGTGTTCATCATTGATCCGAAGGGGGACCGTGATCTGCGCGACAAGGCCAAGCGAGCCTGCGAGATGCTGGGGCGAGGCGACAAGTTCCTGTCGTTCCACCCGGCTCACCCGAAGGAATCCATCCGCATCAATCTGCTGGCCAACTGGACGAGACCTTCGGAAATTGCCGACCGCATCGCATCCCTCATCCCGTCCGCATCGGAGTCTGACCCGTTCAAGAACTTCGCATTCGGTGCGCTGAACGCCATCTGCAACGGTCTCTGCAACGTCTACCGAAATCCCACACTGAAGAATCTGAAGCACTACCTTGCCGGGACCGGGTCCGGAGCCGTGTCCGGTCTCGTCGTCGATGCGCTCAACTCGTATCTTCGGCGTACGAAGCCGGAGAAGGTGCAGGAGCTTGAAACCTTCATTGCTACACAGAAAAAGCATGACTCGGAGAGTCTGGCGCTGGCGCTAGTCGAGTATTACCAAGCGCACGGACCTCACGATCCCGACATTGATGACTTGGTCTCGATGTTCACGCACAACAAGGAGCACTTCGGGAAGATGATCACGTCGCTGCTGCCGATCCTCTCCATGCTCACCTCGGGTGTTTTGGGCGACATGCTTTCTCCTCCGGAATCCATTGAGGAAAAGCAGAAGAACACGTGGCGCGATACGAATGACCTGATCGCCTGGAACCATGTCGTCTACGTCGGTCTCGATTCTTTGTCGGACCCCATGGTGGGCTCAGCCATCGGTGCGCTCTTTCTTTCGGACCTTGCCTGCGTGGCCGGTGCTCGATACAACTTCGAAGGTCTGGAACCTGAGGTGGGAACAGCTTCCAAGTCGGGAAAGAGCCTCATGGGCAAGATGCCGCTGGTTGGTAAGTTCTTCGAAAAGCATGAGAAGGCAGGGCCCAGAACGGTCAACATCTTCGTTGACGAAGCGGCGGAAGTGGTCAATGCGCCCTTCCTGCAAATCCTCAACAAGGGCCGTGGCGCACATCTGAAGCTCTTCGTGGCCACTCAAACGCTATCCGACTTTGTATCCCGCATGGGCTCAAAGGACAGGGCCTATCAGCTCCTTGGCAACTTGAATAACCGCATCTGTTTGCGCTGCATCGACACGGAAACGCAGAACTTCGTGGCGGATTCGCTTCCGAAGACGAAGGTGATGTCTATCCAACGCACGCAGGGGCTTTCGACAACCGTGCACGAGCCCGTGCCTCGCGGCGGGAGCCTCGGAGAACGCATGGCCGAAGAGGAGGTGCCGCTGTTCCTGCCTCAGCTCCTCGGGATGCTTCCCAACCTTGAATTCATCGCATCGCTCTCGGGCGGCCATATCTACAAGGGACGCTATCCTCTGATCTTGAAGGATAAGAGCGAATACAAGGCATGAGCTTCTCGCTCGCGAGCCGGCGGGTATGACCAGAACTTCTGGACTTCTACATCGAACGCATCGAGCGTGAGGCCGCAGTGAAGCACGTCGGGAGGAGGCGAAACCTCGCGGCTTCTGGGAAAGGCTCACGTTGTTCGGGAGGGTTCGGTAGAATCTGCTCTGCGGAGTGAGCAGACAAAGCTCGCCTGCCTCCACGGAGCGTCGGATTGGGTCGGAAAGAATTGGCGGCGAAAGTCGCCATGGCGGATGTGCATGTTGCCTCCGTCAATATGCAAAAAGCCCAAACCGCGCCAACGGTAAGGGCTTTTTTGCTCTTTCAAGGAGGCATGGCGATGAACGTTCAAAAAGACTCGCCAAACTCCGCAGAAATAGTAGCACAGGCGAAAGCCGGGCGCGAGGGACTCGAACTGAATTTTCGGTTTCGGCTCTCGATTGCTTCGGTCGTAATCTCGCTACTTGTTTCCGCGGCACTCAAGCTGCTCGGCTAGTCCGACGCGACTAATGTCGTGTAAACAGCTTGAGGAGGGCGTCCCGTTTGGGGCGTCCTCGCCGCATCCGCCCTTGAGATGCAAGGGAGCAGTCTAATTTGCGCCAAAAGTTGCGAACAAATGTTGCAATCCCCTTGTTTTGTGAACAGATAAGCAAAACCTGCTTTCTGCCCTGTCAAAAACACTCATCGTGGCCCGTACTATCAAGCCACCAAGGCTGATTGATTCAAGCTCGATGAGGAGACATATTTTGGAAGAAAGCTACAGCATAGCGCTGACATCCAAGCGCATTCGTGAACTTGAAGAAGGCAACATCCGGAAAATTGCTCATACTCGCGGGATTTCCGAAGAGGAAGCTCTATTCAGCCTCATGAAGTCGCAGCCATGCATGTTCGGAGCAATGAGCGACTGGGACGATATTCGTTCAATTTCCCTTGCGGTGATGCACGAGTTACGTCCGTATCAGTCCTACCAGGACATCTACGTCTTTGTGATGCGTGTGGTAAATCTCTATGACACGCAGATCATTTCCGTGTTGCGTACTTTTTCGGATGTTCGCCGTTTGGCCTACTTCGTGCACGAAATGATCGAAGGTCTTCTGGAGATTCCGCTGTATCAAACCAATTTGGCGAAGGAATATGGCGTGTCACCTGACGACAAGATCATTTTGCGTGGCATTGTTCTCAATCGCATTACCAGTCCTGAGGTTCGCAAGCTCTTTCAGGATGACCGCAGCCGGTATTTCCGTGCAGAGTCCTTCTGTGCGATGGAGGCGCTGCAGCATCATCGCGAGCGCCAACTCGCTGCGTCTGTTTGATGTTCTTCAACGGTAATGGTGCCGCACCAGAACGCAATTCGCGGATCGCGCCCGGTAATTTCGTCATCGGATTTTCACTGGCTTGCTGGACGCAGTGGACATTTTTCGGGGTTGGTGCAAACGAGGCGTTGGAGCTACATGATGCGGGCAACTGGCTCGCAGCAGTCGAGAACACGGTTGTTCTGTTCCTAATCGGAATTTGGCTTTTGCATGCAGGGTGGTGGAAGTGGACAGGAGGGATTCTGGCCGCAAGTCTTGCCGTGCTGACCCCCATGCGCCTGATGTCCGGTGAGGCCCTGTTGACAGTACAGAATGTGGATACGGTCTTTGGCAGCAATGCCGCCGAGGCTGCCGGGTTCCTGTCGACGCTGCCGCCGTCAGACTTTCTGGTTCCGGGGATTGCGGCTGTCGGTTTCATCTTCGCCATTGGAAGATATGCCAAGCCCGTGCCCGCGAACCTTCAACCGGGATTTCGAAAGGCCGGCTGGCTACTGCCGGTCTTGGTTCCGCTAGTCTTCATCACATCTCCGGTGGGCTACATCCTCTACGGCTTTGAACGTCGTGCGGATCCCGTCGCGTGGCACGTGACGGGAACCTTGCCGGATCGGAAGCCGTTGCAGAACTACGTGCTCATTCTGGGTGAATCGCTGCGAAGCGATGCTTTGGCGATTTACGGGAATCCATATCCGACGACACCCTTTCTCTCGTCGAAGCCGCTTAAGACCGTTGACGAGATGGTTGCACCTTCCTACGCCACCATGTCAGCCGTTCCGAGGCTTCTGGCTCTGAGCGAAGGCGAAGAGGTCCAGCCTCAGAACAACGTCGTGGCTCTAGCGCGTGAGGCGGGCCTCCAGACATATTGGGTAAGTGCGCAGGGGCGAACGCGATCAAAGGATCTTCCGATTTCGCACATTGCCAAGTCTGCAGACGAGCGCATTTTCGTGAAGCGAGGCGACGATTTCGCCATGGTGGGCGAGCTTGAAGCGCTTTTGGATCGAGCCCCAGATCAGTGCCGGTTCATCGTGCTTCACGCCTACGGTTCGCATGAGAACGTCTGCGACCGCTTGGACGGCGTTGGCAGGCCCTTTGAAACGCACTGGGGCGAACAGCTGGATTGCTATCTTGCCTCGGCACTCAAGGCCGATCAGCTCATCGAGCGGGTCAGCGGGCTCTTCAAAGCCAGAGGCGAAACCTATTCAATCCTCTTCGTGTCTGATCATGCAGTGGACTTTCAGCATGAACTTGGGTTGGTTGGCGCAAGCACCGCTGCCAAAGCTTCCGATGCTGGTAGTGCTGGTCACCGTGTTCGCAGTAGCAGAAATCCGTTTTCGAAACAGCAGTTCGTTGTGCCGTTTTTGGAGCTTGGGGATTCGGTTTCGGAGGCTCAGGCAATCAAAACGCATGGACCATGTTCAGCGATGGAGCTCCCGACTTATGTACCTACCTGGTTGGGCCTGTCCACGAACTTGACACCGGTTGGCAAAGACATATTCAGATGCGGTGAGGCAGGGCGCTCAATAACCGTCCTGAATCCGAAGGGGAAGCTCACAAGCTACGGCGATCTGAACGCCGGTTTGAAGCTCCCCGAGATCCTCAGGTCATCAACGGAACACAATCGCGAAAGAGAGGTCGATCAACATGGCGTCTTCTGAAAGGGAATGGCCGCTCGGCGTGGCCATATTGTTAGTTTGCCTGCTGTTTTTCCTTAGTCTGGCAACGGTTTCTAAGGAAACCGTTCGAAAATCGTCGGCTGTTGAGGGACAGTGGATCGAAGAACAGTTCGGCCATTCGACGCTCACGCGCATCAACGCGATTGCGGACGGATGGTACCTGAAGAGCTTCGACAGGCTGGACAAGAACTCGCTTCGAGACTGGATGTCCGAGGATCCTGCGCAGCGCAAGCGCGAGGAGCGTCTGGCTGAGCAGAACAACGTCGTGCTCACGTGGGCGAAGGAGCGAAAGCTCACGCTCCTCGAACTCGGGTTTTGGGTGTTGCGCCGCATTGCGCTCTTCAAGGTGCTCATTCCGCTGTGGTTGCCACTCGGGCTTCTTGCCGTTTTTCATGGCTGGAACGAGCGTGCGATCAAGCAGACGGACTTCGGCTACACCTCGCCCGTGGTGAATCACTGGGCAAGGTCGGGCATGACGCTTATCACGGTGGTGACGATCCTGCTCTTCTTTGCGCCCGTCACCATTCCGCCCGCTGTGTTCCCGATGCTGATGGCTTTCTGGTCAGTCGGTGCAATGCTCGCCATTGCCAATATCCAAAAACGAATTTGAGGAGGTGGCATGCTCAAAGACTTTGTCAACAACGACCAGTTCGAGGACCTGCTGGAGCTCGTCGAAGATCTCAGCTGGAACGGCATCGGACGCCGAAATCGCGTGACGGCGATTCGGGCGAAGGTCGAAACCTGCATGACGAAGCCGGCGTTTCTGGAGCTCTTGGTTCAGCAGATGCCGCCAGGATGGCGTTGCCGCAGCATCCATGGTTTCGAAAACGGATACAGCGTGATTTTGATTCCAACTTCGAAAACAGTAGTTGGAATCGCTCCGACGGTGCAGCCTGCCTTGTTTTGAAAACGTTCGGCAAGCTTCGTCGGCAGCAGTTGCCTGACAGCGGCTGAAAATTTGGTTCATCTCGGAAGGCCGCGTTCCACGGACTTCCGAGATGAACCGAAAATTTCGCAGAGAAGGAGAGAAAATCGAATGCACAAGCTCGCATTGACCCTCATGTGTGCTTATCCCTTGGCCACTTTGGCATTGACCTCGAACGCGGTGGCTGCCGAGGAGGGGATTGAGGCTCGCACGCACAACGGGACGGAAGTAATGAAGCAGGAGCCTGAAAAGGCGGTCCCTGCCGACCGCGTGTTTCGTCGTCCTACCATCGTCTTCAAGAACAAGGAGAAGAAGGCCGAAGAGGAGGCAAAGGAAAAGGAGAAGTTCCTGTTTCCGAGCCTCGCCTTCATGGCGCACTTTGACCAATGGAAGCTGCGGCTGGGCGATGTGGTCTTCCTTCAGGACAACGTGTTCTCGCTTTTCAAGAAGCATCCCGACTGCCGACGCATTCAGTCGTCGTGGTCGGACTATTCGGGTCGTGTGGCTTGCCGAAACACAAGCAAGTTCCTTGCAGAAGGCGACGAGGTGATCTTCAGCTACGCCAACGTGAACGAGGTCCTGACGGGGGCAACTTACACGTTCAAAAGTCGACAGCGGGCGGATCAGTTTGCCAAGCGCATCACGGATACGCTTGATGCTACTGGTACCCCGTACTTCAAGGAGATTTACGCTGCAAACAGCGTCTCCTATGACACGCCGATGTTCACAGTTTCCGTTCACGAAGCACAGACCGGTTACATGGTCTCCATCAATGCACACTTCCAGGAGCGCATGCTCGATGCCGAAACCTATGCCAAGGCCAGACTCCAGAAAATCGAGTTTGGAAGCCTGACTGTCGGCGTAACGAAGATCGACGACATTCCGCAGGGCGATGCATTGCCCAAGGTCTGTCGCGATGTGACGAACCCCAAGGACATGGACAGGCGGGAGTTTTACGGAACGTGCTTCGACTTCCCGTACGAAGCCCACATGCAGCTCGACTTCAATCCCGAGACGGGCATTCTGGAGACGGCGGTGCTCTCGCCCATCGGCGTGACCACGGGCTCATTGCTTGAGGAAATGCTGACCAAGCGCTTCGGCTTTTCAAAGTTCTGTCGACGCTTGCAGTCTGATGCGACGCTGGTTTCCATCAAGACAGCTCCAGAGCGCGGGCGCGTTCGAGTCACGCGCATGAAGGGACGACCCGCTTCGCTGTTCGCCGGCACTTGCGAGAACCCGATTATTTACTCAACCGAGATGCGCTACGTCTTTGAAAATCGTCTTCTGCGAAAGGAGGAGGTTGACGTGGCTTACGAACGCCGCAAGCGTGCGGTGGACAGGTCCGAAGAACACAGTCAGGCGTTTGATGCACGCATGAGCAAGATGAAGGGCTTCTTCGAGTGATGGTAGCTACGCTTGAGGCCATTCCCTTCGAATGCTTTTTGGGAGTGGGGGCAACGGTTGTTGCACTGCTTCTGTTGCAGAATATGCCAAGCATGACCGAGCCGAGTTTGTCCGTGTGGTGCAGGAAGCGCAGTCCAGCCAGCAGACGGCAGAGGTCAGGAAACAGCGGACACGCCTTGCCACCGCCAAGCAGAGAGTATCCGAGCTGGAAGTCCTGCTCTGTAAAATCTATGAGGACAACATTTTGGGAAAGCTGTCCGACAGCAGATACGCCACTCTGGACGCTCAATACGCAAAGGAGCAAGCCGAGCTTACCGCTGAAATCTCTGCTCTGGAAAAGGCTATCAAGAGCTATGAAACGCACGAGGAGTACAAACAGCATGAATATCACTTACACACAGAACGGTGATTATCTTATCCCGAACATCATTATCCGCAAGACAAAGCCCCTCGGACACTACGGCAGACTCCGCAAGGCGTATCTGGAAATGCACTGCCCGATACTGTTCAATGAGCTGGTGCTATCCGACAAGCTCTTTGAGCATTGCGCCGAGATTGACGAAGCGGCACGAAACCGCATGGAGCTGATCGTGCGGTCACTGGCAAAGCAGTACGGCGTGACCGAACAGCTGAAAGCCGAATTGATTTATGATTGAGTGAGAAAGTCCGGGCAGAAAACCGTCCGGACTTTTCTCATACAGTCCAAAGTTGCGGTAGAATTGTTTGCAAGTTGTTTGAATACGAAATTGAGAAACAAATCGGAATTTATAAAGGAGAATATTGATGAAACTGTTTTTATGTTCGCACTTTTCAAGTGTAGGAAGTTTAATAAAGGAAGAAATTGAAAATAAGAAAGTCGCATTTATTCCAACAGCTTCACTACGTGAAGGCTACACCGGTTATGTCGGCTCGGCTCGAAAATTATTCAAAAAGTTGAGGGCAATCGTAACTGAAATTGATATTTCAACGGAGGCTTATTCAACGATACAGTCTGTTTTTGAAGAAGCAGATGTGAT
>ENA-UEPW01000307-UEPW01000307.1-human-gut-metagenome-genome-assembly--contig:-NODE-307-length-38640-cov-17.351036_pt1 | contig 38640 bp, 33 predicted proteins | sample MGYA00242935_ERZ507936 | MGnify/ENA primary metagenome ERZ507936 (study PRJEB26167, sample SAMN06115469) | human gut metagenome | host: Homo sapiens | place: China:Chongqing | collected 2016-06-23... | reverse complement strand
TACGTCGCCGCAACGGGGAATGCCAGTGCATCCAAATGGACAACGGAAACGACGAGACGTGACCAGCTCTTTCTCAAGATGTTGGGCGTGAAGTAATTCGTGGGGGCTTTAGACGACTTTAAGGATAGTATGCGCGGCCGAAGTCCTGGAGCCACTCCATCGTCATCGCGTGCGTTGAAGCCGTGCATTTTGGCCGTCTCGACCAACGTAAAGTAGACGCAAAGCGAGTCCATGTACTCGATTGCTTGAAGTCGCACGCCTTTCTAAACGGAAAATCTCGGGCGGGTTGGGTTTTTATACCCAACCCGCCCGAGATTTTCCGATGTTGAGCGTTTTACCCCATAGGGAGCTTACAATTGAGGATTTCATTATGAAATTCCGAAAGCGTGATCTCGCGAATGAAGTTATATTCGGTCGAAATGCCGCGTAGACTAAAGCCCGATAGTACATTTTCTTCAGTTATTGCAAACTCATTTGGCCGATTTTTGAAGGCAGAGGAGATGATGGTCATGGGGGTTTGGGCATCAGACAAGAAATCAACGAGTCCGCATCTCACAGCTACGATTTCATGTGCGTTTCGAGCTAAGACAAAGAGCTCCTGAAGACTGAAACTATAAGACGTGTGTATCAAACAATGCTTGACGGGGTAGTTTTCCCACGTGTTAATAAAGACATGCCGTCCTTTTTCTACAAAACTTCTCACTAACACCTGCAGGAGCTGCTTGTCTAAATCTTGACAGGAGTTCGCGTGTGGAATGATCATTACGAAATTAGTGAGGTCTAAACCTAACTTTTCCGCTTTAATATGAGATCTATCTGCAATAGCCGTTGGTATTGAAATGCGCCTTTTTTTAAAAGTAGTAGGCTTTACATTAAGTTTTTTAGACATCTCAAAAAAGAAATGGGCATTTGATAGTCGAATGGAGTTCTCGATTCTGTCGTAATACTCATTATTAAATACAACAAAGAATTCCTTCTCTTTGTATGTAAATGAAGTTTCATAGCTACCTGCAGAAAAGCCAGAAATACATACGATGTTACGAAGGACAAATGCTTGCGCAATATCCAAGTGGGATGGTTTGGACGTGACAATAAGGGTCCTTTTACCTTCTTCGGCATTCCTGCGTTCAAGTTCGTCATAGAAAAACTTGAAAAATAGAAAGGCTTCGCCTAAGTTTGAATTTAGAAGGTAAAAGTAATCAAATTTATTGAAAAGTGATTGATTTGTATCGAATGTATTTTTGAATAGGTCTCGAGACCACTTGAACGGGCCGATGTGATACTCCTTTGTTTGGCCAATAATTTTCTTTCCGAAAAGTCCAGTTTTTAGAACGATAGGCATGATGATGTGGGAATTTTGGGTAGGGAATTCTTAATTTTGCTAGTGGTTCTTAATAATAGGCGACTCTTCAGTGCTCGGCGTAACAAGTTGTGTTCATCTTAGTGATACAGGCTTAAAAAACACATTTTTTCGATTCTAACCAGATCTTCTTCTCGACAGTTGAATGAGTGTGAGATATTCTGCTCGATTGGTGCAGGCGGGGATGCCGATGACAGTCAATATGAGGCTTTCCTGTTTTGGGGCGGACCTACCTTCTTACATTCTACAAATATCCATTTGGTTTATATCGCCAACTAGTACGATTTTTTGGGGTATGCGACTAGCTGATGGCCGCACAGGGCGCCTTCGCGCGTCTCGTCGAGCTGCAGACGGCCTGAGGCGGATCCTCCCGGGCAAAAGCGTAACCAATCGTCCGCAGGGCGCGGAGGAGCCGCGCGTGCGCGGCTCAAACCGTGTATCTTGTTGGGTCCGACTCCAATCTCCCGCATCTGATCATGAGCTTTCTTCTGGGCCTCGCAGGCTTTCTACTCACCATCGGCATCATCGTCATCGTTCACGAGGGCGGGCATTTCTTCACGGCCAAGTTCTTCAACATCAAGGTGACGCGATTCTCCTTCGGCATGGGACCCGTGCTCTGGCGAAGGAGAAAGGGGGGGACTGAATACTGCTTCTCGGCCCTGCCGCTCGGCGGCTACGTGAGGATGGCCGACGAGGCGGATGCGGATCTCACTGAAGAGGACCGCAGCAGGCTCTACACCCGTCAGGCCCGCTGGAAGCGCGGCCTCGTGCTCTTTGCGGGTCCCGCCACGAACTTCGTCCTCGCCTTCTTCCTCTACGTGATGGTCGGCGCGATCGGAACGCCCGACTTCGCGGCCGTCATGGGCACGCCGCCTGCAGGCACGCAGGCGGCGAGCGAGAACGTGAGGCAGGGCGACCGCGTGCTGTCCGTCAACGGTGCGCCGGTTCTCGGCATCACGGACATGAACGTCGAGCTTTTCGGTCTGGCGGGCAGCGCCGACATTCCCGTCAGGTTCTCCCGCGGGGATGAGACCTTCGTCAGGCATTTCTCGCTCGCAGGCGTGACCCTTGACGACATGAGCGGGCGCCCGCCCGTCATCCATCTCGGCCTCGTGCCCTGGCTCAGGGACCCCGTCGTGGCGGGGACGGTGAAGGATTCGCCCGCCGAAAAGGCGGGGCTTGCGAGCGGCGACAGGATTCTGGCCGTCAACGGCGCAGGGGTGAGCTCGGTCCAGGAGGCGGTTGAGGCCATCGGTGCGACGCCCGCAGGCTCGCCCGTGAGGCTGACGCTTTCGAACATCAGGACGCCCGAGACCGAGCGCATGGTGGAGATCATGCCCGTGACGTCGGAGGGCCGCACGGTCGTCGGCATCCGAATCAGGGCGCTTCCCGAGATGGTCGTCGTGAGGCTCTCGCCTGTTGACGCAGTCGCCGCAGGCTGGCGCAAGGTGAAGAGCATCACCACCCTTCAGGCCAGAGGCGTGAGCCAGATGGCCACGGGCGAGGCCAGCACGAAGAACCTGACGGGCCCGATCGGCATTGCCGACATGGCGGGCGACGCCGTTCGCGGTGGCTTCGTGCCCTTCCTCGAATATCTTGCGCTCATCTCGATCGCGATCGGCTTCATGAACCTGATCCCCGTGCCGGTGCTCGACGGCGGACAGCTCGTGGTGCTCGGCCTCGAGGGCCTGCGCGGCCGGGACTTTTCCGAAAGGACGAAGAACTGGATCGGCAAGGCGGGCTTCGGCCTGATGCTCGTCGTCTTTGCCTTTGCAATGAACAACGACCTCACGCGCCTGTTCGAGGGCGTGTGACGGGGCTCGGCGGGAGTCGGGCGGCGCGTGAATGCGGCCTCGAAGACAGGGATTACCCGTTCTGTCGTGAAAGAGGTCCCGCCGCCCGCTAACGGAGAGCCTCAAGATTTGGTAACCTTACACAAATTTGCCGCCGCCGTTTGCGGTCGTCTTCGGGGATGAACCTGAAGCAGACCGTGCAAGGGCGGAGGGCGTGACCCGTGACGATATAGAGAGAATTCATTTTGTCTGCCAATCTGACGAAGACGGCCGCCGCTGTCATTGCGGCCATGGTGTGCGCCGAGGGGGCCTCGGCTTTTGTCATTTCCGACATTCGAGTTGAAGGCCTGATGCGTACCGAACCCGGTACGGTCTTTTCGCATCTTCCGTTCCGCACAGGCGACGAGTACACGCCCGACATGGGCACCCGCGCCATCCACTCGCTCTACCGCTCCGGCCTCTTCAAGGACGTGTCGCTCTCTCAGGACGGCGACGTGCTCGTCGTGCACATCGTCGAGCGTCCCGCCGTGGCGACCATTGAGACGCACGGCATCAAGGCCTTCGACAAGGACGCTGTCGAGACCAGCCTGCGCGACGTCGGCATGGCCGAGGGCCGCATCTTCGACCAGGCGACGCTTGACCGCGCCGACCAGGAGCTGCGCCGCCAGTACCTCGCCCGCGGCTATTACGGCGTGAAGATCAAGACGATCGCCACGCCGCTCGAACGCAATCGCGTGCGCATCACGATCAACGTCGACGAAGGCCGTGCCTCGTCGATCGCCTCGATCCGCTTCACGGGCAACCGCCTCTTCGATGCCGACGAGCTGCTCGACCAGATGCAGCTCGGCATGCCGAACTGGTTCAGCTGGTACACGAAGCGCGATCTCTACAGCCGTGAAAAGCTTGCGGCCGACCTTGAGACGATCCGCTCCTTCTACATGAATCAGGGCTACCTCGACTTCAAGATCGACTCCGTCCAGGTTTCCATCGCGCCCAACAAGTCCGACGTCTACATCACGATCAACATGACCGAGGGCGAGAAGTACACGATCGCCGGCGCCAAGCTCACGGGCGACCTTCTCGGCATCGACGAGGAGCTCAACAAGCTCCTGACGCTCAAGGCGGGCGAGATCTATAGTGCCGAGCAGGTCAACAACGTCTCCACGGCGCTCGTCGACAAGCTCTCCACGCTCGGCTACGCCTTTGCGACCGCGACGCCCAATCCGATCGCCGATCGCGAGAACCGCACGGTCGAGGTCGTCTACACAATCGACCCGGGCCGCCGCGCCTATGTTCGCCGCGTGAACATCACGGGCAACAACCGCACGAAGGACGAGGTGATCCGCCGTGAAGTCCGCCAGTACGAATCCGCTTGGTTCGACAGCTCCAAGGTCAAGCTCTCGCGCGACCGCATCGACCGTCTCGGCTACTTCGAGTCCGTGACGGCCGACCCGGTGCCCGTGCCCGGCACGCGCGACCAGGTCGACGTCGACATCAAGGTGAAGGAGCGTCCGACCGGCTCCGTCTCGCTCGGTGCGGGCTACTCCACGTCCGACGGCATCATCCTTTCGGCGGGCTTCGCGCAGAACAACGTCTTCGGTACCGGCAAGTCCGTGTCCGTCGACGTCAACACGTCGAAGTCCCAGCGCACCTACGCGCTCTCCGTCGTCGAACCGTACATCACGCCCGAGGGCATCAGCCGCTCGTGGGAAGTCTATGACCGCCGCGTCGACCTTGAAGAGCTCGACGTCGCCGACGTGGAATACGAAACCCGCGGCGCCTCGCTCGCGTTCGGCATCCCGTTCACGGAAAACGACCGCGTGTTCCTCGGCGGCAAGATCGAATCCACGAAGGTTGACGCCAACAGCAACTCCCCGCAGCGCTATCAGGACTACGTGAACCGCTACGGCGCCGATCCCGTGTCCGTGGCCGCCACGGTCGGATGGTCCCGCGACTCCCGCGACAACTCGCTCGCTCCGACGCGCGGCGTGTACCAGCGACTCAACGGTGAAGTCGGCCTGCCGGGCATGGACATCGAGTACTACAAGTTCACCTACCAGTACCAGCACTACTTCCCGCTCTCGAGGACGTGGACGCTGGCCTTCAACGGCGAAGTGGGCTACGGCGACGTCTACGGCCAGACCGACATGTTCCCGTTCTTCAAGAACTTCTACGTGGGCGGCATCGGCTCGGTGCGCGGCTTCGAATCCGGCACGCTCGGTCCGAAGGACAGCACGAACAAGATGAACGACGACGCGGACAATCTGGGCGGCGACCGCATGGTCAATGCCTCGCTTGAACTCCTCGCCCCGCTGCCGGGCGGCGACCGCACGCTGCGTATCTTCGGCTTCCTCGACGCCGGCTACGCCTGGGGCTACGAAGGCTTCGTCAACGCCAACGGCCATGCCGACTACAGGCGTCAGGAATTCAGCATGAGCGACCTGCGCTACTCGACCGGTATCGGCGTGGCCTGGATCTCTCCGCTCGGCCCGCTGAAGTTCTCGCTGGCCTTCCCGCTCAACGAGAAGGAAGGCGACAAGACGCAGCGCTTCCAGTTCCAGATCGGCACGGGCTTCTAAGACCTGCCGAGCCGCGCGGGCGGCCCGTCGTCGGGCCGTGCGCGGCGGTAAAATACGAAAATGCCTGCAGACGGGGCTGCCCAAATCGGGCGCCCCGTTTTTTTCAAGCCCAAAGGTGAACACCGTGAAAAAGCTTCTGCCCTCCGTTCTCTCGGCCGCCGTGCTCGGCCTCGCCATGCTCGCGCCCGTGGGCGCCGCGGATCTTCGCATCGGCGTCGTCAACATGGAGCGCATTCTGCGCGACTCTCTCTCCGCCGCCCAAGCGGGCGAGCGCCTCAATGCCGAGGGCATGCGCCGTCAGGAGGAGATTGATGCGCTCACCAAGCGCTTCAAGCAGCGTCTCGAGCGCTTCGAGAAGGGCGCCTCCGACATGAGCGAGAGCGAGCGCGTCACCGAGCGCAGGGAGCTCGCCGAGATGGAGCGCGACGTTGCGCGCCGCAGCCGCGAGGCCCGCGACGAGTTCAATCAGCGACGCAACGAGGAGGTGCTCCTGCTGCAGGGACGCGCAGGACGCATCATCCAGCAGATCGCCGAGAGCGAGAAGTTCGATCTGGTGCTCTACGAGTTCTTCTATGCCAGTCCCAAGGTCGACATCACGGACCGCGTGATGAAGGCGCTTGACGCCGACGTCAAGCCTGCGAAGAAGAAAAAATAATGGAAAAAGCAAAGCGGCATGAACGGGCCTGAGGCCCGTTCGCCGTCATGCAACAACGAAACCACAACATACTGAGGAGCCGTCATGGCCGAAAATCTGCCGCGTTATGCCGTTACCGATCTGATTGCCCGCGTGTCCGGAATGAGCCGCGGAAGGCTTGAAATGCGCCTTCTGGGCGAATGCGCCGAAGTCTCCCGCTTCATGCCGCCCCAGACTGCGGGCGAAGGCGACATGGCCTTTCTCACGAACGCCGCCTACGCCGAGGCGATGAAGGCTTCGAGGGCCTCGCTCCTCATCATGCGCGAGCAGGATGTCGAGGCGCTCTTCGGTTCGGACGAACCCGGCCGCGCCGTGCTCGTCTGCGACAATCCGTACGCCTTCTTTGCATTCGCCTCCCAGATTCTCTTCCACGTCGAAACGCCTGCGGGCATTCATCCGCGCGCCTTCGTTGAAGAGGGCGCCGAGGTGGATCCGAGCGCAACGGTCGAGGCGCTCGCCGTCGTGCGCCGCGGCGCGCGCGTTGGCGCACGCACCGTCATCAAGACGGGCGCCGTCGTGGGTGAGGACACGGTCGTGGGCGAGGACTGCATTCTTTACCCGAACTGCGTGCTTGAACGCGGCACGGTCGTCGGCAACCGCTGCATCTTCCAGCCCGGCTGCGTGATCGGCGGCGACGGCTTCGGCTTTGCGCCCTTCAAGGGCGAGTGGGTCAAGATCCCGCAGGTGGGCCGCGTGGTGATCGGCGACGACGTCGAGATCGGCGCGGGCACGACGGTCGACCGCGGCGCCCTCGAGGACACCGTGATCGGCGACGGCACCAAGCTTGACAACCAGATCCAGCTCGGCCACAACGACCGCATCGGCCGCCACGTCGTGATGGCTGCCTGCGTGGGCATCGCGGGTTCGACCACCGTGGGTGACCACTGCATGGTGGGCGGCGCGGCCATGATTAACGGCCACATCAACATCCCCGCAGGTTCCGGCATCGGTCCGGGCACGGCCATCACGGGCTGGGGCAAGGAACCCGCCCAGAAGACCGGCTTCTTCCCCGCCTTGGAGGGCCGCGACTTCCAGCTCGTCGGCGCCACGATCTCGCGTCTTCCTGCCATGCGCAAGGAGCTCAAGGCCCTTGCCCGCCGCATGGCTGAACTCGAGGCGTTAATCCGTTCTGCCGAAGAATAATTTTTCAAAAGGCGCGACAATAAGAAGATGCCCCCGGAGAGCGGCGGCATCCCGCCGCACGCCAAGGCCCCATTTTTCAATAGAGGTTACGTTCCAATATGAGTACGCTCGACATCCGTGACATCATGGACATGCTTCCGCACCGTTATCCGTTCCTTCTCATCGACCGCATCGTCGAACTCGACACGGAGGCCGGCCGCGTGGTTGCGCTCAAGAACGTCACTGCCAACGAGCCGCAGTTCACGGGACACTTCCCCGGCGTGCCCGTCATGCCCGGCGTTCTGATCATCGAGGCGATGGCCCAGGCCTGCGCGATCATCGCGCTCTCCCGCCTTCCCGAAGGCACGGACCGCAAGAACTCGCTCTTCTACTTCGCAGGCATCGACAAGGCCCGCTTCAAGCAGGTCGTGCAGCCCGGCGATCAGCTCATGATCGAAGGCAAGTTCATCCGCTCCAAGCTCGGTCTCGGCATCTTCGAGGCCGTCGCCCGCGTCGACGGCAAGGTCGTCGCCCAGGCTGAGATGATGTGCGCCTACCGCCCCGTCGCGCCCAAGACGTCCGACGCCGGCAAGCAGGCCTAAGGACCCTGAAGTCCCGACGCGCCTGAAGCCGCTCAAAGCGGACGGCAGCAGAAGTCCTGCGCTGGAGGATCCTCTCCGCGCAGGTTTTTTTTGAAGCGGAAAGCCTTGCCAAAGGGCTCGAAAGGCACCGGAAGGGACGAAGAAACCCTTAGAAATGCAACAGAGTGTATCTAGTGCAAACTGCCTAGGCCTTTCTTGTGAAGTTTGAATTCGCCTGTGGTGACGGGCAAGAGCGGGAGGGAGGCAGGGTAACTACTAATCGACCTAGGGTTTTTCCTGAAGACTTGTTACATTTGCTCCGACGTCTGAAACCTTGGCGGAGAGCTCGTCAGGTAAAGTTAGCTCATCGGAGAACGACGCCGGAAGGCGACGAGTCCTCCGCTCCTTTTGGTTGGATTTATTCGCCCGCTGTTACTGAGACCGCGGGCTTTTTTTTATTTTTCGAGGCTTCAGGCCCCTGCCGCCGTGTCGGCGGGGTGAGTGCGGCAGGATCAGCAGCCGAGCCAGGCGGCAACGGCGAGGATGGCGAAGACCGCGGCGGCGATCCGGCGCATGAGCTTCATAGAGAGGCGCTCGGCGAGCTTGTTGCCGATGAAGACGGCGGGCGCGTCGGCGATCATCATGCCGAGCGTCGTGCCCGAGATGACCTCGAGGGCCTCGGCGGGGAACTTCGCGGCGAGCGCCACGGTGGCGAGCTGGGTCTTGTCGCCCATTTCGGCGAGGAAGAAGAGCACGACGGTGGTGCCGAAGACGCCGAAGCGCTTCATGCGGCCCTCGTCCGTCTCCTCGTCGTCGAGCTTGTCGGGGACGAGCATCCAGGCGGCCATGGCGGCGAACGAGACGATCAGGATCCAGCGGAGGATTTCGGGCGTGATGAGGGTGGCGAGCACGGCGCCCACGCCGCCCGCCATCGCGTGATTGAGGACCGTGGCGACGAGGATGCCCCAGATGATGGGAGCAGGCCTGCGGAATCTGGCGGCGAGGCAGATGGCCATGAGCATGGTCTTGTCGCCGATTTCGCTTGCGGTGACGACGCCGGTGGAGAGAAGAAGAGTCTGAAGGGCTTCAAGCATGGGGGATTGTCGGGGACGGCGCGTGGGGCATGTGTTCAAGAAACTGCGGGCGCATCCTCTTCCTGCCCGATGCGCCGGCCCGGGCGCGTCCTGGGCGTCCTTGCGGTTTATCCGGAAGAGGACACACCGCAGGTCTTGCTCATGCCGCGCCGGGAACGATGAGTCCCCGAGGCTCGCATTCCTGCGCCATAAAGCAAGGCGCTTCAAGCATGTTGACGCAGGACGGCGGCCGTTGCGGCCGCCCGAGCTACTCCCCTGAAGAGTGCGGAGCGCATTCTAGCATGCCGTTATGCAGTGCCGCAGGGGTTTTCGGAGGAATTTTCCTTCCGAGAACCCGTAAGAAAGGCGCCTGAGATGCTACGGAATGCAAAAGTCGCCGCGAGCCTTTCGCCTGCGCCCGCACCTGAAAAGACCTCTCGCAGTAGCGTCTGGAGGGTTAACCCTAGTTTCGCGGGCGAGGTTTCGTCCTGCGCTCTGTTACGTCCGCCGGGAAGTCGAAACAGCTCGCGAAGCGACATGCCCTAAAGTACGAGACATGGAGAACGAAGTGCGACGAGCACGGAGGACCTCCGCTCCTTTTGGTTGGAAAGCTTCAGGCCTGCAGGCGTTGCCCGCGGGCCTCTTTTTTTGCTTCTTCGGAGCCTCGGGTTTGCCTGCTTCGTCGGGCTGCGGCGGAATCCCGCCAAAATGCGTCAGAATGCAAGTGCGTTCCACGAGGCCGTGCAGCGCAGTCGGGCGATATATCCCTCTGCACGAGGCGTCTTGTGTGCGGAGGGCAGGGAGGCGGAGCGGCGCGGCAGGAAGCTCTGTTACAGAAGGCCCAATGACGAAACAGCACCGGGAGGCCCTTCAGGTACAGTCAATGCATCAGGAAGGCGAAGCTGCCCTCCGGAGACTTCAAGAACATGATTTCGGCCTGCAGGAAAACGACTGCAGGCCTTGTTTTTGACCTCGGCGGGGCGCTTGCAACGAGATGCAAGAATCCTGCGGGGCGTTCTTCGCTCAAAGTCATGCGGGGCGCCTCCTGCAGAGGCGTTTCAAGGGTTTGTTCCGAGATGCTCGAAGTGTTTCGTTCCGACCTCTTGTTACATCTCCCGGGAAGTTCGAAACGGATGGCGGGCGGGATTCGGCTCATGGAAGGCATGGAGAACGCCGCAGCAATGCATGAGTCCTCCGCTCCTTTGGGTTGGAAAACTTCAGCTCGCAGTCCCAAGGACCGCTGGCCTCTTTTTTTGCGTTCGCCCTGCACGCGTGTTCCTGAGGAGGAACGCCCTGAAACGCAAGCGGCGTATGGCATTTGCGGCGGGAGGCTCCTCGCCGGGGCGCGATCCGTCTTCTCGGCGCACGGGCAGTCTAATCTATAATATTGGGATTGCTCGGCTTCCGCCCCTGCGGGAGCCTGCGCGCACGGGCGCCCGTGCTCCGTTTCACGAGAACGTCAGATGCACGGCGGGCGGCGGGATGCCGCGAAATTTCCGAAGAAGGCGCGCGAACAAGGTCAAAAAAGGAATTGTCATGGCTCAAATTCATCCGTCCTCCATCGTTCATCCCGATGCCGTGCTCGCCACCGACGTCGTCGTCGGCCCCTTCTGCCTCGTCGGGCCGAAGGTTCGGATCGGTGCGGGCACCCACCTGCGCAGCCACGTCTGCGTCGAGGGCCGCACGACGATCGGCAGCGGCAACGTGATCTACGCGGGCGCTTCGATCGGCTGCGATCCGCAGGACAAGAAGTATGCGGGCGAGGACACGGTGCTCGTCGTGGGCGACAACAACGTGATCCGCGAAAACTGCACGTTCTCGATCGGCACGATTCAGGACGAGGGCGTCACGACGGTCGGCAGCGACAACCTCTTCATGGCCAACGTCCACGTGGCACACGACTGCCGCGTCGGCAACCACACGATCATCGCCAACAACGTCGCGCTCGCGGGCCACGTCCGCGTCGACGACTGGGCAATCGTGGGCGGCCAGACGGGCGTGCATCAGTTCGTGCGCATCGGCGAGCACGCCATGGTGGGCGGCGCCTCCGCCGTTCTGCGCGACGTTCCGCCCTACGTGATCTGCTCCGACAACCCCTGTGCGCCTCACGGCCTCAACACCGTGGGCCTGCGCCGCTTCGGCTACTCCGACACGCAGGTGCGCGCGCTGCACCAGGCCTACCGCCTGATGTACCGCGAGGGCCTCATCGTCAAGGAGGCGCTCGTGAAGATCGAGGCCCTCAAGGCCGACTTCCCGGACGCCGTCGAGCAGCTCACCCGCTTCATCGAATTCATCGGCAGCAGCCCGCGCGGCGTGATCCGCTGATCCGCCCGGCGCATTCATTCTCACCACTACGAACCGTACCATCAACGAGGGGAAACTCATGGGCATTCAGTCTTCCATTCCGACGCTTGAACGCAACGGCGCCGTCTGGCTTGCCGGCGAGGCGAGCGGCGACTTCATCGCGAGCCTTGTGATTCCTGAGGTGGCCGCACGCATGGGCGGTGCTCCGCAGTACGGCGTGGGCGGCGACAAGATGCGCGCCGCGGGCTTTCGCGCCTGGTACGACTCGCGCGAGCTTTCCGTGCGCGGCTATGTCGAAGTGCTCACGCACCTGCCGCGCCTGCTGAGCTTCCGCAAGGACCTCATCACCCGCTTCGGCGACTCGATGCCGCAGGTGTTTGTGGGCGTCGACGCTCCCGACTTCAACCTCGCCGTCGAGGAGAAGTTGCGCCGCCGCGGCGTTCCGACCGTTCACTTCGTGAGCCCCTCGATCTGGGCCTGGCGTCCCGAGCGCATCCAGACGATCCGCCGCGCCGTCGACCACATGCTGCTCGTCTTCCCGTTCGAGCAGGAGATCTACCGCAAGGCCGGCGTGCCCGCCACCTTCGTCGGCCATCCGCTCGCGGGCATCATCTCGATGACGCCCGACACGGCGGGCGCCCGCAGGAGCTTCGGCATTGGTGACGACGGCCTGCCCGTCATCACCGTGATGCCTGGCTCGCGCGTCGACGAGCTCAAGGGCTGTGCTCCGGTCTTCTTCAACGCCGTCGAGCGTCTTCTCGCCCGCAACGGCGGCGCCCACGTCCTGATTCCCGCCGTCGACGAGCAGGCCCGTACCCGCATCCTGCAGGTGGCGAGCATGTACCCGCGCCTTGCCCAGGCGATGCAGATCGTCACGGGTGAAAGCCATCGCACGATCGAGGCCGCCGACGCGGTGCTCGTCGCCTCCGGCACGGCCGCGCTCGAGTGCGCGCTCTACAAGAAGCCGATGGTCGTGGGCTACAAGATGCCCGCCCTCACGGGCATGATCATGCAGAAGAAGGCGCTCATCCACTGCGTTTCCCTGCCGAACATCCTGCTCGGCGAAAACGTCGTGCCCGAGTTCCTGCAGTTCTTCTGCGAGCCCGATCCGATCTCCTACGCGCTTGAGGACGCGCTTCAGAACGAAGCCCGCCGCAGGATGCTCGAGGAACGCTTCTCGGCCATGCACGAGAGCCTCATCGCTGACACGCCCGCTCTCGCCGCCGACGTCATCATGAGCGTCGCAAGATCCTGAGGGGCTCGAGAGCTCTGAGAGAGGGCAAGCCCGCAGGGGCGCTTCGCCGGCCGGTTCCGCGGAGCGCCTTTTCTTTTTCCCATTCATTCACCAGGACCTGACCGTGGCCAAATCCGCCGCTTCCAAAACGCAGCCCACCACCGACCTGCCGAGCCTCTTCGGTTCGGAGGATCCGCTCTTTTCATCGACGCTCGTCGCAGGGGTCGACGAGGCGGGCCGCGGCCCGCTCGCGGGCCCCGTCTGCGCGGCGGCCGTGATTCTTGATCCCGACCGTCCCGTCGAGGGCCTCAACGACTCGAAGAAGCTCTCGGCCGCGAGGCGCGAGGCGCTCGCGCCGCTCATTCGCGAGCGCGCGCTCGCCTGGTGCGTCGCCTGGGCCGACGTCCACGAGATCGACACGCTGAACATCCTTCAGGCGACGATGCTCGCCATGAAGCGCGCCGTTGAGGGGCTCGGCGTCAGGCCCGAGCTCATCCTCGTCGACGGCAACCGCACGCCCCAGGGGCTGCCCGCTCCCGCCTCCGCCGTCGTGAAGGGCGACGCCAGGGTCGCCGCCATCTCGGCCGCCTCGATCCTCGCGAAGACCGCACGAGACGCCCGCATGGCCGAACTCGACAAGATCTATCCGGGCTACGGCTTCGCCGCTCATGCGGGCTACGGCACCGCAAGGCACGTCGAGGCGATCCGCACGCTCGGCATCACGCCCGAGCACCGCCGCTCTTTCGAGCCCGTCAAGTCCATGATCGCCGGCAAGGCAGCCAAGGAGAACGAGAATGATTGAAAAGTTCATTGAGAGCGAGGCCAACGCGAAGTTCAAGCGTTGGAAAAAGCTCGCGCGCGATGCGCGCGCCGTGAGAAAGGAGAGGGCCACCCTGATGGAGGGCATCCATCTGATGCAGGTGGCGCTCGAATCCGGCTGCCGCGTCAACGCCGTTCTGATCGATGCGGACCGCGCCACGCGCGAGGCCCGCGAACTCGCCCTTGAGCTCTGCAGGAAGAGCGGCGCAGACCTCTTTGCGCTCTCGCCCGCCCTCTACGACCAGCTTTCGCCCGTCGAGCACGGCGTCGGCGTCATGTGCGAGGCGGCCGTTCCGCCCGCGCCCGCCGACGACGCCTGGAAGTCCGCCGACGCGCTCTATCTCGACGGTGTGCAGGACGCGGGCAACGCGGGCACGCTGATCCGCACTGCGGTCGCCGCAGGCGTTCGCGTCGTGGCGGCAAGTCCCGTCGCCGCAACCCTCTGGTCCCCGAAGGTGATGCGCGCCGGCATGGGCGCGCACTTCGGCGCCGTCTTCATCGAGAACATCACGCCCGAGGCCTTCCGCAGGGCCTATCGCGGCCGCATCTACGCGGCCGACGCCCGCGGCGGCGAGGATCTCTTCCTCGCGGCGGACGACGTTGCCGAGGGCCCCGTTTGCTGGCTGATGGGCGCCGAGGGACCAGGCGTCTCCGATGCGGGCCTTGAGGCTGCCGACCGTCGCTTCTACATTCCGATCGAGGCCGCGTGCGAAAGCCTCAACGTGGGCGCCGCGGCCGCCGTCTGCCTCTTCGACACCCGCCGCAGGCGCTTTGCGCGCAGGGGCGCCTGACGCTCGCGTGATGCGGTGAAGGGTGGGGGACCGGGTGCTCCTTCGCCCTCGCAGGGTGTCGTGCGAACGCGTCTTCCGACGCCTGCACGCCTCCCGCACGGGGCTTTTCGGGCGGCTGGATCTGCGGTCGTGATGCCTTTTTCGCGAAGAAAGCGGGTGTTGCATATAGGAGAAAATCCCTAAAGAAAAACCCGAATTTTTCATGCAGGGCGGCCGTCAAACGGATAAACTGCGCACCTGACGTCGCCGGGAGTGCCAGGAGCGCAGACCCCGGCGTTTATTTTTTTCGGAAAAAAAACACAAGGCCGCCGGCCGCCGTCCCTCCCGGCATGAAGAGGAGGGGACGGAGGCCCGCCTCACAAGCATGCTGAACTTTGCCTACCACAATCCTGTCCGCCTCGTCTTCGGACGCGGCGCCGAAAATGAAGCCGGTCGTCTGGCTGAAACCGTTGCCCGCACCCACAAGTGCCTTGTGGTCTACGGCGGCGGCTCCGTCGTCCGCTCCGGCCTTCTCGCCTCGGTGAGGAAGAGCCTCGAGGCCGCAGGCATGACGGTGATTGAAAAGGGCGGCGTCCATCCCAACCCTCGCCTGTGCTTCGTGCGCGAGACGGTCGACTGGATGCGCGATCAGGGCGTGGGTCTTGTCGTCGCCGTGGGCGGCGGCTCCGTGATCGACACCGCCAAGTGCATTGCCCTTGGCCTCGAGTACGAGGGCGACTGCTGGGACTTCTTCGACGGCCACGCCGTTCCCGAAAAGGCCCTGCCCGTGCTCGCCGTGCTGACGATCCCCGCTGCGGGTTCCGAGCAGTCCGTGCGGTGCGTGATCTCGCACCACGGCACGAAGGCCGGTATCGGCGCCGAATGCCTGCGCCCCGCCGCGGCCATCGTCAATCCCGAATGCTTCATGACGCTGCCGCGCCATCAGGTCGCCGCCGGCGTCGTCGACATGATCTCCCACATCATGGAGCGCTATTTCACGCGCACGACCGCGACGGCCTACGTCGACGCGCAGTCCGAGGCTGCCATGCGCACCGCGATCGAATTCGGCCCGAAGGTCTGGGCGGATGCCCGCGACTACGATTCCTGGTGCCAGATCGGCATGGTCGGCAGCTTCGCGCACAACGGCTACTTCGGTCTGGGCCGCGAGGAGGACTGGGCCTGTCACGCCATCGAGCATGAAATCTCCGGCTGGAACGAGGCCATCACCCACGGCATGGGCCTCTCCGTCGTGATCCCCGCCTGGATGCGCTACGTCTCTGAACGCACGCCCGCGCGCTTGGCGCAGTTCGCCCGCAACGTCTTCGGCATCGTCGAGGCCGACGACGCCGAGGCTGCGAAGAAGGGTATCGAGGCGCTCGTCGCCTTCTACAAGTCCCTCGGCATGCCGACCCGCATGGGCGAGCTCGGCGCCGACGAATGCCCCGTCGAGTCGCTCGCGCGCCACTGCTGCCGCCGCGGCCCTGTGGGCCGCCTCCTGCCGCTTGAGGCGTCCGACGTCGAGGCGATCCTGAAGAACGCCTTCTGAAGCTGATGCTTCGAACCTCCCGAGGTTCAGGCTGAATCCGGGGCAACGGGCCGCGCATTTTCCTCACGTGAAGGCGCGGCCTTTTTCACATCCGTCTTCGCTGCCGCCCGCGCACGCCGTCGGACGCCCTTTCCCACATCTTGTGCCGGCGCACCTCCCCGAGTTCGGCTGCCTCCTCCTTCACCCGCTTGTAAAACCCTCTCCCCCATTGCTTTCGACCGTTGTTCGGGGCGTCATTTCTCTGGACTGAAATCTGTGCAAAACACAAGATGTTGTGGTTGTGGTGTCGTCAAACCACATGATGTAGTGACTTTTTCGGCGTTCGATTGTATGGTGCCGATGCTTCTCATAGAAAAAAAGAATGGATGGAAAAAGGCGGTTCGGACCGCCGGGGGAGGGACTTCAAACGCGCCTCCCTCTAAGGAGGAGCGGATGCGGGGAGGCGTTCCGGACCGCCGGGGATGTTTTGAGGAAGCACTTTTGCGCAGGTTTGTCAATACCGCAAACATCCGTTTGACGAAGAAAAGAGTGTTGAGATTCTCGGGGCTTTTCCATAAGATTAAGTCCCTGCCGCCCATGGGGCGGCAGTTCGTTTTTTCGGGTCCGTCCGTTGGTTTCAATGACGGCCGCTGTTGAGAAGGATTAAAAGAAGGACGACGACATGCTGACGGTTATCAAGAAGGACAACACGACCGAAGAATTCATTGACGAGAAGATCGTTGACGCGGTGAAGAAGGCGGCCTTCCGCTGCGACACGCTCATCGACGACGAGGGTCTCGCCCGCATCGTCAGTGAGGTCCGTTCGCGCCTTGAGGGCCGCGACGAGGTGTCCGTGCTTGAGCTTCACGAGCTTGTCATCGCCGTTCTCTCCGCCCAGCAGCACAAGCAGGTGGCGGAGGCCTATGCCGAATACCGCTACTACAAAACGACGTACGCCCGCACGTTCGAGCAGCTCCGTCAGGATGCCGACGACGTGCTGCGCCTCGGCGACCGCGAGAACGCTAACTACGACAGCTCGCTCGTCTCCACGAAGGGCTCCCTGATCAAGGGCTACCTCACGAAGAGCCTCTACAAGCAGTTCTATCTTTCGGGCAAGGAGAAGGCCCTGATCGAGCGCGGCGACATCTACATCCACGACCTGCGCGACATGATCCTCGGCTGCATCAACTGCTGCCTCTTCGACATCGGCCACGTCCTCAAGGGCGGCTTCGAGATGTCGAACGTCCAGTATTCCGAGCCCAAGTCCGTGCTTTCCGCTCTTCAGGTGATCGGTGACATCACGCTTGTGGCGACCGCCCAGCAGTTCGGCGGCTTCACGCTGCCCGAGCTTGACAAGGTGCTCCTGCCCTATGTCGAGAAGAGCCTCGCCGCCGCCCGCGCCAAGTACCGCGACCTCGGCCTTGACGAGGATACCGTCGAGCGCGTCGCCTCGCGCGACGTCGTGCGCGAGCTCGAGCAGGGCTTCCAGTCCCTCGAATTGAAGCTCAACACCGTGCCGTGCAGCCGCGGCGATTTCGCCTTCACGACGATCACTTTCGGTCAGTGGAATCCCGAGCTCTTCACCGAGGAGGAGCGCGAGTGGCTCATGACGATCAGCCGCATCATGCTCCAGGTTCGCCGCAACGGCCACGGCAAGGACGGCAAGCCCGTCGTCTTCCCGAAGCTTGTCTATCTCTATGACGAGCGCCAGATCGAGGCCGACAAGTGGTCCGCCCAGCTCTTCGACGAGGCCGTCAGGACCTCCTCCGAGTGCATGTACCCGGACTACCTGAGCCTTTCGTCCGAGAACGGCAGCGTCTCCGAGATCTTCCAGCAGTACGGCGCCATCACGTCGCCCATGGGCTGCCGCGCCTTCCTCTCGCTCTGGTGCAATGAAGAGGGCAGGGCCGTCACGGTCGGGCGCTGCAACATCGGCGCCGTCTCGCTCAACCTGCCGATCATCCTCAAGCTCGCCCAGCTCCGTCATCCCGACACCTGGCGCAATGACTTCTGGCGCATTCTCGACGAGCGTCTCGAATTCATCCGCTCCTTCTTCAAGAAGCGCTACGACATCATCCGCAACCAGAAGTGCTCGAGCAACCCGCTCGCCTTCACGCAGGGCGGCTTCTACGAGGGCACGAAGAGCCCCGACGACCGCGTGGGCGACCTCGTGCGCTACATGACGGCCTCGTTCGGCATCACGGCCCTTGACGAAGCCACCTATCTCTGGAGCGGCAGGCGCCTCGTCGAAGAGGGCGGCGACTTCTCCGCCTCCGTGCTTCGCCACCTCAAGGAAAAGCTCGCGCAGTTCAAGAAGGAGGACGGTCACCTCTATGCCATCTACGGCACGCCGGCCGAGTCGCTCTGCGCCACGCAGGCCCGTCAGTACGACCGCTTCTGCCGCGACGAAGGCGTCGAGAACGTGTTCCGTTCGACCGAGCACTACAGCCCCGAGTACTTCACGAACTCCTTCCACGTCAACGTGACGGAGGACATCACGCCCTTTGAGAAGCAGGACCGCGAGTTCACGGACTTCCATCTCTGCGAAGGCGGCCACATCCAGTACGTGCGCCTCGACAACCCCGAGAACTTCGAGGCCGTCAAGGCGGTCATCCGCCGCGGCATGAAGAAGGGCTTCTATCAGGGCGTCAACTTCGACAGCGCCTACTGCGGCGACTGCGGCAGGCACAGCACGAACGTGCTCTTCAAGTGCCCGCACTGCGGCAGCGCGAACCTCTCCGTCATCTCCCGCGTCTGCGGCTACCTCGGCTACTCCAACGTCAACGGCATGTCCCGCATGAACGACGGCAAGATGGCCGAAATCCGCAACCGCAAGAGCATGTAAGGATCCTCCGATGAACTACATCGGCTTGAGCACCTGCGACACGGCCAACGGCCCCGGCGTGCGCGTCTCGCTCTTCTGCTCGGGGTGCACGCTGCACTGTCCCGGCTGCTTCAACGAGGAGAGCTGGGACTTCGGAGCCGGGAGGCCCTTCACCGACGAAACCCTCGCGACGCTTCTCAAGGCGCTCGAGGAGGACTTCGTCGAGGGCCTCAGCCTGCTCGGCGGCGATCCGCTAGAACCCGAGAATCGGGACGAGGTCCTGAGGATCGTCAGGGCCGTGCGCGAAAGGTTCGGCAGCACGAAGACCATCTGGCTCTGGACGGGCCGCCGCCACGAGAAGGTGGCGGACTGCCCCGTGCTCGAGTACGTCGACGTGCTCGTCGACGGTCCCTACGTCGAAAAGCTCAAGGTGCATGAAAAGGGCTGCTGGTTCGGAAGCTCCAACCAGCGCGTCATTCTCCTTCATCCCGCTGGCTGATTCGTTCCATGGCCGTCGATCTCTTCAACCGTCACTTCGACTTTCCCGTGCTTCTCGCCATCAGGGAGGCCTTCGAGTCGGGCACCTGGGACGGCTGGATGCGTGCGGTCACCGCGCTGGGCGATCACGGCGCCGTCTGGATCGCGCTCGGCGTCGCTCTTCTCCTCTTTCGCAGAACGAGGCTCACGGGAGCCGCAATCCTTCTCGCGCTCACTCTGGTCGCACTTGTCGGCAACATGGGACTCAAGCCGCTCTTTGATCGACTTCGTCCCTGCGACATCATGGGCTTCACGCTTCTGCCCGCGTGTCCGCCCGATCCTTCCTTCCCCTCGGGCCACACGGCCGCCTCCTTTGCGTCGGCCGCCGTGCTGTGGCTGCGCCGCTCGGCCTTCTTCCGGCCCGCCCTCGTGCTGGCGGCCCTCATCGCCTTCTCCCGCCTCTATCTCTTCGTGCACTTCCCTACGGACGTCATGGCAGGCATCCTGCTCGGGCTCTGCTGCGCCTGGTGCGCCGCGAGGGGCCTTGAATTCATTGCCGACAGGCGCCGCTGATGCCTCATCGAACCGTACGGTCCATGACGAAAAAGGTCCGCATCCCCGAGGGATGCGGACCGATCGGGCCGTTTGATCAAGCTCCGGTCACCAGAGGCCGATGAGTTTCCACCAGGTCATGCCGACGGTGAGCCACACGACGGTGTTGACCGTGCAGACGATGAAGCCGTTGCGCCACCATTCGCTCTGGCTCACGTAGCCTGCGCCGAAATAGACGGGGACGGCGCCGTTGCCGTAGTGGGTGAGCGAGATGGGAAGGTTGGCGAAGATGCCGAAGGCGACCGCGACCATCAGGGCGGGGGCGCCGCAGGCCGCCGCGACGGCGACGAAGGCGGCATACATGGCGGAGATGCTGGCCGTCACCGAAGCGAAGCAGTAGTGCGAGTAGATGTAGATGAGCGAGATGATCAGGAAGGAGGAGATCCAGCCCATGTGCGCGTCCGCGATGCCGTCCGCAATGAAGGCAGCGGCCCACTTGATGAAGCCGGATTTGGCGAGGATGTCCTTCCAGGTGAGGACGCCGGCGATGAGCATGATGGAGACCGCGAGCATCGCGATCGACGTGGCACCCAGACCCGTGAGGCTGCCCGTGGCCCAGAGCACGAGGCACATCAGGAAGACGAAGGAGAGCACGAGTTCGTCGCAGGACATCGGCCCCATCTTCTCGAGTTCGTCACGCGCGATCTGACGTGCATTCGGAATCTGCCTGATTTCGGGCGGCGCAATCCTGAGGAGGACGAGCGGCACGAGGAGCAGGCAGACGAGGCCCGGTACGATGGCGGCGACCGCCCACTGCATTCAGGTGAGCTCGACGCCGATGGCGCTCGCGGCCAGACCCACGCAGAGCGGGTTGCCGGCCATCGAGGTGAGGGACATTATGCAGGTCACGGCGTCGGCATGGAAGCCGACCTGCATCAGGTACTTGCCGATGCGGCGTGCGGTGGGGCCGGGTTCGGAGTCGAAGGCGCTCGAGAGCGACTGGACGATCGGATAGAAGACGCCGCCTCCTCGGGCCGTGGCCGACGGCATGGCGGGAGAGATGATGAGTTCTGCGAGACAGATCGAATAGCCGAACGACGTGACGCTCCTGCCGATCGCCTGAATGATGCGAAACGCAATGCGGCGGCCGAGCCCCATCTTGATGAAGCCGCGCGAGAGGAAGAACGCGCAGACGATGAGCTAGATCGTGCCGTTGCCGAATCCCATTAGCGCGTCCTTCGTCTTCAGAATGCCGAAGAAGGCGCATAGCGTGAGCGACAGGAAGGCGACGGCGCCCATCGGAATCGGCTGGAGAATGAAGCCTGCGATGGTCGGCACGAAGACGGCGAAGAGCTTCCTGGCGGGGGAGAGGCCGGCGGGGACGGGACAGAACCAGAGCACGATTCCGAGTCCGAGGACGACTGCCCATTTCTTGAGTGCGGCTTTGTCCATGATGAATGTCTTTTGGTTGTGGTTGGAGCGGCGCGCGCTCCGGAGCACGCGGGCCTGATGAGGCCCTTTCGGCGGCGCTCGAAGCGCATTCGGGTGCGCGGGCGAGGGGCCCGCGCCATTCAATCATGTGCCCGCACGAGGACGGATTCGAACGCCAAAACGCCGTCTTGTGGCCTGCGTTAAGCCGTCAAAGAAGGTTTTCGATTCAACTGAAATTTCACGTCTCTTATGAATGACATCCATAGGGCGTTTTACCTACGACGTATTCCCTTCGTGGGACAGGGTTTTGTCTTGAGTCGAAATGCTCGTGGAACGTGCTCTCCGTCAGCACTTGAAGGCGGTGTCCGAGGCATCAGAAAGGAGGATGGGAAGGCGGGAGGAGGCCCCAGGGAGGATGGTAAAGGGCGCGGAGGCGTGGAGGTGCGGTGCGGCTCCCTGAGGTGCAGGGAGCCGCAGCGGCTGAGCGTGCGGGTCAGTGGTCGGACTTGATGCCTGCGCCGCACATGGTGATGAGCGTGTCGGGCGTGGGGCCGTAGAGCTCGCAGTAGCGGACCCAGGCGGCGTAGTTGGCGGCCGTGGTGTGTTCGCAGTAGATGCCGCGGCGGGCGAGCAGGGCGCGGGCCTCGAGAATGCGGTCCTCGGGAGCGTGCACGATCCTGATGTCGTGACGCTTCATCATGTCGAGGATCTCTCGGCCGCGCATCGGAACGCCGATGGCGATGCCCTCGGCCATCGTGGGCTCGGGCGTGACGCGTGCGGGATCCTCAAGCCCCGCCTCTCGGGCGCGGTAGAGCGGATCGCACTTCTCGCTCTGGAGCGCGATGATGTTGGGGAAGCGCTCGATCGCCCCCGAGGTGTGCAGATGCTCGAGCGCCTTGACGGCGCCGATGAAGAGCGTGCCGTTGCCGACGGGAATCACGATGTTGGCCGGGATGCGGCCGAGCTGCTCGAGGATCTCGTAGACGTAGGCCTTCATGCCCTCGTAGAAGTACGGGTTGTAGACGTGGTTGGCGTAGTACGCGCCGCGTTCGGCCACCTGCGCGCGGCAGACGTCCGCGCAGTGGTCGCGCGTGCCCGGCACCACGTGCACCTTGGCGCCGTGGGACTCGATCATCGTGTTCTTCTTGGGGCTCGTGTCTTCGGGTACGTAGATCTCGCATGCGATCCCGGCGCGGGCCGCGTAGGCCGCGACGGAGTTGCCCGCGTTGCCCGAGGAGTCCTGCACGCAGGTCCTGACGCCGATCGCCAGCATGTGGCTCACGAGCGTCGCCGCGCCGCGGTCCTTGAAGGAGAGCGTGGGCATGGCGTAGTCCATCTTGAGCAGGACGCCGTTTCTGCCGTCCATCTCGATCACGGGCGTCATGCCTTCACCCATCGTGACGGAGCGCCAGACGTCGCCGTCCACGGCCATGAAGTCGCGGTAGCGGAAGATGCTCCATTCGGAGCGGTCGATGCGGGCGGGATCCCACGCGGGTGGCGTGAAGTCGAGCTCGAAGAGGCCGCCGCAGCGGCACTTGGGTTCATGGGTGTCGGCGGCGCATGCGGCGCCGCAGGAGGTGCAGACGTAGCCGGCGGTCATGAGGCTGTCTCCCTATAAAAGAAATGCGGATCAGTCCTCGTCGAGCTCGGCCACGGCCTCGATCTCGACGAGGCAGCCGAAGTGCAGCTCGGGCACGGTGGCGACGAGGCGGCCGGGCTTGTGCGCGCCGAAGAATTCGGCGTAGACCTCGTTGATCGGGCCCCAGTACTCGCCCTTCGTGGTGAAGACGCGGCAGTAGACGACCTGGTCGCGGCGCACGCCCGCCTCCTTGAGCACGCGGTCGACGTTGTCGAGCGCAAGGCGCGCATGGTCGCGGATGTCGCCCCGGCAGACCTCGCGCGTGTCGGGATCGATCGAGAGCTGGCCCGAGACGTAGAGCATGCCCTTCGAGATGATGCCCGGCGTGTAGTGGCCCTTGTTTTCACCCTTGAACGGGGGCTGGACGAATTTCATCAGAGTCTCCTTGTCTGGTCTGTGAATGCAGAACGCCCCGGACCGCAGGTCACGCGGTTCGGGGCGAGAAACAGGTGGCGGTCAGCGCTTGCCGCGGACTTCGTCGAGGTAGGAGTAGACGGTCACCTTCGAGATGCCGAGCTTTTCGGCGACGCGGTCGATGGCGCCCTTCACGAGGAAGACGCCGCGCTGGTCCATGAAGCGGATGAGCTCGATCCTCTTTTCTCGCGTCATCGAGCCCGAGGGAATGTCGCCCGTGATGTTGTCGACGAGGTCCGTCATGATCTCCATCACGGTGCGGTTCGTGTCGACGGGACAGACGTCCTCGTTTTCCTCGTCGGGCAGGAGCGGAAGTACGCCCTTGTCGATCCCGGGGAGCATCTGAGCGAGCATGTCGATCTGGCGGGTGATGCGCGTCGTGTCGACGTTGATGCAGAACGCACCCGCAATGTGCCCGTTCTCGTCACGGATGATCGAGGAGGAGCTGCGGATGAGGCGCCCCTCGTGGCGGAAGTAGAAGTTCGGGTTGACGTCGCCCGATTCGCCCGGCGAATGGATCGCCTTCGTGATCAGATGACGGAAGCTTTCTCCCACCTGGCGGCCCGTCACCTTGTTGTTGGCGACGTAGACGACCGAATGCTGCGGATCCGACAGGTCGTGAAGAACGACTTCAACGTCTTCGCCGAAGGTCTTGGCAACAAGGTCGGCAATCGGAACGTACGGGGCGAGTATGGGCTTCATAAGTGGATATATAAAAAAATTTATTGCTTGTAAAAATTTTTCTAGCTATAATTTCCTCCCGACGGGAACCCTTGCCTGAACGCCGGCTGAAGGCCGCGTCGGGACGGTGCTGAGAACCGCTAGACCCCATCATACAGTGGCGGCTCCTCTGCGTCTATAAAAAACTATACACTTGACGGGTTCCCGTAGACTTTTATGCTGAAACTCCCGGTCCGCGCATGAAAAGGCGCGCCCGGCCGAATCCTGCTTGAGAGGATGTTTTCATATGGACGAGCTGATTTACGGCGTCTGGAAGGGACGCGCGTACGACAACCGCCGCACGATCGACGGAAAGGCGCCCGAGGGCCTTCCGCTGAGCGAATTCCTCGCCTTCAACAGCGGCAATCCCGTTGCGGGCTTTGCCGGTCCCCAGGGCTTCCTGATGTTCGACAATCGCGTGACGCTCGCGGACGTGCTGCTTTCCTATTACAAGCGCGTCAGGGAGCTCGCCTGCGGCCGCTGCACGCCGTGCCGTGCGGGCGGCGTGATGATCGTCGAGGCGCTTGAAGCCGCCTGCGAGGGCAGGGGATCCGAAGTCGACTGGGAGCGCATCCGCGACATTGCCCTTCAGATGAAGGAGACGAGCCTCTGCGGCATAGGCCTCACGACGCCCGAGCCCATTCTCGGCGCGCTCGAGCACTTTCCCGAGCTTCTCGTCAACGCGCCCGTCATGCCCGCCACCCAGCGCGACTTCATCAGCGTGGCGACGGCCCCCTGCATTGAGGCCTGTCCCGCGAAGGTGAACGTGCCGCGCTACATCGACTACATCCGCGACGGCCACCCCGAGCTCGCCACGGGCGTGTTGCTGCGCCATTATCCGCTCGTCGGCTCCTGCGGCCGCGTGTGCGTGCGCCCCTGCGAGACGGCCTGCGCGCGCAACCACGTCGACCGCCCCGTCGCGATCAAGGACCTCAAGCGCTATGCGGCCGACTACTGCGGCCAGACGATCGAGGCGCTCTTCAGGAACGAGCGCGTGGAGCCCACGCCCGTCTCGAAGCGCGTCGCCGTGATCGGCGCGGGTCCCGCCGGCATCAACTGCGCCTACCATCTGCTTCGCCGCGGCCACATGGTCGACATTTATGAAGAGCATGCGGGCGCGGGCGGCATGGCTCGCCTCGGCATTCCCGCCTACCGTCTGCCGAACTCGCTTCTCGAGACGGAGACGACCGCGATCGAGCGCATGGGCGGCCAGTACTTCTTCAACAGCCGCTTCGGGCGCGACTTCACGCTCGACTCGCTCTTCAGACGCGGCTACAACGCGGTCTTCCTCGGCGTGGGCTGCGCGCTCGGCCAGTACCTCAACCTGCCGGGCGAGGACAAGTCCGCCGACGGCTACCTCAAGGGGCTCGACTTCCTCGTCGACGTCGAGGGCCACCAGAGCCGCGGCGAGCCGATCGAGCTTGACGGCGACGTCGTGGTCGTTGGCTGCGGCAACGTCGCCATGGACTGCTGCCGCACGGCCCGCCGCCTGATGAAGGGCGGCAGGGTGACGGTCTCCTACAGGCGCACCCGCGCCTCCGCCCCCGCGGACCCCGAGGAGATCAAGGCCGCCATGGAGGAGGACATCGGATTCGAATTCCTGACGGCGCCCGTTGAGGTGATCGTCGAGGACGGCCGCGTCACGGGCATCCGCCTCGTGCGCATGGCCGAAGGCGAGCCCGACGCCTCGGGCCGCCGTTCCGTCAGGCCCGTCGAGGGGAGCGAATTCGTCGTGCCGTGCCGCTATGTGATTGCCGCCATCGGCCAGAAGCTCGACACGTCGATCTTCTGCGAGGCCGACGGCATCCGACTCACGAAGCGCGGCACCATCGAGGTCGACGAGTCGCTGCGCACTTCGCGCGAAGGCGTCTTCGCGGGCGGCGACGCCTCCTCGGGCCCGACGTCCCTCATCTGGGGCATGGCCCAGGGCCAGAACGCCGCCATGGCGATCCACGAGTACCTGATGACCGACGCACCGGGGTTCAATCCGCGCCTGCGCTTTGCGGACCTCATCAGGAAGGCCGACCTTCTCGGCAAGTGCGTGCCCGACCGTCCCGTCGTCTTCAGGCCCCGCAGGGAGATCGGCATGCTGTCCGCCGCCGAGCGCGTGGGCAACTGGGAGGAAGTCGAGCACGGACTCACCGAGTCCGACGCCCGTGAGGAGGCGAAGCGCTGCCTGCGCTGCTACCGCCTCTTCGGCGTGAAGACGCTCTTCCCGATCCCCGGCAAGAGCGCCATGGACGAACTCTGATCGCGTGAAGGAGATCCCCAGAATGCTGGCCACGATCAATCTACAGCCCGTCGAGTTCACCGAGGGCGAAACCATTCTAGAAGTCGCCCGGCGCACGGGCACCTTCATTCCGACGCTTTGCGAATTTGCGGCGCTCAATCACCGTCCGGGCACTTGCCGCATGTGCCTCGTCGAGGTCACCCGCGCCGACGGCACGAGCCGCGTGGTGACGGCCTGCGAGACCCGTCTTGTCGAGGGCGACGCCGTCGACACCTACTCGCACAAGGTCCGCCGCATGCAGAAGCTCCAGGCGGAGCTCCTCTTCTCGGACCACTGCGAGACCTGCTCGGGCTGCGCGCGCCACGGCGCCTGCGAGCTGCAGAAGGTCGCCCGCGTCGTGGGCCTTGACGTCACGCGCCTTTCGGGCCGCCTCGCAACGCGTCCCGTCGAGACGGACGCCTCGGCCAACGGCCTCGTCTTCACGCCCGACAAGTGCATCCGCTGCCTTCGCTGCATCGAGGCCTGCCGCCAGGTGCAGGGCATCGGCGTCATCAAGCTCGACCATACGGGTACCAACGCCGCGGTGAGCTTCGGCGGCCCCTGGGGCGAGTCCGAGACCTGCATCCAGTGCGGCCAGTGCGCGCTCGTATGCCCGACCGGCGCCCTGGCCGTCAAGGATCAGGCCGACTGCGCGCTCGACTGGTTCGACGATCCCGCAGTCACGACCGTCGTGCAGTTCGCGCCCGCCGTGCGCGTGACGATCGGTGAGAGCATCGGCGCGCGTCCGGGCGAAAACCTGCAGGGCAGGATCGTCGCCGCGCTCAGAAAGCTCGGCGCCGACTGCGTGATGGATACGCGCTGGTCCGCCGACGTGACGATCATGGAAGAGGGAACCGAGCTGCTCGAACGCCTTCTCAGGCAGAAGGAGGAGGGGACGCTGCACGGGCATCCCGACACGATGTTCACCTCCTGCTGTCCGGGCTGGATCAACCACATCGAGAAGAACTGCCCCGACATGATCCCGCACATCTCCTCGACGAGGAGTCCGCAGGCGATCTTCGGCGCGCTCGCCAAGACCTGGCTGCCGAAGACGCTCGGCATTCCCGCGGAACGCATTCGATCGATCTCGATCATGCCCTGCACGGCGAAGAAGGACGAGGCCGCGCGCGAGCTTCTCAAGCACGGTGGCGAACAGGACGTGGATCTCGTGCTCACGGTCCAGGAGTTTGCGGCCATGCTCGACCGTCGCGGGATCGACCTCATGAGCCTCGTGCCCGCCGAATTCGACTCGCCCTTCATGAGCGAGGGTTCGGGCGCCGCGCAGCTCTTCGCGACGACGGGCGGCGTGATGGAGGCCGCGCTCAGGACGGTTTCGGCGCTTGCGGGCGGGCCTGATCTCGGCCGTATCGCCTTCGAGCCCGTCAGGGGGCTTGCGACCTTCAAGGAGGCCGAAGTCGAGACGGAGGCCTTCGGCAAACTGAGGATCGCGGTCGTGCACGGCATGCGTGCGGCCGACGAGGTGATCAGGCTGGTGCGCGAGGGACGCTCCCCCTACCACTTCGTCGAGGTCATGGCCTGTCCCGGCGGCTGCGTGGGCGGTGGCGGAACGGTGCGCGGCATCGTCTGGCGCAGTACGCTCGACCGCAGGCAGAACGCCGTCTACAGCACCGACGCCTCGATGAAGTTGCGCACGTCGCACGAAAACGAGGACGTCGTGAGGCTCTACAGGGACTTCCTCGGCGAGCCCGGCAGTCCGCTTGCGCACGAGCTTCTGCATTGTGAATACAGGGAGCGCGAACGCCGCTCCGAAAAGCCCGACTACCGCACCATCGAGTCGGCCGTCGAGCTCGCCAGCGTTTGATTTCTGAGCAGGGCGTCCGCAGGCGCATCCGCCTGCGGGCCCGTGCATAATAAGGGACAATCCGGTAAAAAAATCCGAATTCATTTTCATCCTGAATGCTTCAGGATCAAGGAGAAGAAACCATGAAAGCACCCGTTCGCGTGACGGTGACCGGCCCCGCCGGTCAGATCGGCTACGCCACGCTATTCCGCATCGCCTCCGGCGCCATGTTCGGCCCGGACCAGCCCGTGTTCCTCACGCTGCTCGAACGCGCCAATCCGACCTCCGCCGCCGCCCTCAAGGGCGTGATGATGGAGCTCTCCGACTGCGCCTTCCCGCTTCTGGCCGGCATGCGTGCCGTTCAGGATCCCGTCGAGGCCTTCCGCGACTGCGAGGTCGCGCTCCTCATCGGCGCCCGTCCGCGCGGTCCCGGCATGGAACGCGCCGACCTGCTCGAGGCCAACGCCGCCATCTTCCGCCAGCAGGGCCAGGCCCTCAACGTCGCCGCCAGCCGCAACGTCAAGGTGCTCGTCGTCGGCAATCCGTGCAACACCAATGCCTGGATCGCCATGAAGAACGCCCCGGATCTTGATCCGAAGTGCTTCTCCGCTATGCTCCGCCTCGACCAGAACCGCGCCATGTCGCAGCTCGCCGAAAAGACGGGCGCCCCCGTCGCCTCGATCGAGCACATGGCCGTCTGGGGCAACCATTCCCCGGCCATGGTTCCCGACATCACGTTCGCCACGGTCGAAGGCAAGGCCGCTCCGTCCCTCGTCGATGACGAATGGGTGAAGAACGACTTCATGCCGACCGTCGCCAAGCGCGGCTCCGCCATCATCGCCGCCCGCGGCGCGAGCTCCGCCGCTTCCGCCGGCAGTGCCGCCATCGACCACATCCACGACTGGTTCTGCGGCTCCGAAGGCCGCTGGGTCACGATGGGCGTTCCGTCCGACGGCTCCTACGGCGTCCCCGAAGGCATGGTCTTCGGCTTCCCCTGCATCGTGAAGGAGGACGGCTCGTACGAAATCGTCAAGGGTCTCGAACTCACCGAGGACACGAAGGCCCGCATCGCGAAGAACGTCGCCGAACTTCAGGGTGAACAGCAGGCCGTCGCCGCCTTCATCCCGAACTGATCGACGATTCGCCGCCGGCGCACGCACCTGCAGGCGCCCGTGGCGAGTTCGGTTCCGAGCCCATCGGACGCCCGCGAGGCGTACGGTGGGCTTGCTCATATCTGCAGGATCCCCGCGCAGGCCGACCACCTTCGCAGGACACGGCCCGCAGCCTTGAGGAGAGAAAATCCATGACCAACCGTCTCCGTCGAGCCGACCCCGTCGGCCGTCTGCTCACCGACCCCGAAGTCGCCACGCCCGCCTTCGTCATCGACGACGCGAAGCTCCAGGTGAACCTTGACTTCGCAAAAGAGAAGGCCGCCCGTCTCGGCGTGACCCTGCGCCCGCATCTCAAGACCCACAAGTCGATCGAGATCGCTCGCCGCCAGATGCTTTCGCCCGAAGGCCCCGCCACCGTCTCCACGCTCGCCGAGGCCCGCTACTTCGCCGAAAACGGCGTGAAGGACCTGATCTACGCCGTGGGCATCGCCCCGCAGAAGCTCGCCGACGTCGCCGCCATCCGCGAAGCTGGGTGCGATCTGAAGATCATCCTCGACAACGTCGCGGCCGCGAAGGCCGTTAGCGCCTTCTGTACCAGGCGCGGCGTCACGATCCCCGTCCTCATTGAGGTCGACTGCGACGGCCACCGCTCGGGCGTCAGGCCCGAAAGCGAACTCCTCATCGAGATCGCGCGCGCCCTCACGGACGGCGCCGAGCTCGCGGGCGTTCTCACGCATGCGGGCGCAAGCTACGACGTCGAAAACCTCGCCGTCATCCGCAGGGCCGCTGCCAATGAACGCGACGGGATCGTGACGGCCGCGAACCGCCTGAGGGAGGCGGGCTTTGAAGTGCGCATCGTCTCGATCGGCTCGACGCCCACCATGACCCATGCCGAGGATGAGACGGGCGTGACCGAAATCCGCGCGGGTGTCTATGCGCTCGGCGACCTCTTCATGATGAATCTCGGCGTCGTGCCGATGGACCGCATTGCAGGCACGGTGCTCTGCACCGTCATCGGCCACCAGCCCGAAAAGGGCCAGGTGATCGTCGACGCGGGCTGGATGGCCATGTCCCGCGACCGCGGCACCGCCCGCCAGCACTGCGACTTCGGCTACGGCCTCGTCTGCGACGTCGACGGCAGGCCGCTTCGCGGCTGCGACATCCGCATGACGGGCGCCAATCAGGAACACGGCATCATCGAGGCCGCCGCAGGCGACCGACTCAAGCCCGAGGACCTGCCCGTCGGCACGCATCTTCGCATCATGCCCAACCACGCCTGCCCGACCGCGGCGCCCTATGAAAAGCTCCTTCTCGTCAATGAGGAGGGACGCGTGACGGCCGCGCTCGATCACGTTCGCGGCTGGTGACGCCTTCTTTTCGTCGTCTTGAGGCGCGGGCCACCGCCCGCGCAGCCTTCGGGGCGTCCGTTCTCATCGGAACGGGCGCCCTTTTTGACGTTCTTCTTTCGCCCGCTTTCGGGCGGGATCCCCCAGTCGGGATTTTCCCGCAAGTTGTTGCCGACCTTTTCAGGCATCGGGAAAACGCGGGCAACGTGTCGCCTTTCGACGGCGTTGCGCCGCAAGCTCTTCGCGGACAGGCGTTTTGGAAAGTGTAAGAGATGTAATGCACAATCATGGATACACCATGAGCGGTAAGGATTTCCCGTGGTGTCGGGGCCTGGGGTCTCAACGTAGACTCAACGCACGTGCTTCGACAGGGGCCGCCCGAATGCGTGCAGCGTGTCGGACACGGTGACCATCAGTCCGGATTTCCGACCAGAATCCGGAGACCTTTTCGACATGAAGGAGAGAATCATGTCGCTGTCACGCCGTTCGCTCATGCAGACCGCCGTTCTCGGCTCCGTCGCCGCCCTTGCGGGCGCTGCGGGTTCCGCCCAAGCCAAGATCAAGAAGCCGCTTCCCGCTCAGAAGGTGAGCGAAAAGCGCCGCGTCCTCATCCAGTCGAGCTCCCACTACCACACGTCGGGCTACCTCGACTTCGCGGGCGAGCAGTACGAGCAGCTCTACGGCAGCGATTCTCTTCATCCCCTATGCCAAGGTTGCGGGCACTTACGACGGGTATGAAAAGCAGGTTCAGGACGCCTTCAAGCCCTTCGGCCACAAGATCGTCTCGATCCATCGCTTCAAGGATCCGCAGAAGGCCGTTCGCGAAGCGTCCGCCATCGCGGTGGGCGGCGGCAACACGTGGGCGCTCGTCACCCGCATGTACGAGGCCGGCATCATCGACCTGATCCGCGACCGTGTCAACGGCGGCATCCCGTACTGCGGCTGGTCCGCCGGCGGCAACGTCGCCTGCCCGACGCTGCGCACGACGAACGACATGCCGATCGCCGAACCGCCGTCCTTCAACACCTTCGGGTTCATCCCGTTCCAGACGAACCCGCACTTCATCTCCGCTGCGGGCACGTCCGGCCTCAACAACGAAACGCGCGAAGACCGTCTTGAAGAGTTCCTGTGGTACAACAAGGACGAGGAAGTCATCGGTTTGCCCGAAGGCACCGCTCTCTTCGTGACCGGCGAACATGACTGCGAAGTCATCGGTCCGAAGGACGCCGAAGCCCTTTACTGGTTCCGCCAGGCCGAGATGGGCATGAGGCTCGAGCGCATCGCGCTCGGCACGAAGTTCGACCTTCGCAAGATCGTCCCGGGCGGCAAGCTCTGAAACGCATGACGCTCTGAGTCCGAAGTCAGTGACTTCGGGAAACGCCCGCCGAGGCTCGCGCCCGGCGGGCGGTTCTTTTTGTGCGGCAGTGATGGCGATGGAGGAGAAGCCGAGGCGTTTTCCCAAACCGCCTGGCATGACCGTTGCGACGGTCAAAGTTCCTTCAACCTGAGCGCTCGCTTCACAGAAACAGCCGCAGGAAGCCTCCGAATTCATTCGGATGGAGGAATGCGGCAAACCTCTCTCTTCCGATCTATTTGGTTGTCCCCGATGAAAGGCGTGTGTCTTTCCACCCCCTGTGCTAAGGTACTCCCATGAGCACGAAATCCTTCATCATCAATCTACCGATCATCACCGGAGATCAAGACCGCCGTCGACTGCGGAAGAGTTTCAGTTTCGGCTGCAACCTTCAGAACGCCGTCATGGGTGGTGGATGGGATCGTGTTCTGATAGAAGGGAACTTTTTTCGGACTATCAGCGCATTCAACGACAAGTTGCAAAAGCGGCTAAAAAGGTTGATCGTGAAAGAAACAAAGATGGCGGCGCAGGCCGTTGATCAGGGTGACAAGAAGCAGGTTTTCAACTCGCGGTAGAACACAAGGAAAGCCCGATTCCATCAGTACAGAATATAGAGCGCCTGCACAAACTGTCGCCGCAGTACGTCGAGAGGACGTTGGCACTTGTCGAAGACGAAGCTAAGTTTCCCCACGAAAGGCAAAACACCGTTGATAGATATCAGCACCATGAACAACTGTTTCGCGTAATTTGCACAACCGTAGTCATAATCGCAGGCTTTGTAGCTGCAGGGACTTTAGCCTATTTTGAAGCATACACCGCTGCGAGCATCGCCGTCGGAGCTACTCTGGTCGGGCTCGCTAGCGCTTTCGTCGGTAATGCGAGCAAGAGCCAGAAAGAAAGGCGGCCCTAGCCCGAATCTTGAACAACTATCCGATTCACATCGAGTCAGGCAATCCATACATAGCCGTCTTCTTCGCCCCTGAACGAACCAGCAGCCCGCTTTCCGTCATCTTCCTGAGGAGCCTGTACGCCTGTTGAGGAGTCATCCCGAGCGCCTTGACCACGTCTTCGCGCCGCACGACACGCCGCTCCCGCACCAGCCTGATGATCTCTGCCGTTCGATCGGAGTACGGCTCAAGCGATCCATAGTATTTCGGCATGCGGTCGGGCGATGCGGCGGAAGCGTACAAAAGCCTGTATCTGCCTCCGATCACCTCGATCATCACTTCATGCAAAAGCGTGCGGATCTGCCCGATGATGCGCAGTTCACACATGCCCGTACGGCGCCGGATCTCAGCGGCACTGCATCCCGGTGCGTCCTTGAGCACAGTCATGATGAGCATGGCTGCAGTCGAAAGACTGCGCGCAAAGCGCTTCCTGTAGCTCAACACGCGCTTGAAAAACGCTAGGTTCGGCTCGGCACACAGGACTCGGACCCGCACGAATCCATCGGTGGACTCCGAATAATCCGGCCACGGTCGCCCATAAAGCGCAGCGGCTGAGTAGATTCGCTCGATGCCGCGGCCTGATTTCTCGGCAAGCCCGATCCGCCTGAAGATGTTGGCCAGCAGCGGATTTCGGCTTCGAGGCTCTGTCATGAGAAGGTTTCCAGGGAAATACCGCGAACAAAATCGCCCGGACTTGTGATGGAGATGTCTTCATCGCTCATACGGACGCAGACACCACCAGAGACGGCATAGTCCCTATGCACGAACGCATTCACCAGTGCCTCGCGAAACGCCTGTTCGGCGAAATCCGGCACACGCACGCGTTCCGGACCGTCGGCAAATTCCCGCTCGACGTTGCGGACCCGAAACCGAGAAAGGCTCTCCTCAAAGGTTCGAAGCAACGGCAGCCGCAACTCGTCATGGTCGATCACGTCGCAGCCGCTGATTGTCTGGAAAACCGCACCACTGGACGGAAGGAGGCGATGAAGGCTTACGGCTCGACCGCAAAGGCGGGGGGCATCCCATTGATGCTGCCCCGCCCTTCCGAAGTTGAGACGGCGAACCTCAGTCCGGTGCGCCGATCGTGCTTATCAGAACACGTGCCTCACGCCGACGTTCCAGCGCCACTTCTCGCTCACCTCACCGCCCGTCGTCCTTTCGAGGTCAACGTAGGTGTAGGTGGCGGGCGTCAGGCGGAAGTTCGCGCCGACGCCGAATTCACCCCAGGTGCCGCCGATGTCGTCGGACATGCGGACGCTCTTTACACCCAGGCTGGCAACCGCCTCGCTCGCTCCCTTGAAGTCATGCAGCACGGAGGCGCGGGCGTAGACGAGGCCCTTGTCCTTCGGGAAATTGAAGCCAGCGCGAACGCCCATGCGGCCGATCAGGCTGTCGAAGTCGTCCTGCTCGATCCTCACGCCCTCGGAGTTGAGGAAGTCGTCGCCCATGATGCGGCCCCAGGTCACTTCAACCTGCGGTTCGACAAAGGCGCCGCCCGCCAGCTCGAAGTGACGGCCGTATTCGGCGGAGAGGCTGAACGCATTGTTTTCGAAGCTGCCGCTGGTGCCCTTGATGCCGTAGTCCGTCTCGAGCCTGCTCACCTTGGCGATGAGGTCGACGAAGTGACCGCCCTCGCCCAGCCAGGTGCCGTAGGCCGCCAGACCGTAAGCCTTGTGGTCAGCACTTCCGGCCGTCATGTCGGAGGAGCCGTCCGTGTAGGAGAACGCAGCACCTGCCTTCCAGCCCATGCCGACGTCCGCATCGGCGCCGACCTGAACGGAGGCATTCTTCATGTCGATGCCGTCGTGAGCCTGTTCGGAGCCGTAGACGCGCGCCCAGCCGCCAATGCCTTCGGGACTTGTGCGAAGTTCGCCCATGCGTTTCATGAGATCGTTCATGTCGTGGCGCCACTGGAGGGCGGACAGAACTGAGAGCGTCTTCACGGCTTCAATCTTCTCGTTGGCCTTCTGGACCACGGTGAAGGTGCCGTCATCATTGCGGGATGCCTCGACGGCGCCCGCGAGACGGCCTTCTTCAAAGTAGACGTTAGTGACGGAATTGGAGAGGTCATCGCCCAAAATGGCGTTCGCAGCGGCGTTCACCGCATCGCTCGTAGAACCCGTGTAGGCGTCGTTGAAATCACCCGACATGACGGCATTGATCTTGCCGGAGCTCATGTTTATGAAATTGGCTTCGACGAATGTAATGTAAGACTCACCGGTTGCAGGCAGCTTGTTCATCTCCACAACCGTCGTGCCCGACCCAATCGTCAAGCGATCCTTCACATTCAGGGTGGCATCTGCAGACGCGAAGGAAAGAAGGGCACTCTTGCCGTCTCTTTGTTCTGTCAAGGTAAGCGAAGTGACGCTGCTTTCCTCCGTCACGTTCCAGCGAGCGCCGTTGTCCAGCTTGACGTAGATCAAGCCGTCACCCGAAGTCGCGCCGGTGAAGGTGCCGCCCTCGGACAGGTTCATATCGGCCATTGCCTTTTGGGTCATGTAGACATCGCCGACAATGTTCGTGACAGTATCCTCGTGACTCCAGAGGTAGATGTTGGCGCTGGTGCCATTCCCATCACCATAGAAGGCATATCCGTCGGAAACAATCTCAGCACCGTTGTAGAAACGTACGGTGGCCTCCCAATCGGGATCACCGTTTTCGACAAAGACCGCTCGGGAATCTCCTTCATATTCCTCGCCACCTGTTGCTGTCGTCTTGATCACGGCATGATCATTGAAGTCCACAAGTGTGCGGGTTCCGGCCCAAACGCCGACGGCCGACTGCTTACCGAAAGCCTCAATGCGGGCTTCGCCGTTGAACTCAGCCCCGGCGTACTCGAGGGCCAAACCACGAGCCATGACACCCTCAGCCCTGATGTCGGTCCTGCCTGTAACGACAAGCGTGCTCTTTTCAGTGGCTTCTGCATGTGTGTCTATGCCCACCCCCACCCGGTCGTCGGACTTCGCGAGGATCGTCAGATCATTCACAGTCATCGTCACCTTGTCGCCCAGAACGATACCCGAAGCCTTGTCGGTGTTCGTGACCGAAATGTTCAGGCTACCTGTGGTCACAGTAGATTCGTCCGCAAGGAAACCATCCGCCTTGTAATTGCTTCCAGGGTCGGCCTGCCCTTTCACAGTGATCGACACGTCACCTGCCGTCAGCTCGCCATCCTTGAGCGAAACACCCTTGGCATACTTGGAATTGCGAGACTCGACCATGACATTCATGGCTTCGGTGACGGACACCTTGGCCTCCGTAGCTTCAAGCCCCACGGCCTGATAGTCGTCACCTGACACGTTCTGAGCGTTCACCCTGATCGACAGATTGTTGGTGGCCAGGCTCCCGCCCGAGCTTGAGATGCCTTTGGCGGACGGCGAATTGGTCGCGTCGAGCACGATGTTCATGTTGCCAGTCTCGACCGTAGAATCCTGGGCATAAAGGCCGTAAGTACCTTCAGAGTAGTCGAAGGCGGGGGACGCATTACCAATCGACTCAACGTCAGGATCAACTTCCTCAGCAGCCTTCACATTGATCGTCAAGGTCTCGGCGGACAAATCCCCCACAAAAGCGAAAACGCCACTTGTGACTGTGGACTCATAAGACTCCACCCCAACGGTAAGGTTTTTGGCTTCAACAGTCGAGCTGTTGACAAAAAGGCCAAAAGTAGCGGAAGGCACCTTCCCTGCTGAGGCGTCTGCGTCAGATGGCTTCGACGTATTCTTCACCGAGATGAGAGCTTCATCCTGCAGCTTAAGCAGGCTTTTGGGATCGAGACGAACACCAGCGAGCAGCGAGGCGTGAGTCTCCGTGGCCGAAACATCAACCCGGAACTGCTTGTTGACGGTTAGGGATCCAACATTCCCCCCCCATCTTCTGGATGAGGACGCCGGCACTGTTGTCCAGCTCCGCCCCATCCGTGTTCTTCACGATGAAGTTATCGTACACATCCTGCTCTCCGTGGTTCTCATAAACCCCTTCGGAAAAGTCTGCGGCAACGGCTGCATGGGCGCCTAAGGCGGAGAGAACCGCGGCGGCGAGAATGTTGCGGGCAAAATGTTGAGCCTTCATGGGCCACCTCTAAAATTCGTTTGGAAAGCCGGTGCCGACAGTTGGCACCTGATAGTACGACAGTACCAAGAATTCTACTCGGTCCCAACACAAACAGGAGCAATCCTGATTTCGAACTTTTTATCGGCAAACCACCCGATAGGGTGCTTACTGTGAGCTGTCGTCTGAAATCAATAAGATACGCCAGCATGACTGCAAATTTTCTATAAATTTCGCAGTTACGATTGCGTTTTTCACTTCTCAGGCAGATTATCAGCACCGTCAACTGAGATAGGAATTACTTTTACAGCCTCTCCTACCCTCTCAAGCCTATGTTCTCGTACAAAAAAAAATGATAAAATTCGCCAGTACGATTGCGAATTTTCTATAGATTTCGCAGTTACGATGGAGATTTTTACAAATGCCCTATATCCAACGAGAACTGCAACCTCAAATCACCCGTGAAACTCCTCCCAAGGCTGTCGTTATCTTCGGCGCTCGTCAAATTGGGAAAACGACGCTTTTGACTGAACTTTCACAGTATGAAAAGTCCGTTCGCTGGTTTAACGGCGATCTCATCACCGACCATAGACAGCTCCAATTCAGCTCTTCAACTGATGTCGAACTCACCCTTCGCCAAGCCGATACGATCATCATCGACGAAGCACAACGTTTTCCCAACATCGGTTTGATCCTCAAGCAACTTGTTGATGTAAACGTTCGCTTGAACCTCGGAAAAAAAATCTTTGCCACTGGCTCATCCTCACTTGAACTTGCCAAAGGCGTCAAAGAAAGCGCCGTTGGCCGTCTTGTCCATAGACAAATGTGGCCGCTTTCCATCTCGGAAATCGCTGCCGCCAAAGGTTGGGGCGAAATTAGCCAGAACATCGAACGTCTGATGATTTATGGCACCTATCCAGCCGTCTTCACAGATCCCGACCATGCTGAATCGACACTGCGCAATTACTGCGATGGCGTTTTGTACAAAGACTTGTTTGCACTTGCGGGGATCCGCCAGAACGAGAAGTTCATGCACCTCGTCAAGCTACTCGCCTATAACGTAGGCTCAGAAGTAAATTATGACAACCTAGCACGCGACACCGGCCTGAGCAGAACCACAGTCGCCGACTATCTCCAACTTCTGGAACAATGCTTCATAATCAAAATTTGTCCCTCCTTTTCCCGAAATCTAAGCAACGAACTCAAGAAGGGCAAAAAAGTCTACTTCTGCGACAATGGCGTCAGGAACGCGATCATCGGTGACTTCAGCCCAATGGTAGCCAGACCCAGCCAGGATGGCGGCGCCCTGTGGGAAAACTTCTTCTTCATGGAACGCGTGAAACTGCACAGCATTCGAAACGACTTTACCGACATGTACTTCTGGCGCACGACCAGCAACAACCCTCATGAGCTCGATTTTCTTGAAGTCAAAAACGAAAGAATCCGAGCTTTTGAATGCAAGCTTTCCTCGTCTGCCAAAGCGCGCCCTGGCAAATTCACGACTGCCTATCCGGACGCACCCATTGATACCGTGACGCCAGATGACTTGATGAGGCTTTGGTTTGCCGATCAACCCATGGCAGACAACGCCACAGACAGCAGACTTGTCTGACATCGGGCTCAAAATGATAAAAATCGCCGGTACGATTGCGAATTTTCTATAGATTTCGCAGTTACGATGGCGATTTTTATCGGCAAACCACCCGATAGGGTGCTTACTGAAGAAGCGCTTGACCCTGATGACAATTTCTTGATCGCGATTTGTGAGTCTGGCTCAGCCAAATCCGCCAGGAACCCTCGCCTCGGTGAGGCGGGGAGGAATGGCGGAAAAGACGGCGAAATGCGAGGCA